>Ga0126342_10013204_pt1 | contig 14667 bp, 9 predicted proteins | sample Cyp1metagenome_FD_92528 | JGI IMG/M metagenome (GOLD analysis project Ga0126342, IMG submission 92528) | Coral microbial communities from Lord Howe Island, Old Settlement Bay, Australia - Cyphastrea 1 metagenome | ecosystem: Host-associated > Invertebrates > Cnidaria > Coral ... | reverse complement strand
CCCTGTGCGAACAGTGCTGTCGCCCTTGAATGACCAACCCCATGATTTTGAAACACACCGGGGATACTCTCTGGCGCTGGAAATCCATCATTATAGATGATTTTTCTGCATTGAAATGCCCATTGATGAGGGATTTCCCCATGTTCGACACCTGCCGCTAGGTGGTTTGCCGCATTTTGGACCTCAGTAGACAGAACATGCTGCGGTTGCTCAGGGGTCAAGGAGAGGGTTGCCGCGCCCCGCCTGGTTGGGATGCACAGGGACCCCCCAATGGAGAATTCACCCCGTTTTTCACCACATTTTGGTGCTTCTTAAGTCATGGGGATCCCCCAGTCATCACGGGTTTGCATATTTTGAAGACTAAGTCGTGGTCCCTGACTTCGACGGAAAGCCTCTGCAGGAGGCGTGGCCCGTATCAACCTGAATGGGCGACCATGGCACAAGGTGGTCGCAGGGGCACCGGATCATATTCGCGAGCACTTGGTTGGATGTGGCATCCAGAGTTGCCACTTGGAAGTGGATGAAAAAAACAGGACTGCGTGGGTGGGAACTGGGAACATTGCTGCTGTTTGTTGATGTCTGTTGGGATGTGAAGGTAGGGTTTTGACCACAAAAAATTGGATACCCGGCAAAAGTGGTTGAATCACCTTGATACATGACCACTCGCAAACCATTTTGCATGATCATGATCCCACGATCATGAATCATAATGTATGATCTTGATATATATATATATATACATACATAAACATATACATATACATATACATATACATATACATATACACAAACATACACATACACATACACATACACATACACATACGCATACGCATACACATACACATACACATACACATACACATACACATACACATGCACATACACATACACATACACATACACATACACATACACATACACATACACATACATATACATATACATATACATATACATATACATATACATATACATATACATATACATACACATACACACATACATACATACATACATACATACATACATACATACATACATACATACATACATACATACATACATACATACATAACATACAGACAGACAGACAGACAGACAGACAGACATACATATATATATATATATACATATGTGTATATCTATATATACATACGTGTATATCTATATATACGCATGTATATAAATATACATATGTATATATATATATACACATGTATATATATATATACACATGTATAAATATATATATATATATACACATAAATATACGTCTGCGGGATCAAAATAGGGGTTTCTTGAAATAGGGGATCCCTAAGTCACCATAGGTTTCAGTACTAAGTCATGGTCGAAAAACGCATGATTTCAAGGCACCCCCTTGGCCCGTAACTTAGGATACCTACAAATGTATGAGAAAAATCAAACATAGAGCAACCAAACATATTTTAGGGATCATAATGTATGGTTGGTAATTATTATCCCACAGTCATATTTTGGATCATTGACCACCGGCAACTGGGATTCTCTTCCATTTTTCATCCCCGAATTGGTAGGAAACTTAGAGGTTTGAACCCTAGATCTGTGGGCAAAAGACATGATTTTCGGTTGTTTTCTAGTCACTTTCCCTGAAAAGTGGTTTATGACTAGGTTTACTGTGTTTATAGTGGATCCTGGATATAAAATGATATAACTATAGTTAGATGATGTTAGATTCTACACCAAAAGAACATCAGTGGGCATGACCCCGTGGAAAATCAATTCCGCCCAAGCGCCACCGTTGAGGAGTTCCTTTCCGCCCTACGCTCCACTGCCTTTCTTCAGCTTCACACGTGTCGACGGAAGCAAAGCAAGGTACAGCCCCTTAGATGCTGCAACGCAGGCGTGGACGGATGGGGGCAAGGCTTTTTTGTTCGCAACACGGTGAATGTTCATCAAGTTGCCCAAAATTCATTGGAAATGGTGAAGCAAAAAATGGGAAATCGCATTTTGGATTCTTGATATCATACGGGCCGGGCCATGTAGGTTCCTGGGGGGCTTTCCGCAAAAAAAATATCTTTTATCTGGGTCAACCAACTGGATGGGTAGAAACTAGTCCTTGAATCTCCTATAAAGTTCGGAATATCTACGTTCATTAGCTAAGAATTTGTCATTTCTTACAGGGTATCTAAGATTGGCAAGGATATTATCTCATATTCGCAATGGATATGGGGAACAACAACATCAACTCAATATCATATGAAATTAGAATACCTAAACTATAACTTTCCCCTAGATACGTTTCTTGCATGTGTTTCGGTTCACTGTTCATCGTTGTGTGTGTTCTTATAATTTTGGTTGATTTCGTTTGTTGATTTCGGTTGTGCTCATATTACTGTGTTCCATGGTATACCCAATATTATCTCACCTTAGCAGTGGGACAACAACAACAACAAGATCAACGATGCCATGGTTCCTGCGGGGTTCCCATCATTTTCAGATTCTCAGATGGCAAGCCTGGAGTCGATGACTTTTTGTTTTCTCAATGGAAAATCCACTACTTGGAATCTGTAGGCAATATATATATATATATATACAAATATAAATATATATATACAAATATAAATATATATATACATAAATATATATATATATGCAAATATATATATACATATATATATATACAAATATATATATATATATATATGTATATATATATATATATGTATATATATGTGTGTGTTTGTATGTATATATATATACACGTACATATGTATTTTGGGTTCCTTCAGCAAATCCAAACATAAAGTCAGACATCGTGTTGGGGTTTGGTTGGCACGGATCAGATCGCTCAAATCGGAATTTGGATTGGGGCTGACGAAGAAACAGCTTAGTCTTGAAGAAATTAACATGGTTCAGCCTATTTTGTAAATAAGCTCTAGGCCATATTGGTTAATGTTTTCATGGCTAAATAGATGTGTGCCTGAATCATTGCTATGAAAGGGAAGGTTTTTCGCATATTTTCAAGCCGGGGATGATCAATGATGATCCCGACTGCCCATTTAGCTGACAATGGGGAGGTGGAATGGTTGGTTGAAGGATCTTTTCGACTGAGCAGTTTTAAACACCCCAGTGGTTTCTTTTTTTGGGGGGGAGCTATGACAATTCACCTTCCCTTTCTATCAACTGATGGTGATACAATAATCTGTGAAGTGGACTTCCCACTAAACGCAACACCAACGCACTTCTCATCTATGGTTAGATCCCGAGTATCTTCAAAATGGTACTTTCATACTTGTACAGATTTTTAGGAAAATAGTACTTGATCTTGCACAAGTATGAAGATCCATAATAGTACTTTGCTAATAGTCAAAATAGTATCCACATTCCAAGTATCTTTAGGAGAATCTCCCATTACAATTCTTGTACACCGTTTTTGGATGTTGCGCGACGAAAAAATACTTCTCTTGCACATTTTTTGCATACGGACTTGATGTTGTGCAACATGTCTGTTTGCTGTCCAATTACCCTCTGGTTATTTAGCGTAGCCGTGGAAAATCATCATTTTTAATCGGTAAGTCATCATAATTCATCTATAAATGGCTTATTTTCCATGGCTATGTTAAACAACCAGAGTGTATATATATATATATATTATGTCTTTTTTAGGAGGTATCAACACCCTTTGATCGCTCCTCTCTGGCAATCCTTGGGACACATTCCGCGTTCCGCACGATGACCGGTGGGCGAGGTGTGACATAAACCACCACAGCTAAATTGTCAGCATGAACTTGTTTTAGGGGAATTGCAGATACTACTATTAACGACTATTTATTATGATCATTGTGATGATGATTATGGTTTATATGATTGCCATTATTGTTAGTATAGTTATCATGATTGCTACTATTGTTGTCATTCGTCATTCTTATTGCTATTACCATTCTTCTTCTTATCAATGATTGTAGTATGTTGGGAATGGTTGGCAATCTAGATAAATATTTATATTCTAGCAATACCTATCATTATTCTTGGAATATTGTGTTTATTATGATTATGATGATGATGATGACTTTTTTTTGGGGGGGGTGGATTACTACTACTACTACGACGACTACTACTACTACTACGACTACTACTACTACTACTACGACCACTACTACTACTACTACTATTATTATTTTTTACTGATGCTGCTACTACTACTGCTGCTGCTGCTACTACTGCTACTACTACTACTACTGCTGCTGCTACTACTACTACTACTACTACCACCTTAACTTTTTTTTGCATTATTCCATTTTTCTTCTTCTTCTTCTTGATGCTAATTGTGGTTTTGTATGTTCTGGAACAATACTAATAGTAATAACAGTAATAGTTATTATTATTATTGTTCTGACGAATGATTTATTTAATAACTGCTATTATTGGCATCATAATTGTTAGCAATCACCGGTTTTGAACCGGTGATCATTACTATCATTACTCAATCATAATATGATATAGAGTAATGATTCTGATCATGATAGTACTTTCTTAATAGCAATCATAGAAATATTATATTCTTCATATCATATGGTAATATGGTAATATTCTATCATAATATCATAGAATATTACTACCATGAAAAATCATGATCATCATTCTTCATGCCGCCCAGGCCCCCAGAAGTCCACCAAGTCCAACTCAACGAACTCAACGTCCAGGTGCGGCCTTGACAAGGGGATTTCATCCAGGGGATTTGTTCCAGCTAAAACCCATGGCAAAAGCCACCAAAAGCCATAGGAAATCCCTCCAAAATGGGGGTTCCACCAGCGATGGGGGGATTTCATCCACTTGAGATAGCTGAGTTGACGCACACAAATTATGGTTTTCAGTATGACTCTATGAGAAAAAAAACGTGGCAATTTCCTGTAGACTCTTTTTTGCCGATCCTAAAAAGATAGAAAGGAGGTCACAATCCAAGTTTTCCACTGAAAAATGTGGGTAAAAACAATGACATTTTTACAGTCCATGACTGGGAATGGAAAATTTATAGCACCTTCTTGATTTTATGGATGACTGGGGGATGGTGTCTTTTTTTGTTTTTTTTTTCAGATCCATCCGACATCCAGGACGCAGCCGAAGTCGGGAAAAACAGTTGATCCGAGGGACAGCGGGGCGTGAAGGACGTGGGATGACCATCCTGGGTTTGGAACCTGGAAATCATTGATATCCCAGATATTCCATGGGTTGGTAAATGTCCCATTTTGGGAAGATTGGACATCACCTAAAAAAGTAGCCATCTAGTAGACCATATACCTAATGGTTGGGTGATGTGAAAAATGGGGACATTTAATGACCCAGATATTCCATAGAATTTTTTTCTGGTCTTTTTGTGGGAATCAACCATTTCCTGGTCATATTAATTGATTTGGGGAGTCATGTACCCTCTGGTAAACTGTTACATAACTATGGAAGATCATCATTTCTAATGGGTAAACCCACTATTTCTATGGCCATTTTCAATAGCGATGTTAATTTACCAGAGGGTAAACAAAAAACCTTATGGCTAGAATGGATGGTACTGAAAGCCACGGCACTGGGAATATATCCAGCCGAATAGTCAGCTGGTCGATGAAAAGTTGTGATGGGAAAGCGGCATGTGGAACCATTGATGCTGATTCCCTGGAATGAAACTCTCGAAAACTTTTAAGGGAAGATTTTAAATAAATAAGACCTTAGGAAGTAAAGATTTAAATCGTAGTTTTTGGGTTGAACGTGGACCAAGGGGTTACTAAACCCCCCAGAAACTGAAAGTTTGCGAAAATTTCCCATCGATTTCGATGATTTACGATAACCATGAGAATTAGCTTTGAGCGTGGCAATGCTTCGACCACAAACGGGGTTTCTGTGGATGAAATCCGTTGCCCAAGTGCATAGAGATCAGCTGTGCCAAATCACCAGTTGATTGGTTATGCATAGGGGATTTAGCCATTAAAGATACGGAGATATTTTTTTGACAAGGGATTGTTGACAGTGATGGTTAAATCCCCCATGTACATAAAGATATGGAGATCTCTAATGTATAAAGGGTAGCAAATCAAGTCTCAGTGTCTCAGTGTTTTTTTTGCCACCCTTTATACATTAGAGACTAGAGACGACAGTGGTGAAAACTCCCCATCGGTTCACATCAGACAAGTCAATGCATATAAAACTGCTTGGTGGTTTCAAACTTTTTTATTTTCCATAACATATGGGATAATCATATGGGATGTCATCCGAAACCCATTGACGAAGTCCATCATTTTTCAAGATGGTGAAAAAACCACCAACCAGCAAAGGTTTGTGAATGAATACATCTTCCTCCCCCCTCTATCCAATCAATATTTGCTAATGATATCACATTCAAAGAAATACATATGTAATACATATCTATAAAAATACAACTCAATGTTGGTGGCTGAAAAAAACCCAGGTTTTCTCTAACATATCCTTTCTGTATATAGACCAAGTGAGGCAAGAGTCGCAACTCTGACAGTCGAGTTGAGCACTGTTTCTAGCCCCCCTGCTGGTTGATGATGATATGGCTATGGATCAATACCTATGACAATACCATTTTTTTTCGGGGATGAACATCCATTTTAACCCAGCTATTTTGATGTGAACTACAGGGGTACAAGGTTTTGACACACTGCCATATGGAAATGTCAGAATGACATGGTCCCATGAACTGAGTCGCCACTCGAAAATGAGAACTGTAACTGGTATGTCAAACGGTATGTCAAATCCATGGGTTGCTGCTTAATGTTGTCATATTATCAAACATAGTATGTCAAAATAAAATATCATTTTTATATTATCCCATAATATGTATATCAGTGGTATATCAATAGTATAGTAAAATCCTATCATATGATCATTTCCTCATGGGGATTCCCATGGGTTTTGGCCATACGATTCCCTCAGGATACCCTCTGGTAATAAGTTTGAAATTCATCGAATGAATTTCCCATTTTTCAGTTCGCTCATTTCGTTCCGGCACTTTTCCAGCAATGGCAATGATGACACTGGAGGGTACAATGTGAGGCCCCCCGTTGTGATGTGAACGTTGGTTTAGATTCGCCCCAGTAACTATAGTTATAAGTACCATAAACTATAGTTATTGGAGTTATAAACCAACTTAGATATCTTGGGGGCCTCACAATTCCCATGGGATTTCACATGAAATATCACCAGATCTCCATGAAATTCAAAGAGCGCCTTGTGCTCTTTTGTTCTTGTGCCATTCTCAGCGAGCGTCGCAAGCTTTGGCCAATTGTTTGAGAAAGTGCAATGGAACATTCCCCGCCAAGTTAATTTAAGTTGTCTAAACATAAGTATATATGTACATATATATATAGATTATATATATATATATACATGTGATATATATATATATACATGTGAGATATATATATATATATGTGTGTCCGTAAGTGAGAAATATATTTATGTGCATAAATATAAACAAGAAGATACGTACATTTGTATGTATACAATAGTGAAAAATAAAGTATATGTATGCACATGTTTATATACATATACAGTATATGTATCTAAATGTGATTTTTATTGTGTAATATTGTGTATATATATGTATATATATATATACATATATATATATATACATATATATATATACATACATATATATATATATATATATACATATGTTTTTACGTCCTCGGAGAAATAGACGAACGATGCCTAAGAAATTTTTGTCCATGTCTTCAGTTTCGGCTTAAGGGTGGCATGAGCGAAGGGCCCGTTGATTCATCAGTCGGGCCCCAATTAAAAGCTGCCTGGAGCCGAGTGTGGTCACTCTTGGTGGAGCAGGATCGAGTGACTAGCTTCAGAGTAGAGGCTTTGAGGCGGATAAGGATTTTTTACGGGGAGCTTCAGGATCTTGCTGAAGGCATCCCCTTTGCTCCCGAGATAGAGGGAGTACCTGGTGCAACAGTGGGAGTGGCAGCTCCCGGGGTGCCAGGAGTGGGAGAGGCATCTTTACTCACTGAGGAAACCGCTCCTGGGGAAGCAGCACCGGGAAAGGAAGATAGTGAGGACACCAACCAGCGGCATCAAGTGGCATTGGAAGGGAAGGAGACCCCTGAGCGGGCTAAGAGTAAGGACCGGCATCACCACAAGGACAGCAAGAAAGAAAAGAAGGACAAGAAGGAAAGCAAAGAGAAGAAAAGGAAGAAGCGGGAGAGGAAGAGAGAGCGTGAGAAACCAAGTACAGCTGAAATTGGGGACGAGGTCGCCTCTCCCGTGACAGCTGCTGAATCCCGCGCAAAGAGGGCAGAAGAAAAAGAGGAGAGCTTGGCGGATACAACTCCCGAGGCAGTGGGAGTGGAAGAAGTCGAAAGGAGGAGTTTGTCCCAAGGAGGTGGGGCAACGTCTTCTTCGCGTCGTGCTCCCGAGGTGAGGGAGAGAAGTCCAAGACGTAGTGAGAGAGCATCTGAGGGTGGGAGACGTAGTCGCTCCCGGGTGAGAAGCGGCCAGCGACAGAGAGGGAGCAGTGGGAGAAGAAGAAGGTCACGCTCCCGTCGTCGGAGGAGCTCCCGGGCATCACGGTCTAGGCCTGCAATTGGGAGGGAGCACAAGGACTCCCGTAGGCCTGCAGAACCTTCTCGCCCCCCTACATTGGTCTATAGCTGGGGGCCTCCCGGTCCTCCGCCTGGAATTTTCCAGACACCTTATTTTGAACGGCGTAGCAAAGGGGTGAACCGGCGTTTGAGGAATTGGGACATCAGGCAATACGGCACGGACCCTGCACGAAAAGACGCTAGGGTTCAGCACTTTGGCACTCCCTACCGTGGATGAGGAGGAGACCGGCAGCGGCTCCTGCATCGGCTCCTGGGCGTAGGAGACCGGCAGCTAGAGTGGAGAGGGCTCCCGCTGAAGAGGGAGACCCCCCAATTTCTCCTGAGGAGGCTGTGAGGAAATACAAAGCCGGTGAGTTGGTAGTGGCAGCTGATTTCCCAGTGGGGGCTTTCCAGAAAGGTGACTGGATTCAAAGTGGGGAAGCAAATTACGGCGGTGAGGTGTGTCACATAGCTGGCAAGTTGGTGAAGGTCGTTGTTGAGGGGGGCTCTGCAGAAGCCATCTTGGCTGCAACAGGGACGAAGTCAGAGGCTCTGTTAAAGTTCCTGAGCGGGCAGCCTGGGCTTCAACTTCGAGCTCATCTTTGTGGTAGGGCGTGTGATCAGCTGAGGACCAATCCTGACCTCGTTCACTTGAAGCGTTTTCAACTATTGAATCCAGGTGGAGCCAAGACATGGGAGGAGAATCTCCTGGGCAGCGGCGAATTGGATGTGCTGCGGAGGGAGATGGAAAGGGCTCCTGGCAAGGTGGGAGCCGACAGGGCTCCCGGCGAAGAGATCTCCGACACTTCAGAGTCCGGCAAGAAGAAAAAGAAAAAGAAGAAAAAGGCAAAAGAGAAGAGAGACAAGAAGAAATTAGGTGGGAAGAGCAATGCCCGGAAAACGCTGAAAACGCTTTTCGAATACACCGGGCTGGACCCCGATGTGAAGCAAAGGAGAAAGCTGGTTGCCCATATCAAGAGGAAGCTGAAGAAGTCCAAGGATACCAGCTCTTCGGACAGCAGTTCATCGGAGACCATGGAGGAGACCACCATGGACGAGGATTTACTGCAAGATCGGTCAAAGATCCAGAAAGTAGCGGATCTCGCTCCCGGGGTGTTGGGAGCGGCGGCAATTCAGACCATGAAAACATATGTCATGCAGAGCACTGGCGACCCGTGGCATCTGAAAGAGAGCTCTCTTCCGCCGGTGGCCACGCAATATGCCCGGCACCATTTGCTCCCGAAATCCAGCGGAGGGATGAAGAGGGAGCTCCTGAATGAGGGAGTGAAGAGGCACAAAGTTGAGGAGCCGCAGGAAACTGCCCCTGGGTGCCGTGAGTCCCATAGCAATGACTCTCTGCTACAAAACGCGTCCAGCTCTTCCTACAATTTTCTTTGCCAAAGTGACAGCAAAAGTCCGCCAGTGAGGGTAGATGCCATGCCGCTTGTAGATGCTGAAGGGAGTGAAAAACTCCATTTCCTGTCTCACCCCGTTTGTGGAGAGGCTGCCACCTCTCCTGCGTTTTTGCATGAGAGAGCGTCCAAATGTGATAGCTCTGGCTGTGACGGCGCCGTAGATGGTTTAGGCTTGGGCCAGACTGTCCGAGGCGAAAAAATTGAAGCAATGGGCGATGAGGAGTTTGGGATGAAAGATGTTTTTGGGTGGCTGGAGACTAAGTTGGATTTGTTTTCGGTTTCGCTCTGTAAGGTCTTGCCCTCGGGTAGGGTCTTCCCTTTACCTTCGTCCTTCTTGGTTTTAGGCCGCCTGTTTCCTCAAACTCCCCGCCCTTGCTTAGTTTGTCTTAGAGTGTTAGTTTTTGCCCTGAATTCTTTGAACGGTGAGGGTTTTGATGATGATGGTACTAGGGTTTCCCCTTATCAGAGGCAGGTGTTGGAAGGCTTGCTACTGCCCTGTCAAAGAATTTGTGACTGGTCTGAAAGAGGTCGTAGGACTTCGTGGAGTGATTTCTTTCGTATTAAAGGAGTGGACTATAAAGGGGATGAAATTCTCAGTGCACAGTGGCTTCGATGGGAGAACGTGGCTCCTGCCTTGCCCTTGGAAGTTGGAGGGGTTGCTTTGGAGGACGTGGTCGAAAAGGGGTCGCGCCACTACGTGCTTAACTTTGCCGAGTACCTGTTGGATCCTGAGGATCAGGTGAGTGTTAAGCCCCCTCGTGTGATGGTGGACCCAGCCTGCTGGGATGTCTTCTGCGAGAAAATGATGGAGAGGGGTGTCTTTTCTCGGGTTCACGTTGACGAAGTCTATAAGGTGCAAGGAAAACCGCTCCTCAATGGGTTGTTCGGCGTCAGCAAACATGAGTTTGAAGGACAGTGGGAGGTAATGCGCGTTATCATGAATTTGGTCCCACTTAATTCGGTGTGTAGAGGCCTGGATAGTGACATCGCTACCCTGCCTTCATGGGCAGGTATGTCTCCCCTAGAACTACTTAGCGATGAAGACTTAGTAGTTTCTAGTGAGGATGTTCGATGTTTCTTTTATATATTCAAAATTCCTGTAGCTTGGCACCGTTTTATGGCGTTCAACCGTCCCCTACCTGAGAGATTGCGGGGCGACAAGCCAGGAGATTGGTTTCCCTGTAGCGCTGTTTTGCCTATGGGATTTAAAAACAGCGTTGCACTTGCACAACATGTGCACAGGGTAATCGCCAAGCAAGCCCTGGGACGCTCCAACTTGGGTGGTGAACTGGAATTGAGAAAGGACAGGAGCTTTACCCAAGGGAACCCTATGTTTAGAATTTATTTGGACAATTTTGATGAGCTTAGGAAAGTCTCTAAGGGACACGCCCAAGCCATCGCAGGGCACGTTTCACCCCTTGTTTCAAATCTATGTGAAGAGTATTGTTGTTTAAAGATCCCTCGTCACCCTAAAAAAGCAGTGGCATCTCAGCTCTGTGCCGAAGTTCAAGGAGCTATCGTGGACGGGCAGCAAGGTATTGCTTATCCTAAACCTGACAAGGTGTTGAAGTATGCCTCTTTGACTCAAATGCTGTTAGTGGCTTCAGACTGTACTCAGAAACAAATGCAAGTTGTTGGGGGTGGGCTGGTATATCTGACGATGTTTCGACGGCCATTGTTATCGTCGCTGAACTACGTGTGGAAGTTCATCAGTAGTTTTGACGGGTACCCGCCGTTCATCAAGTTGCCCATCCCCGCGGAGGTGAAGATGGAGCTTGCACGTTGTCTGGGTCTTGTTCCCCTGGCCTTTATGGATTTTCGGTCAACTCTGTCAAGTTTTGTGACAGCTAGTGATGCTTCAACGTCAGGAGGTGGGGTGACGGTCACTCAAAGGTGTACTCCGGCTGGGTGCGTCGCGGCAAATTGTAATGTGAGGGGCGATGTGGTCGAGCCGGCGGATGTGACTGGGGTCTTGACTGTGGGGCTGTTCGACGGTATTGGTGGTCTCCGTGTTGCTGTTGATGCCCTGGGATGGAACGTCATGGGACATGTGAGTGTGGAGAGGTCGGCAGAGGCTGCTCGGGTCGTAGAGGCGCGGTTCCCCAACACAGTGCATGTCTCGTGTGTGTCGAGGAGGTCACCGAGGTGATGGTTAAGGAGTGGTCATTGCGGTTTTCTCAGGTGGGACTGGTGTTGTTGGGTGCTGGCCCCCCTTGTCAGGGGGTTAGTGGACTTAATGCCCAGCGTAAAGGAGCATTACGTGATGAACGCAGTTCCTTGTTCATTCATGTACCTCGGATACGTGACCTTTTGAAAGCGGCATTCCCCTGGGCCCAAGTAAGGACTTTGATGGAGTCTGTTGCTTCAATGGACCAGCATGACGAACAAGTGATGTCGCAGGGTATTGGGAATTCGCCCTGGTTTATTGATGCGTCGTGCGTTAGCCTAGCTCACCGGCCTCGCCTATACTGAGTGGATTGGGAGCTTCTTGAGGGAGATGATGTGACGTTTGAGGAGCTTCCATCGAGTAGACGGAAAGTCTGTATGCGGGCTACCCTTGACGTAGACAGGTATTTAACTCCGGGGTGGAAAAGGATGGCTGACGGCCCCTTACCCACTTTTACAACTGCTCGACCCAGGGAGTCGCCCGGTTACAAGCCAGCCGGGTTGAAGCAGTGTTCTCCTGATGTTTTGCAGCGTTGGGCGGCTGATGCTTTTCGGTATCCGCCGTATCAGTATTGCCCCCAACACTGCCTGACTAACAAAGAGGGACAGTTGCGTCTTCCAAATGTAGAAGAACGAGAGGTGATCCTGGGTTTCCCGCGAGGTTTCACTGTACAGTGCATGGGCAAAGCCAAACAAGGAAGTCAAGAGCATGTCGATCGGCGGATGACCCTGCTCGGCAATTCCTGGAGTGTGCCAGTTGTAGCGTGGTTGTTAGGACAATTAGGATGTGTTCTTGGGCTGAACCCAGCGCTGAGTGTGCAAGATATTGTGGAGCGTACCGCTCCTGGTTGTACAAAGGATTTCCAAACCTTTTTGCAACGACCTCCGATGACTGCAAAGCGGTCAAAGGTGGTTCTAGGTAATGAGCTCCGACTGGTGCGCAAACTGTGCAGTCTTATCAGTGTCAAAGGCGATGATCTGTTACTGCAGGCGTCTAGTGAGGATCAGGTAAGATATCAAAGGCTTCGAGCAGCCATCCCGGCGAAACTGTGGCGGTGGCGTACTGTATGCGGTTGGCGATGGTCAGGCAACCCTGAGCATATTAATGTATTAGAGATGCGCGCGGTCTTGACTGCCCTGCGTTGGCGGCTAGAGCGCCAAAATCTGACACATTGTAAATTCGTGCATTTGGTAGATTCGTTGGTAGTTCTCCATTCCCTTAGTCGGGGAAGGTCTAGCAGTAGAAAATTGAAACGAACATTGCTCCGAATAAACTCGCTACTTCTTGCAACTCAGTCGCATGTGGTATGGGCTTACGTCCATACCAAGGATAATCCCGCGGACGCCCCAAGTCGGCGGCCGCGCAAAAGGAAATGGGTCCATGCCCAAACGTCTGATTGAAGGAAAAACGCAGGAAGAGCGAGCAAAAATTCGGAAGCAGCTAGGAACTTTAAAGGATTTAACTGTACAGCCTACTACCAAAGCACGATATGCTCAGGCCCGGGACGATTTCTATGCTTACCTGAAGGATCACGGTTTAGTGTTGCCTCATACTGCTTCACAGCTTGACTCCGTCGTTAGTGACTATCTGGAATTTTTGTGGGCTGAAGGATTCGGTCGTTCTCACGCCTCCAACATTCTGGCTGGACTTCAAGATGCGCAACCTCAACTCCGGGGTAAACTGTTACAAAGCTGGCGTCTTTTAAAAACGTGGTCCACACATGAAGTGCCAAACAGAGCACCGCCCTTACCGGTGGATGTGCTTCATGCCATGGTGGGGTATGCTCTTTTTAAAGAGAAACAAACATTGGCCCTGTCGTTTCTTTTAGCATTTCACGGTTTGCTTCGAACTGGCGAACTAGTAGCATTGAAGTGTGGTCAGGTGTCTATTAGCTCTCCTCAAGGGCCTGCGGTCATTTCCTTAGGCTTGACCAAGGGTGGTAAGCGTCAAGGAGCGGCCGAGTCGGTAACAATTTACATGGAAGACGTATGCCGCCGCCTTTTTCATTGGACTCAACACGTGTCCCCTAGTTGTACACTCACAGGCCCAGCTCACAAGTGGAGGAAAGAATTCGCAGAGATTCTTTCTACTCTTGGGTTTTCAGAATGGGATTTTCGACCGTATTCCCTCCGACGAGGGGGAGCTACCCATCTTTTTTCGTTGCAGGGATCGTTTGACAAATTGTTGGTCACTGGTCGGTGGCAGTCAGCTAAAACGGCAAAACTCTATTTGAATCAGGGATTAGCGGTTCTGGCCGAATTGAGGCTACCTTGGACCCGCTTTTCGCGTAGTTTTGTTTCACAGTATTCGCGTAGTCTCACACAACCCCTGCCTTCACTTGAGCCCGTGCCTCAGAAGGCACAGAGCAGGGGGACGCGGAAACAGAAGCACAAGCGCCCAAAAAACGTGGATTTGCTGGCACGGTGGTGTGCTGTGAGGGGATTGTTCATCTCGCCTTGGGAGTGGCCGGGCAAGATGCTAAATAAACTTGTTATACCTG
>Ga0126342_10013203_pt1:0-12500 | contig 14668 bp, 12 predicted proteins | sample Cyp1metagenome_FD_92528 | JGI IMG/M metagenome (GOLD analysis project Ga0126342, IMG submission 92528) | Coral microbial communities from Lord Howe Island, Old Settlement Bay, Australia - Cyphastrea 1 metagenome | ecosystem: Host-associated > Invertebrates > Cnidaria > Coral ... | reverse complement strand
TGGAAAGCGGAAAGCAAAAGAGGAAGAAAACAAAGACAGCACTTAGAATCGGATAGTAATTTAACATAGCAATGGAACATAGATAGCATAGATGTTTTGCCTATTGAATATGGTGGTTTTACATAGATATGTTCAATTAGCAGAGGGTAGTTGAGAATCACCATATCATTTTTTGTCAAAGATGGCAAGATGACTACACCGTTCCCGGCAGTACTTGCGAAGCCTCACACAATCTAGAGATGAACATGTCCCTACTGCCTTTACAAAGACGAGTTTTTTTTTCAAATAGGATCCTTCCTAGATGCCTTGCCCGTCGCCCAGCGCGTGCTGCATCCACTGGTCGTTTGCGCAGTCTCGTCCAATCTTGCGTCCTGCTGCCTTGTTTAGAGCAGCCATCTTTTGTCTCCACATGCAGGTGTCCTAAAATAGGACTACCGAAAACATCCCAAAACCATTGGTTTTCCCATTGATCATCAATGACTTGGATGATTTGCGGCCATTTGGGGGTACCCCATGACTTAGGAAACCTCCATTTGGATGGGCCTTTCGCCCGTGGCTTCGAAGCGCCAGGTCACGCTTCGTTGGTCCGGTGGCTCCCTATTTTGATGAGGGCCGAGGCGTCGGATGCCCCGGAGCGCCAGATGGTCTCAGAGGACTCAGAGGACTGCAATTGAGTCGTTACTAAAGTTACTAAAGGAAATGAGATAAGCCAAAAGATCAAAAAGTGACTGTTGTTCAATTAGATCAGCATTGACCTAAGTTGGCAGAGTTTGGATCTGTCGCAGCCAGCCACAGTGCTGCAGCAGAAGTTGGGATCAAAGGTATCTCCAAGTGGATCAAAGCTATTCAGGCTATCCAACAAGATGGGCATGATTTTCAGCCAAATCTGGGCACAATTTTTTGGCTTCACAGAGATGCGAATCTTGATGTTGGGAATGGATGCAGCTGGGAAGACCAGCATTTTGTACAGGTTGAAGCTGGGGGAAGAGGTTGAGCCCATCCCAACCCTAGGATTCAATGTGGAAACCCTGCACCGGGGGAATTTGCGTCTGATCGTGTGGGATATCGGAGGTCAGGAGCAACTGAGGAAGATTTGGACATTTTATTGCCATGGCACGAATGGCTTGATTTTCGTGGTGGACAGTTCCGATCATCAGAGGATCAAACTTTTGAAGGATGAAGTTGAGAAGATGCTGCAGAGGGAAGAATTGGCCAAGGCGGTTCTGCTCTTTTTTGCCAATAAACAAGATGTAGCCAATGCAATGAGTGTCGAGGAGATTATCCAGAAGTTGGACCTGGAGAAGTTGTGTTCGAATCGAACATGGTTTGTGCAGTCTTCAGTGGCCACCACTGGAGATGGTTTGTTCGAGGGTTTGGACTGGCTTACCAGAACTCTGGGTGAATCTGATGGTGTTGCTCGATGTACTTAGGACATCTTAGGACCTAGCTGAGCTGAACTGGATCTAGCGTAGATCATCCTAGTGTTCATTGATGGCTAATTGATCCATCTGCCAGAGAACCACCTGGGTAAAATGCAACTTTTCCTGGCTGCTGACAGCTGTACGGAAGGCACCTGGTGGCTTCAGTTGATACGGGGGATGTCATGGAGGTATTTTGGGCATCATGGGATTTTTGTGGCCAACAATCTATGGTTTTTGGCGTCGGAAAATAGGGTATACCCTCTGGTAAACTAACATAGCAATGGAAAGATCCACCATTTTTCATGGGAAAATCCACTATTTCTATGGCCATTTTCCATAGTTATGTTAGTTTACCAGAGGGTACCACAAAATTGCAACATTTTCATGGGGAAAAATGGGTGATAAGTCATGGGATGGAATGGGGTAGCCATTTTCATGCCAGTTTTACAGTGATATTGATATATGAATATACGGATATATATATATATACGTATATATATATGTATGTATATATATATATATAATATGTGTATATATATATGATATATCAATTGCCGATTGACTTACCTAAGTGGTAGATTGTTGCGTCTTGCTTTTCCACAAGACGTTTGTTGGGAGCGTCTTTGGGTGATTTCATGTCCCTACTGTGGCCTTGCTCCTGTCAGCCATCTCCAGATTGAGGCCATAATCGTGGGTGGTTGCCACATGTCAACATGTCATTGTCTGGACATGTCTGGACCATGACACATAGAACAAGTCATTGTTAATTTATATGTTGCTTGTAAAATGTAGATGCTCCCTCTTCTGGCATGTTCTATCCTGTTCCAATATGGAATTCCACCTGAGTATTCCAGCATCAAGTGGTACCCTTCGCCATCATTTGGGTCTGAAAATAGAATCATTCTCCAAGAATCGACTCATCATCATTTTCTCATGAAATCCTATTGACATTGCCATTTGAAGCAGCTATTTCTGCCTCCATTTTCACCATTTTTTCCGAGCCAAGGTGGGAGACCGATTCTTTCAGTGGTTGCCAGCTGCAGTCACAGGCGCCCGCTCCGTTCCAAAGCTTCACAGCGCAGCAGCTGGGTTTCGAATGGATTTTTTCTATGGAATTTTCGGAATTTGAGGATGGACTTCTGAATGGATTATCTGATAGAATTTGGATTGTTGGAAGTTTTGCCCAGATTCATCTGTGCCCAGTTTTCCCTTGACCCGCAGGACTCGGAGTTCGAATGTACAACACCACTGACAAGTGGTTGGACAATGCTGATGACTTCAAATGTGTCGCTTGAAAATCACAGGAACTGTGTCGGGGGACGAGGGGAAAGATGGAAGATCAGTCCCAGGCATCCCAGGATGTGATCAGTCGCCCATGAGGTGCTGGCGACCTGTTCGGCCTCGGGGTGCTTGGCAGCCCAGATGAGTGAATCTATTGCTGGCCATGAGTTGAACATTGGATTGAACGATATTAAAATCATCAAAAATCATCAAAAAGCATCAAAAATCATCAAAAATCATCAAAAATCATCAAAAACACATTCAAACATGTTTGGGCTTGGGGTTGACATGCAGTGACTCTGGAAATCTGTTCGGCAAATCCGAGGTTTCTCGATTTTCCTTACCACCCTTGGGGCAGTGAACCCAATGTCTCCGCTCAGCATCCCTGCACCGGTGCGCCTGGGGGCTGGGATGTGACCTTGTACACATCCAGTTGATCCCCCAGTTCCACTTCGACAGAAATCAGAAATTCAGACATCCCGTTCCCCTAAATATCCCTAAATATAATTAAGTATATCTAAATCCTGAAGACGCAATAGAAGTTGGTCATGAGTTATTGATGCGACTCTGCGTCAAAACTATCGACCCGAAATGCATGGTCAAGTACCAAAATTATCGTTATCCTCCAAAATGGGTGTTTCAGCATTTTCAATAATGTTGAGTTTAATATCAGGTCCCAATGAACATCAAGCGTGACTAGATTATATCCTCAAAATGACCACGACAATCAATAAATACACAGTAACAAAACAAGTTAAATAGTGATTCTATCCTCAAACTGACCTGTATAGCAACAAATAGTGTTGAATAGTGACTACACTCTGGTAATTTAACATAGCTATTGAAAATGGCCATTTATGGTGAGTTTTCCCATTAAAAATGGTGGATCTTTCCATAGTTATGTTAGTTTACCAGAGGGTAAACCTCCATTTTCCTATGGTTTTCCTATGGTTTTCACTGACATGATATCTTCATAGCGCCCAAGCACCGCACAACTGGCCGTTCACCAAAAGTGCCGTGCCAGTTGTCTCTGCCATTGCTCCATCGCTCGGTGATGTCTGCCCTGGGCATTGAGGGTTCACAGGCGCGCAAGTCATGGGGATACCTGGAAAGTAAATTAATATAGCTATATATATATATAGTATATATATATAATCTAGCTAGCTAGCTAGCTATCTAATCTAATCTAATCTAATCTAATCTAATCTAATCTAATCTAATCTAATCTAATCTATCTATCTATCTATCTATCTATCTATCTATCTATCTATGCTACCCCGCTACCCCCCCAAAACCCACCCTTGCCAGTGTTAATGTTAACGATGAAATAGTATCTACAATTGATGTAACAAGGGTGCATACTGTCTTGCAAAAAGATTTATGTAGCTATAATATCAATGACGGGTGATGTGTTCATTATGATGTTGATGAACTGTGTTTAGGTTTATTGAATGGAATTTGAATGGTATTATGTATGCCGCCAAGTGTGGGTATGTCTGAAAATGATGTATGCCTCCAAATGGCCATCATAATAGGGAGAAGAATGATTAGTTCAGACAAACCCATGTGTCTATGGTCTTCTATAGTAATAACTGTCTTACAAATTATAGTGACAATAGTATTAAAAAAATGCAGACGATCTATGATAATGAATGTTGGTAAACTAAATAATAATAATGTTATAGAAACAAACATCAATAACAATGATGTATCCATAATGGAGGGAGGAATGGTAACAACGGTAGTAATCATGATGTCATCATGATACTATCTGGTAAAAAGAGTAACGTATCTCATGGGCGATTAATTAACCCACCATTTTATAGAGATCAATGTCCAACAAGCCCAAATCAATGGCAATCCCTTATGGTGATGTTTTCACTATTATGTTGATGGCGTGTCACTATGATCATGGGATGTTGAATGCGGTTTCAACTGATGACGCTGATGGGATTACAACGTTTGTTTTGGAAAAAAACGTAAAATAGGTGGAAAAAAAAATCCACCATGGATCCAAGAAAAGTTTTCTGGAAATCTTGGATCTAGGATCCATAAGTCACTCAGACTTGAGTCAGACTTGAAACCTGAAGGAAATTTTGGTGATCTATTTTTGTTGCATTTATTATTTTTCATATATTGATTGATTTATGATACCTAAATCCCCTCAATTTTGACTATGAAGAAAAGGTACCTAAAATACACTGAATTTACTGCACATACCAGTAACAAATGATTTTCGGTGTTTTTTTTTGGGGGGTACCATATATATATATATTTTGCTATATATAGAAAATGATATGGCCATTTAGTTGGATGTTGTACCAATTTTCATGGTTAAATTACCAGAGGCTTGAAGGGTAGGTTCCTCACCTGTCGTCATATCCTGGTTGATCTGCAGGCAATTGGCCCCGAGTGCGACCCAAAGTTGGCCGTGGCATCGATCCTCATTACGGGGTACCTTGGTCAAGTGACGGTAAAACTCAGCACCTGTCAGGAACCTTCAATCAGCAGCTTTCCTTTTGGAAAACAATTTTTTTCAAAGTCTATTGAACATGTAATTAGTCGCAGATGTCTTTGACACCCCCTCCATCGCCAAAAAACAACATGGGGTGTATTTCGGACTCTGAGTTGTGATCCCCATAATCATTCATAGTCCTGTCAGAAATCACCCTCATCAAGCCATCATTAAACCATGTAATATAGGGGATTTATGATCATAACCATTATTATATCCATCACCCCCTATGAGATGCCCATTCAATTCGCATTTTTCATGGACGGCAGCTGCATTGCCAAGATGCATTGGTGCCTCGTTGGGCAACAGCCTCTTGAACGCCTTTCCAGCCATCTTCCGCGCGTGGCTCGCCTGATATGGCCATTTTAGATGTGGAAAATGATGGGAATCCATGGGTTTTGCGATGGTTCTTGTGGATGTCCCAGTGGTCACTGTTCATTTTGCAGCGGTTTGGGCCCGCAATTGGGGCTGGTTTCAATATTCTGGACCAAGGGCCCCGCATCCACGTTAGAGGTAGATTGTAGGTGCTGAAGTTCTATTGTTTTCCACATTCTGGTGTATCTTCCCATTTTCCACTGGTTACCCATCCGAATTTACGTGATGGGTAACATCCCCCCATTTCAACCGAATAATCAACAATTTCATCCATTTGTTTCAGGCTAGTGGTCTCTATTTTATGTTGATTGTTGCCGCGTTTTTTCTGTATGGAGGTTTCCTAAAAGGGGGGGTACCCCGAAATCATCCATTTATAAATGGATTTTCCATGAAATAAACCAACCAGCTCTTGGGGGATCACCCATTTATGGAAACCTCCATATGTTTCTAGGGTATTTCAGTATTTCTACCGGTACATTTTTCTAGGGATTTCTATGGTATTTCGTCATTTTCAACCGGGATTTCTTTTTTCGAGGTCTTCACCGCTGGTCCGGGGAGTGGCCATGGGATGTTCTGCTCATTCCATTGGCACCGCCGGGCTCATTTCCCTGAACGACTGGGTTGGGAGGGGGCTATCCTGTGGATATAATCTGGGTAAATTATATTTTCCATAATATATGGGATGTCATCCTTCCAATTGACTTTCATATTTTTCAGAGGGGTTGAAACCACCAACCAGTCATATATGTGGGCAAATTATAACGACCTCACTGCGACCTCACTGGAAATCATGGTTAGTAAGGGAAATCATCCCCAAATGGCCTTAATTCGGGTCAGTGAATTATTATAATTTACCCAGATATAATGCCATGGCATAGAAAAAAAATTTCGTTTTTTCTATTCCGGAAAAAAAGACCCGGGAAAAATCTAGGATCTATTTTGGAGCATGAAAGCTGTGGATCTCTATGGATTTGAGGAAAGTGGGGATGATGAGGAAATTTGAAGACCCAAAGCTGCAGGATGTGGCCAACTGAAGCAGCCATCCGACAATTTGGGGGACCAACATCTTCACCCATAGCCACTCAAAAACAGCCTTTGGTCCTCTAAACTGGCAGGGAATTGCCAATTTCAATAGGAACATCATCTTCTTTTTAGGAAAATCCTGGAACGTGATGGTTTTACTCCTCCGGGTCATTGGAGATGTCCAACATCCAGCCGAGATGGATCCTTGAATGGATACTATAGTTATAACACACACAGACTGACGAATTTTTAATTGTGGACTGACTAATATCCATAATAGTATTTAATAGGTACTATCCACCACTAATCACCACTAATTTCATGGATACTCATATTTTATGGTGAACTTTCCAGTCAGATGTCCTGGAACATGTCTGAGTTTCTTCCAGGACACGGAAGCTGCAGCCATCTCTGGCGCATCCATGTGACGCGGCGGCACTTTGTTGGGTGGCGACCTTGTCTTTTTTTCCCCCTAAAATCATCCAACCTGTGATACCTGTGTCATTTTGAAGGCGACAACCATGGTTTTTTTTTGGGATTCGGGACCCTTTCTACCACAGTTTCTGGATGGGGATGTTGAAAAACTCAACGGGGAGGGGATGAATCTGCGCAAACACCTGGCATCCACAGCGATGGTTTAAACCGCCAGGTGTTTGGCGGGAACAATGCACACCTTGGTCGGGCAATCTCAGTGCGGTGAGAGACTGTGGCCTTCGGAGTCTATAGAGAATATTTTGGGGTATGCTCAGACAATGTGGTGGTTTCCAAGTCGTGGATTTTCTGATTCCTTACCTGTTTGTTTTCTATAGCTGAAGCTTTATTGCTGTATTTGGTAACCAGCAAAGGTACCAGTCCAGGTTGAAAATCCCGCAGTCTGTGCAAGTTGCTGCCCACGTATCAGAGGAAAGCATGGCGGAATCACTATACTGTACACTTACATTTGGGTGTGTCTGAAAATAGGTACCCCTAAACCCAATGGTTAATGATCATTATCCCTATTAAATGGCTATAATTGGGAATATACCCAATTTTCAGACAAACCCATTTATTTAATGGTCAATGATTAAGTTACCACGGAACAATTTTTTGAGAACCAACCCACCAAATCCATCCAAATCCAAAGGTCCGGAACAAATACGGCCTTGTTACGTAATATGGTGGCCTTATAGACCTCCATGGACCATCATTAAAAAGCAAGCCATCATTAGCCATCATGAACCTCCATGGACCGCGTGGAAACCGTTGCGCGAATCGCAGACGTTGAGGTGCTCCAGTTGCCGGGCGTGGTCACGGGCATCCGCTCTTTGGCGCCTTGGCGATGGAATGGCGATGGACATCATCCAGAACATATTTATCATGTGTATATACAGATATAATTTGATGGATAGTAGTCTATATAATTACATTGTTACATATATATATATATATATATATTCTATATTATTCTATCATCATTAGTCTTTGATAGATGTATAATGGATGATTCTTTACCTGTTTGGATATGGTTAATAATGGTTAGCATCACCAAAGAATGACTTCGCTCTTGGCTTTTTTTTTGCCGGAATCATCCATGTTAAACTTGGCGATGACGATGATGCTTAATACCAACTATGAAGGATGATTCATGATATGAACTAATTTGATACCCTCTGGTAAACTAACATAACTATGGAAAATCACCATTTTTAATGGGAAAATCCACTATAAATGGCCATTTTCAATAGTAGTATCCAAGTCTTTGTTGGTGACCATTGGATGGATAACGATCATTGGATGGATAGCGATCAATGGACACTATGGGTTAGTGATATGACAAATCATCCAATGATCATCATTGCTTCGTGAGTTGTGTATGGGCCGGACCCAGACCCGGAAAGCTGAGATCTCACTTGGAGGATCATCCCACGGGTCGTGAGTGGTTAATAACCCCGGTGTAAGTCCTCCATTTCTGGGATCCTCGAAAGTTGAGGGTAGGTCCATGGCTAACCCATTACAATATATCACAATTCTTTGAGCTAAAGAGATGTGAATATGTTCACGCACCATGCGTTGTCATTTTGAACTCAGCACTGGCCATCGAGCCCGAACGTGCTGTTCCTGTTATTTTTGGACCACTTGAGGCCGGATTGAAATGAGGCAGGAGACCCAGTGGGCAGATGGTCAGCGGGTGAAAGACATCGGAAGCCCAAAATTCCACTTCTCTTCCTGCGATTGCAGGTGTTCTCCAGCAAATTTTCGAGATCCTGCTGGAAAACAGCGGATGGACTCTGACACAGGGAGCATGACATGGAATCAATCATGGGAGCACTTGTATGCACAACTTTATTTGGCAAATGAACATCAGTGATAATCCATTTGATATCAATGTGAGCACTTATGCTCTACAACTTTGTTTGTATAGAAATATCACACTGCGGATTCCTGGATGCTAGAATTTAGTTTTCCACTCCAGGCCAAAAAAAGGCCTGGATCAACAACATTTAATCAACTCCGGGTTGCATTTGAAACATGGTGTGAGGGCGTTGTTCGGCCTGCCGCACGCTGAAGAGCATTTGGTGTCTGAAAATGGGGTATACCTCAAGTATACCTCAAATTTATAGCATCTAATGGGCAGAATGGCGACAAACTTGCAAAATTTTGAAGATGTCCTATTTTCAAACCCATTTATCAATCCCCAAGCCGAGCAGCCGTTGCACCATGTGGCACAACCTGGAGTGGATTTTTCGGCCACGGCTCCGGAGCCGTGCCATCAGACCATGACCATATTCCGCGGAGAGAATGTTTGCAGCCTGGATGTTGCCAACTTGGAGGCTAGCTCTGGCTAGCTTGGTCTGATCAGTTGCTGGGTTGGCACCCACATGCAGTGCATGCAGCCACACACATTTTTGCCCACCATTTTGGCTCTGATAAGGATCCAGGGACAGATTTTGTGCTCCAAACAAGGGTTTGGCGCACCCATGGAGCTTCCAACTCCCGTTTTACTGGCTACAGGCCAGGGGCCATGGTCCACCACCCTTGGTGAGTGCAGGTATCATGAAGAGCGGAAACCTCGGATCTTCAGATTTTCTGAAAGACAAACAGAGGGTCTGAAACCCTCTCCAACTCTCCAAGCCTCCAAGTGGGTGCGTCTGAAAATAGACCAACATGGAAAAAACCTCCTGAAAAGAGCAATTTCATGCGACCAAGATCCATCAGATTTTGGAGAGTTTCCTGAAATTCTCGCCAGGAGCAGGTGAATCGGCCTCTCCAAGCCTTTTTGGCCGCGTCTTTCGGGCAGCCTCAGCAGCTTTGTCGGCTCCATTGCAATGGACGTCGGCAGAGTTTGTGAGGTGACCTGGCGGCACCTGGCCGTGGTGTTCGTAGCATGCGTACGTGCACGTATGTACCCATGTACACACTTGAACAGTCACACAGTTCTACCTCTATCCATATCCCAATCTCTGTCTCTCTCTCTCTCTCTCTCTCTTAGTCTCTCTATCTACTGTATCTCTCTATCTATCTATCTATCTCTCTATCTGTCTACCTCTCTATCTGTCTGCCTCTCTATCTGTCTATCTCTCTAGCTATCAATCTATCTAGCTATCAATCCAATCTAAATCCTAGCTAATCCAAGCGACTGGTAAGCTAAGCAGCTAAGTTCATCTACTTTAATCTGCGCTATATCTGCAATGTGTACCCTCTTGTCCTGGTTCCACCAGGCCTTTGGCGGAATTTGCTTTACCTGGCTCTGCGGAGTCGACGTCCGAAGATGACAGTGGGCTTTCCACCGCATTGAGTCCCAAGAAGCGGAAACGTGTGCGATTCCAGGCCACTTTTTTGGGGGGCAGGTCACCAAGCCTCAACATGCTGGAATATGCTGAAGCAAACCTGGGGTAGAATCCTGGGATGCGAGGTTTGCCCCTGGCTAATAGCTTTCTGGATCTTTCTTGAAACCTTTGGGATTCTACAAGCTCTTGGATGATCCTTTCCTCAGGACTAATCAGCAATAAACTCGGGCGCCAGCACGCCAAAAAGTCCTAGATGAATCTTAAAGAAGCAAGTTCATCACCGAACCATGGTCATAGGAAGTCACAGCAACTTGCTCTGTCACCAGATGCATGTGGCAAGCTGGCAATTCCTATGCTATTCCTGTGCCAGGAGCCAGACATTATTGAAGTCACCAGCTGGAAAGACGAGACGCGGCAAATGTATTTCAACTCAATTCAGCAGGACAGGCCAAAGTTTGAAGGGGGTACCAGGCGATTTTCCGCAGCCATGACTTTCATGACGTCTCAGCTAGGGATTCACCACGTGCCGTCCACTAGCAGCCGCCAACCAGGACGACCTCCTAGAAGATGCCGCTGAACTCCTCATGAAGCAAGTTCAACGCTTCTTTGCCTCCCGCTTTGCAGTGCTTGCAACCTCTACGGCTGCAGTGGCTGGCATGGTGCCTTGGTGGTAAAACAGTCAGGATCGGGGTAGCAACAGCAACACTTGCTGTTCGGATCAAAAACATGTTAGTATACCGTAGTGAAGACTGCAGGGTTTCCATTCAGTGTCTCCCTTCATCATTTTGAGAGACCAAGTGGCCCGACAGTCTTGCCATGACCAGGCGCTTTTGGGCATGAACGAAAATCTGAGCCTCTTGCAGCTCTGATTTGAAGATAACTAAACGAATCAAAAAAGTTTCACCAAGATTGGCTCCTGAAGTTGGAGGCCACTCAAATTCGCTTCAGCGAAGCTTGATCCATTCGAGAAGTGGAAGCCTGAGATAAAACTGACACATATAAATGGTACCAATCTTAGGGAATCTTAGTCACAATGCATGAAGATTATGAAGATTAGAGCTCATCACAGAAACATCTTGATGTTTTGGCTTCAAGAGATGAGAACAAGGCACGTCAATGCATGGATGGATGATTTTCATTGGCAGAATTGCCAAGTCATTTCTCAAGATCCAAATTCGAAGTGCTGAATCCATCACCGGCCAAGCAGTTTCGCCATGGATGGTCTCCCTCACACCAGTTTTGACAGACCTCTGCCTTTTGTGGTGATGAACCAATCTTGTCATCTGGTGCCGGTGGTCCCCCTGAATTCAACGAATCGCAAATCTCCAGGAGCGAGATTTCCCTTTTAGTAGAGATCTGAAGGTCTTTGCTGATCTTTTCCCAGAAGTTACCATCTGGTTATGACTAACATAGCCATGGAAAATCACCATTTTTAATAGGTAAACCATCTATTTCTATGGGCCATTTTCCATGGCTATGTTAGTCATAACCAGAGGGTACCAGACCTAACATCAGCTGCGATGGATGCAACCACCTGATCATTTCACTTCACAAAGCCTCGGATTTCTGTGGTAAAGCTCAGGGCACTTCGCTACACGTCAGCGGCTTGTGCTGCAAAGTCATATCGAGGTGGCACAACATGCTGCTCATCTCTGCGAACGGATGCATCGGCCGACGATTAGACATACATTGAAGATCCAGGCGACACCATTTTATCGAGTCTACAGTCTACATGTACAGTTCAAGATATTCCAGATATTCAATTGCCTGCGGCAAGCAAGGCCATAGAGAGGTGGCCCCAAGGGAGTTTGATGTGCACCCTGGAAGCTGGAGAGAGAAGCAGAGAAGCAGAGAAGAAGAAGAAGAAGAAGAAGAAGAAGAAGAAGAAGAGGAAGAAGAAGAAGAAGAAGAAGAGGAAGAAGGAAGAAGGAAGAAGGAAGAAGGAAGAAGGAAGAAGAAGAAGAAGGAAGAAGGAAGAAGAAGAAGAAGGAAGAAGAAGAAGAAGGAAGAAGGAAGAAGGAAGAAGGAAGAAGGAAGAAGGAAGAAGGAAGAAGGAAGAAGGAAGAAGGAAGAAGGAAGAAGGAAGAAGGAAGAAGGAAGAAGGAAGAAGGAAGAAGG
>Ga0126342_10013202_pt1 | contig 14668 bp, 15 predicted proteins | sample Cyp1metagenome_FD_92528 | JGI IMG/M metagenome (GOLD analysis project Ga0126342, IMG submission 92528) | Coral microbial communities from Lord Howe Island, Old Settlement Bay, Australia - Cyphastrea 1 metagenome | ecosystem: Host-associated > Invertebrates > Cnidaria > Coral ... | reverse complement strand
TATATGGGACCCATCCATGGGGGGGGAGGGGAGGGGGGGTGGCAGGGCCTGGTGCATATATATATATATGTATGGCACTTGATATGGTTTATAAACCAAGTTATAACTGGGAGGGAACCACCTTGTGTGGGAGGATAGGGTTGACTTTGCAGCTGTCTTTGCAATGTTGATTTGATCCCAGAAATCATTGAAATTGGGGCTCTCTTACCGTGTTCACCCGCGTATTTCGGTGCCTTCAGCATCTCGCAAAGTTGACAAATGACATGTGTCCTCCTAAAGCTTAAAAAACTGGCTGCAGGCACATATGTATTGGGACATGGCCCAACCATGCATGGTCACCCCTTGCTGCAAAGGCTGAGAGTTTATGGGATTCTCTGCCCCTTCGCCTACAAAACATGGGAATTCGCCATAAGATACTCCTCATGATGACCCTACCAATAACGAGCATGAGTCAAAAATTTAGATGGCAGAACTCCCGTTTGTCCATAAATTTTAGCAACAAACCACATCAAACCATCCAAGTTTCGGAGTTGTCATCACCCCAAACTTGAATTCCGAACCCCGACTTGGAGTTTGAAGTATATGGCCCAAGTGGTGGCCCACGGCACAAAAGTATCCAAACCCCCCCGTGTTGGGCCCCTTTTTGGGGCCCCAGGCACAATGCGAGGCGGCCGCCCCGTCATCCATGAAGTCCCCAATCTCAAAGACGGGGCTAATGGATTCACATGGACTCACAAATTGCTTGGTATTGAAACCATCTACCCTCCGGCAACATGGTTTGCTGGAAAATACCACATTTACTGAATTTATACTTTAAAAAAACTTTGATGATTTTCCCGTTGAGCTTCCATTTATAAAGTATGTTCCATTGCCACGTTTGATTGCCGGAGGGTATATATAAAATTATATAAACATACAAGACTTTTAAACAATGAAGCCTGCAAGAAAAATAACACCATCCAATTCTTTGGGGCCAAACGATTTTCCGAACAATTTTCCAATTCGAGTTTAAAGAAATGCAATTTTCTATGGAAAAAATAAGCTGTGTTTGGTAGTGAGCCATCCACTTGGGAAAATTAATCTGAATCATACCCAATATTCAATAGACTTGGGAAGATGATCGAAGGAAGTCCTGGCTACGTCCCAAAGGGGGGAAGAGAATGGACCCCTATGCAGTCCTCATTGTTTCCCTGCGCAGTTGCATGCCATCTGGCAATTGCCGAGATGTATGGATTGTGCACTTTGGATTTCACAAGGCAATTGCCGAGTCCAACAATCTTTGGTAATGTCAACCCCGGATTAATAAACCATGGTTTATTAATTAGGGGGCACCCTCCAATAGTCATAATCCAATACTTAAATGGTACCCCCCCAATGGTATACGGAAAAAACCCTGTTGGTCACCAGAGTCATGACTTGGATCCACCAATATGACTGCTGGTATCTGAGGTGCTCGGAGGCTGCCAGATCTGCCATGGACATCATGGAGGCCTCCACGGTTGGCGGGCAGAGATGGTGAATGTTGGTGAATCATCAAACATTGGGACGTCTGTCAGTCATCAGGATTTAGCATGAATCATGATTGAAGCATATGAAACCATATGAAAAACCATATTTAACTATGGAAATAGCTGGGTTATGAAAGCTATGTCAAGATATGTCATGGACATAGCTGGTAGTTGTGGATGCTCATCCTGCTCCTTTCAGATGCTCTTTTGCCATTTTGTTGGGGACCCCTTCGTGAAAAAATCCATAAAAGAATCCCAAATCAAAATTCGATGTGAATCTAGTTGTACATATTTCAATTAGTGAGAATATGAAAAGTTGTGCACAATGATCCCGATAAGTGTAGGCCTCTGACAAGGATGCTTGACAACCCCCTACGAAAAATGCAAACGGCACATATCACATCCCAGTATAGTGGGCTCGTGGGTAGAACCCGTCAGGCATGGCATTCTCATATGTTTAAACTCTGAGTGTCCAAGTTGTGACAAAAGGTTTGGCAAGTCCTGAACGCTCTCTTGGTTGCTTGTTACAGTCTGGTCAAGTCAGATCAGTCGCACCTGCGAATGAGTACAAATGAGTACAAATATGCTTGAAGGATCTTGAAGGCACCTTCCAATTCCAAGGTGTTTCTTGGATTCCACATTTGACCAGGACTCAGTGCTGACCAATCTCAGACCTCCAGTTCGGGATCTCCCTGAAACTGGTGCGTTCGCGTAACTTCCGCCAAGTACCTGACCCACAAAATCCGCAAGGACTGTCACACCTATATTGGATAGTTCATGCTTAAAATCACCGATCCATCTGCAGTTTTGGGGCCTTAAATTCATTTAAATTCTGCCCCATACCCTCCTGTACTCAAACATGGCAATGGAAAATTACCCAATTAGTTCCATCGGGCACATCCGGGATTTCCAACCGCTACGTCGCTACGTTTGATTTCCGAAGGGTGCCCAAGTGCAACGGGTCCACAACCAGCGATGGACTCGGCCGCGCACATCGCGCGCTTGGCGATCATCGCCCACAGCACCGGCGGTGTCTGGTCCTTCTTCTCCGTCGGCAGCAGATCGCTGCCGCCGAAGAGGAAGGGGCTCACCTCCGGCACTGCGACGTTCCGAGCCATGCGGAGCTGCGACCACAAAAATGACTAAAATGAATTTTGTGTCAGAGTTTTAAGGCCCAAAAACTGATGGGAAAATGATGAACTTGCCGCAAAAGGGTTGCAAGGTTCCAAGGTGGCCCAAAGTTTGATGTGGATGCCAGCTTTTTCTGATCTTTGAAGGTCCTGAAGAAGTTCCAAATCCATTTCCTTCATTTGTCCATCCCATATCATCCCATATCCACCAGCTGCCCAGCTACTGTCTCGATGGCTGTCAAGTCCATCTCACAGATCCTCGGTGATGAAACACCCCAAATAGGGATGGGAATGGCTAGTTAAAGAATGTTTAAGATGTGATTTCACCCTTGTGGCTATGACTGACATATAAAATTGACCGATAATTGGTTGGAGCAAGCCTGTAAACTTTGGCAGCGTATGGAGTGGAAACATTGCAGTCACTCAAGCACCAATCCTCTAACACCATAACACCAGCCACCCAAGGCACCTGGTTCTAAGCATCGGTGGCACATTGGAAGGGTTGTCGGTGCCAAAATAACCTGACAGCCGGGACGCTGCTTGATGGTTTCATTGTGTGTTTCTACCCTCCGAAAATTCTGATCATCATCCGAAACCGGATTGAACCGGACCAGTCTTGTCAAAGCCACAGTCGGCTATCTTTGGGTATCTATAGTCTCTCTTGCTGTCTTCCCCCTTTAGAGGTTTTCTCTCTCTCTCTCTCTCTTATTCATAGTCTTCACCCATGAAACGAGGTATAAAGACTGCACGATACACCTACGCCTTGATAAATTTCGGCCATTCAGACATTGGAACTCTCACCTTCAACAGAGAAAGTTGATCTCTGCACCTTGCCAGCCTCCCCAACAACACCAGCTGCAGCCCAAGGCACAGGCACAGCTTTCTCCCCGCAGAGCACTCCACAGGGTTCGGGAAGCGATGTACCACGTGCTGAAGAGCACCAAGCCTCAGCCGCTGGCGCTGTTGCTCCAAGTGTTGCCTGTGGAAGATGCCGGTCATCTGCCTGTCTTCTGGTAGGTTTGCAAGACACCATTCCGAATGGATCCTGGTGCCTTTCTCACTCTTTGCACCTAGATCCTTGATGGTGCAACAACTAAATCCAACTCCGGAGTCCTATTCATAACCCACTAACCCACATCAGATACCAAGTCTTTGAAGATTTTGAGGTGGTTCCATTGTGGTTCCCCTATTTCCTTCCAAAGTTTCAACGCTCCAAGCAGCGTTGCGGCAGATCTTCCAGCCCTAGAGGTGTCATCTTGGTGACGCTCGCCACCAGCTCCTGGGCACGCTGCATCTGGCTGTGAGGAGTTGTCTGAAAATGATGGAAAAAAAAAACAAATTTGGCAGTGTGTCAAAGCCTTGTACCCCTGTAGTTCACATCAAAATAGCTGGGATTTATGGATGTTCATTCCCCTAAAAATGGTATTAATGGGTATTGATCCATACCCATTTGGAGTACCCTGATTCAAAGCATCACTGGGGCCCCGCCTCGTAGGCATCGATCAGCTGGTAATCGGTGATGCCCGGAAGCAGCTCTTCGCCCTGAGTTGGACCACAAATCAATGGTCTCCCAAGGAATAATACGTTTCTGGAGAAGTAGGGTAACTAAGGATAACTGAGGTAAAGTAGTACTAAGTAGTACTGGTTATCTATGATGTTATGTTCAGTATTGAATTAGCTAAGTGCCTGTTGAAGGGCATGCAATTGTTTCTCTCTGCAAACTCTGTGCCAATTTAGAGGTTCGGTCTGGACTAACTTGAAACGGTCCAAAGAAACTGAAACCAAGGGAAGGAAATGGTCCCAGAAGCCACATCTGGGCGTGCCCAGAAAAAACAAGACTATTATCAAAATGGTACATTAAGAAGATTCCCCAAAGAAGTCATATAGACTGCTGTTAAACTTGTTAAACTGATACCCCACAATCAAGCCACCTTGGGGGTTTATTGATCAATGGCCCAGTCCAAGTCGCCCCCGGTCGCGCTCCGACACTGGCCCAGCACGCAAGCGTCCATAGGCGCCACATGGCCAGGGAAGGGGAGGCCCTTGTGTTGGACGGGAGTTTTGGAATGGGCTGTTAAATCATGCTCTATCATGTTAAATCTACATATACTGTACACATCTACACGTATCATATGGAAGTTGAAGCTGATACTGGCTAAAAACTCATCGTATACATGAAAGCAAGTTTCAACACATAGCTGTAAATTTCCAATATGAAAATTGATAAACCCAGTATATATTTGGGTTTCCAGTCCATGGTTTTTCAGGGGTGAGGAGCAGCACTGAGGGGAATGCCGGCTCCAAGGTTGTGGGGTAAATTAGTGAAAGGTTGAAAGAGCCGTGTAAAACGTCGAAGTCACTACTGTTTCAACGGCATTTTTCCCTTCTGTAGCTGGTCTGTACCTGGGGATCCCCAAATCCTTTGCCATCAAGATTTGTCCTCCCTTGTTCAAGGATAGCAAGTGATGTCAAACATTCATCGAGTTTTATCCGTGTCAACCTTGGTCACCTTGCATTGCAAGATGCGAGCCAGATGGCTTCATTGCCCCATCTAAAGTCACTCATCAATATGGAGAAAAATGATTCCAGCAGTCTCACGGAATCTTCAATGAAACTGTTGTTGAGATCCAAAGATGAGGAACAAACCCATCAATCATCTGGGGGTTTGGAGCGGTCAGCTTCCATTTTCTCCCCGCCGGTGGAAACTTTGCCACACCGAGATGCCATGATCCACCCTGAGATCTTTTGTTGAAGGCTGGAGCTATGAATCTAAGATCAAAAGATGGTTATACTGAGTTATACCTATAGTGGTCTTTTGGTCTTCAAAGTTGATGGTTTTGGAGTTTTGGGCTTTATTGTTGGATTTGCTGATTTCAATTCAATTGTCTATTCTGGATAGGGCATGTCACTCAAAGGTACACCGCCTGGTTTCACATGACAACGGCCCAACCGCGGAACGGCAAATGGAATCAGAACAGCATTGCTTGGATGCCCCAACTAGCAGTGGAATGCCAAACCCAGATTATCTCAAGCGATTGTTAGTGGCTGTGGGCATAACACATGTCTGTCAAGTTTGACGGTGCCCTGTCTCTGTCGGCCGTTCCAACTCCATTTGGCGTCCATTCAACGGTCTGAGGGAGGCGCATGGCCACCCTCCTTGTGATAGGCGCGGGTGTCTAACTGACGCCTCAACTGGGTCATGCTTGGCAATCTTGCGTCGATTTCACGCACGGAGCAACATCGGCTCGTTGGGATTTGCATGATCCTTTGCAGCATGTGTACAGTGCCACCGCAACGCTGGGATTACCAATTGGATCTTTACGATGTCGGGGGTTTTAATGCTCCATCCGGCTTGGGTCCGGCTTGGGTCAACACCCACATTCCTATTGGTCGAATTAACAGTTTCAATTGGTGGGTAGCATATACTCATAGCTAGCGAGTGTCAACTGTGAGTTTTCATGTGCCATGTATTGCATGTTTCAATATATCAGTCTAATCATTGCATACGTCTTGTGGGGTTGCCAGTTTTCAAGCTACCAAGCCTCTGTTCTTGGCCCTTGTATACCAGTGTGTTTCATAGATAGTTGTTGGATGTTGTTAAATGTTGTCAATTGCATTCGAAAACTGGTGTTACACATACATATATGTTGATAGTTTCTTTGCTTTTGGACACAACAACCATGTTTATCTCCATAGTTTATATGTTGTAGATGGTAAAACATAAAACTGGTGTTGCTTATTATGACATATCATAGTTACCACCATAGTTACCACCGATCCCAGTGCTGCGGGACGTCCAACGGAGCATCAGAGAGCTTTGCCTTGGACAGTGCGCTGGAAGGTCAACTGCTTTTGGGACAGGATAATGTTTATCAAATATATGATTAATATGTAGTAATTATATCAAATATGATATAACATAATATGTTGTACAGTATCAAGATATCCATTACATTCTATTACAGTATACAGTACATATATATATATATATATATATTATATGAAAGTTGAACTTTTTTGATATCTGTATGTAATAAAAGTCTTTGTAAAACTCAGAGTGCCGATCTCTTCCCTTGCTTCGTGGCATGGGGAACTTTGTGTGACGCAGTTGTCACGGGCTTCCACCCCTACCCATTGAGATTCAATGAGTCCCATGACGAAAAACTGTCCGGAAGATGGTGTGTATGCGTCATGAGTACAGTTAAGTGAGTCAAGTGCCACAAATATTGGATTATCGAGACTGTCCCATATTGGATCATTTGTTGGATCATATTGGATGATTTGTTGACCCATTTCTTTAAGCTGTTCCCTCGCCAAAGGGCCCTTCTGTGTCATCAGCTTTCCAACCACCTGCAAAAAAGGTCGGAGACTTTGGCGGTCGAGTGCAGAAATCTACCAGCCAAACGTCGCAAACCATGATTTCAAGATATCAAGTGCAGTTGTATCATGTCAGGATCCCAGTTGCATCCTTGGAAAATCTTGGAAATACCTGCACAGGACACTGAAAAATAGACGACTTCTATTCATATCCATTTCCTGAACCACAAAAAAACACATGTTTGAAGAATTCCAGAAAGTCTCGGAAAAATGGATCAAAAATGGCGACTCCTATGCTCCTCCTATGATGTGTCCATCCGCTGGTTTTTGGGGTCCATAAAAGCCATGGATTTGCACCGCCTTCTGCACGCGTAGCGTGAGCTTTTCCACCTGCTCGGCGGGTGGCTCCACCTGGCAGCGATCCACTCAATCCACCCGCTGTGGGTGTTGTTTTTCGGCCGTGGATGAAGAGGTTTGGGTGTTTTGGGATGAAGAATAGATAGAATAGATAGAGAATAGATAGAATAGGGGATCTTACCATGAAAAATAACATCTTTTTGCCATCAACATCAAAAATTAATAAAAATTAGGGATTCTCATGGGATTTTCATCTACGAAATCCTCTAGAAATGGAGGTTTATAGCTGGGGAAAGTCATCTACAAATCCAGAATTCTCCATTGCCATGTTTCATTACCAGAGGAGTAAATTCCTGTGAACATGGAACGAACATCCCTCTGGCCTGGATTTTGATAGTCCCAAAAAATAAGGTGATCTTTGGGGAATGTAATGGGAGCCATAGGATCCATAGGACCATAGGGGATGCATGAATTCATATCTATGGAATCTGTGGTTTTTCCCAGGTTTTTTTTGGGTCAATGGTGGTCAATGAACATCCACAACTACCAGGAGTTTGACCCGTGGCTGTGGAATCTTGCATCCCAACATCAACTGCTGCACCGGCGCCTCGTTTTCCCAGAGCACCGCCCATTTATGGATGTTCCTTAGCAAACAATTTCCATCAGAAATGTCGAAATCCTCAAGATCTCTATGGAAATCTGGTGCAAAATGATCTTTTGCCCCGGAACAACTGGAACCCGGAGATTCACCGTTCGTTTCATCAAAAAAAACAAACATCCCGTTGGCCAAAGCGACTCTGCGGTGTAGTCAGCCATGAAGTCCAGGACGGGGAACATCGGCACGAGTGCCTGAAACGGTACGTTCGCATCAAAGGACCCCCTAAAACGGTTGGATATACCAAGTGGAAGCACGCAAGATCACCAGCTGAGATTGAACAGAAAATGACCAAAGAATGATCTCATCAAGGACTACAAGTCACCGAAACCAACCGGCACAGCCTCGCCTCGACCCATGGGGCGATCATGAACTCGATGAATCCAATCTGCGAGAAAGCCCTGAGTTCGCCATGTGCCAAGGTCAGGATGGAAAGTGCCATAAGTGTCCTTCTGTTGCCATTCTCTATGAGAATCCATGAAATTCAGCAGAATCCATGGGGAAAACTATGGCACTATGGGGTAAGATTCGTTTTCCTACCCTGGTCCCTGGTTTTTTATGGAGCCCCCATTTCGCCCTGTTGACCGCACCTGTTGACCTTGTCGCGATCGTTCAACATGCCCACGGGGATCCCCAGCTCCTTCTCCTTATCACCCTGAGCGAAGAATTCATCGACACCTGGGCGAAAGCTGGGTCAAATCTTATGACTTTGCATATGACTGGGATGAACATCCACTTATTATTGATGACTTGGTGCCATCATATCCATCATTAGATTATTTCACATCCAATTATTGTTTGTACCATCATTTACCGATTATTTTGATGTGAATTCCAGATGACTTGGAGGTCCAAACAATGTGTACTTTTACCCTTCGATGGGATTGAAATGCCGTGACAAAGCCAATGATAAACCAACAAAATCCAACAAATGTAAAGGTTCATCAGCCAAATCATTAAATCTGGTTATGGTATACTATGGCTCAAACTTGTGGTGCCAGACAACTTAAACTTTGGTCAAATTGTGAGTATTTACCCTCTGGTAATTTAACATAGCTATTGAAAATGGCCATTGAAATAGTGAGTTTTCCCATTAAAAATGGTGGATCTTTCCATAGTTATGTTAGTTTACCAGAGGGTAACCCTCCAAAAGATGGAGGTTTCATCCTCCATCCTCCAAGCTGCAAAGATGTGCCATCTTCTCCGCGATGTGCCAGGGCCTCGAAGGGTTGTTCACCTTGGTCGGACAGGTCGGGGAGTACCTCCCCTGGTGGTCGGAGTGCTGGTTGACATGTAGTGGGCTACTATTCTTGATGAACACATACATATATACATATATATATATATATATATATTTATTATATGTTTTTATTATATTATAATATATTATATACAGTACATCATATATTGACCGTATCGAAATCATTCGATATTTTCTGTTGGATGATGTTTGGTTACAACCTCCCGCCGGTGTTGGTTGCGTACTACCCCGATGTTAGTCAGGAATCCCAGCGGCTCAAAAAAATTGAAAACCGTCCCTAAAAAATGGAAAAGTGTGTCAAAAAGGGGCTTTATGATTTGTTGGAAAAAAAAATACATTGATTTTGGCGAATTTCATGGTATTTATACCATGAGTTTCTTGAGGATTTCCCCCACATCAACCCTAAACCAACCGTCGCCCTCCGCGGCACGTCCGCGGAGTGAAGGAAGCTGCACATCATCAGCGACGTATTGGACTTCAGCACCTCCCTGGCCTCCCAAGATGACTAGACCGTCGCTGGGAAACTGTGATGGATAAGGTACTTCTGGTTGGTAAACGATATTTTTGTAAATATGGATGAATAAGGTATTTATGCTGGGTACTTTGGTTGGTACTTATGGTCCAGGTTGAAAAAAAATATGCTTGGTACTATGCTTGGTACTATGCTTGGCAACTGGTAAATGTGGTGGAATAACTGTTAACTTGATAACTCTGCTGGATGACTAAACTATGGGAAACCTAGGCTGCAAAGAAGTATGATCAGTAGGAGTATCTATGGTTTACTAGGAAATTATTGTTGGCAACCGGGGTTAGTAGGCAACTATGGTTGGTAACTATGAATGGTGACTATGGTAATTCAAAAAACATGTCTTATCCCATTGACCACTGGCTTGTAACCATCCTGACCTGTGGCTCATTGGGAGGGTTCTGTCATTTGAAGCTCCAAGACCCCACTCAATCCTCGGCCACCAGCTGCAGGGGCCTCGGCCGAAAGCTCCGCGATGTTCAGGACGTCTTTGTTCATCTGGTAGAACAAGGACAAGTCCTTCCCAGCGCAGCGCAAGCATGCTTTGCAGTGTCCCAAGATGTCCCTTTGGAACCCTTGAGTAAACACCGGCAGCGGCAAAATCGGCATCATTTACCTTCTGGTAAACTAACATAGCTATGGAAAATCACCATGTTTAATGGGTAAATCCACTATAAATGGCCATTTTCAATTGCTATGTTAGTTTACCAGAGGGTATCTTTCATCATTTATCATTGTTCATGACCTTTGATCATCCCCACCTTCACCATCTCATTGTGCTTGGTGATGTCCGTGTGGAGGATCGCCTATGTTCGCAATGGGAATCCCCTGCTGCTGGAACCATTTGGAGGCAATTCGTGGAAACACTAAATTGGAAAATGGATGGAAACTTGCATTGATGACTGTTTGAAAGAGGAAAATCTATGGATCAATGGTAACTATCCATGGAAAATGGATGGAAATTTGCATCTATGGTTTTTGAAATGACTGTTTGAAAGAGGAAAATCATCTGCGTTGTCTTTTCTATCATAACCTATCCCACCATCGTTCCTGGACCTATGTGTCCCCAATATATCCTCTTGACTCATCATAGAAATACAGGCGATGCCCAGCCCGTTCAGCGCCTCAATGATGTCTTTGCGCATGCGTTTGTAGGTCTCCTGCCGTTGAATGTCAGTTTGGATCGGTTTTCCAACGTGTCATGTAGGAATGGTTTCTGAATCATCCTTTGTAGCGTGTCTTCACGAAAAAAAGACCTTCGAAACGGCAGAGATCTGCAAATATGCAGGAATTCACTGTTCTCTCCTTTGAGATCATTTTAGGGTTCCACAGCTGGTTTGGAGCACCCCGTACGTTCCCACGCTTGGCCACGCAGTCGTCTCCTTGTCGAGGGCTTGGAAGAGTTGCGCCTCGTGCCCCAGGACCTGGAAGAGTTTGCAACCTCAGCTGGCGATTGGATCTGATAGTAGTGATGACCTCATTGGCAGTTGATAAAGGTTAGGGCCTAGGGTTGAGGAAGGGTTGCCACTAGGCTTGCCACTTTTTTCATAGGGGCTCTACTTTCCTGAATTGAAATGCATGACACCTAGACAACATGCAAATGGGTTCAATGGCCACATTGCCTCAAAATCAGGGTGGGCTTGATTTCAATGCTTTCACCTCGAGTCGACCCAAAAAGATGAACAAAAATGACCCGCATCATCATAACTCACCAGGCTTTGCCAACCTCTCCTCCCAGCATCCCTCAGCCATCTTCGACCCAGCCGCAGTGCATGTTCTCCAGTGGTGACTTGTCGTTGTAGATCACTGCCAGCTCATGGCTGGTCGCCACCAAGAACTGGTTGTTGACTCCCAGGTGTCCGACATCCTCACTGCGAAGGCGGAATGGGATGTTCCCTACCCAGTGGTAGTTGTAGCTGGACAGCCCGGCGACATCATGATGTTTCATGATTTTTCAGCTCCAACTTTTTTCGTACCTGCCTGTCTGTTCAAAGACCAAGGGACGTGACCCAAAGCAGCCACCAACAGGGCAAACTGATCGGAGTCTGCCAGGAAACTTTGCACCTGCCAGGAGGATAACAACATGCTTCCACCATCCCAGCAGTTCCTGTCATCCAGGGCCACCCAACTTCCAAGTTTCGTGGCGGGGCCTATGCAGCTGATGGCAGACTTCCCACCTCAACGTTTTCCATCTCCATGGTCAGCCAGCACAGCACATCCACGGCGTGCACAAAGTTGTGGAAAGGATTTGGCAGGTACATCCTGGGCGACCCTCTGGTGTTCTCAAACATGGCTAGCTGGGAAATCCCCAAACTAAATGGATGTTTTAATGGAAAAACGATCTAGTATGGTGAGGTTGATTTGCTATCAATGGTTGAAAGGATTTGGAGCAAAAAATGACTGCTTCTCGTCTCGTTATAGACTGTTTCAAGGTGAATATGCGAAAAACTACAGGAAACCCACGGTTTTTCACATGTTCTGACATACAAATCACGCATGGAGGTGTCCCAGTTCTTTCCCCCCTTTACCATGTAGTGAACCTCCTACCATTTGGATCCATTTATCCATTTTGGTAAAAAGTTTACGAAAATCGGATCAGTTTGAGACCCACTGAGAAATGGTCAATTGAAATCCCTTTTCCATTTTTTAGGAAGGAAAACCCGGGAAACCCATTGGCTCCAATGGCTACCATGGCTACCATGGCTACGCCAAAGCTTCGGCTCCAAGACGTTGACGAACTGCACCAGGACCACGGGTTTCAGGTAGCGTCGTACAAAGTCCTCACAGGTCAGGACATTGGACGGGCTGGTAAGCGAAGGCAGCGGAATACCATTCTCCTATCTATCTATCTATCTATCTATCTAATCGTTCTTTCTTTCTTTCTTTCTTTCGTTCTTTCGTTCTTTCGTTCTTTCGTTCTTTCTTTCTTTCTTTCTTTCTTTCTTTCTATATAGTATATTATATATATACATATATTATAAAATCTGGGACATTAATGGTTCACAATGGTGAAAAATGGGATAATAATAGTTAAATGATGGATTAATAATGTTTTTGGTTCATAATGGTTAGTGTGGTAAACTTGTAGCAAGGGTGTCGGCGGCACCCGGGTTGTTGGGATCAACTTCCATTGCTGCAATTCAGATCAGCAAACGTCCTTGGTACCGGCTTGTTCGCGGAGTAAACGCACGCTGAGCGCCTTCATACAAAGAGGATATCAGGAGGTTGTATGAGATTGTGGCATATGGGGTTGTCCCATAATTAGGAACCCTAAAATTCACTGGTTATCATAATTTCCCGCTTGACATGGCAATTCTGGGGGATCCCCCTGTGTGAGACAAACCCGACATGTCCTATGATGCACTGCAAGTCTTGGATACCCTACCCTGCCAAAAACAACAAAGAATGAGAATGTTCAGCCCGGTATGAAATCTTCCTCCAATAAATTGCCAAAAATTGCCCACAAACCTACCGAACAACCTTATTCAGTATATTCACCACCTTGATTAGGACCCATGGCCCATCATTGAATCGCTAGGCCGCTAGGCGGCAGCAGTCTTCCCAGGCTGGTGACAGCCCACCTTGATCTGAGAAGGCGTTAGCTTAAAGGCATTGAAGCCAGGTTTCCTGAACCGCTGAGACTCAAAGACAGCCGCATCAACCGCAGAAAAATACTGCACCAACCAGCCATGGGTTGAAACGACAGAGATGCTGGGTTCAAAGTTCTCAAGCTGCACTTGATAACCATGTGAGGTCTACTTTTCATCCTGAGTTTTCCAAAGATCATGTCGAAATCTGGAGCATACCCACATGTCAGCACCATCTCCACGTTGGAGATGCTCCCACCTGGCTTCATCCATGACCTCCGTGCTCGCGTCTTCGTTCAGTTTGATCAAGGCGTCGTTGTCCTGCAAGATGACCCAGTAATGGATGGTGAGGTTTCCACAAATGGCTCGTTTCATGTCTTGGGATCTCAAATCATCCAATTTTGGAGCAAAGAAAAATGGATCCAATTTTGGATGCCCTCTACCCACAATAGGAATTCTTTCAGATCCCTTGCCTTCTTTGCTCGATCCCTTCGACATGCCAGCTAGTTCACACTCTTCCAACAGGCCCAGCGCCTCCACCAGCATGGACATCCTGCAACAAACTCCACTCTCGGAGAAAGCATGGGTTTGTCTGAAAATAGGGTATATTCCCAATGAAATAGCCATTTTTCATAGGGATAATGATCAGCAAAACCATTGGGTTTAGGGGTACACTATTTTCAGACACACCCGCATGTTGAAGGAATGGGTTTGAGTTTTGGATGATAACTGACGTTCAAAATGGGTTCAGCACCCCTACCCACCTGACCCCAGCTCTACTGGAACCCAACAAACAATCCGTGGAACACCAGTTGGGCTCCGTTGTTGGGACCCGCCTTCGAGTCAAATCCATGACCTGACTGACCACACTCTGTTTGTGAAGGCTCTCGGTCGGCTGGGTCCACTCATGTACCTGCACACCATGGGGGGCAACCGTGATGCGATTGTCTCATGCGTTTCAAATGCCAGAGACCCAAGCAAGAGTCGGGCAAGAAGCTTGCAATGTGACAACATACAAAGATTGGAAAGTCTCGGAATTGCGGACCGTTCTGAAAAATCTCGACCACCTGCATTCAATGTGGTCTAGTACAATGGATGAAACCATCCTCACTGGGGCAACCCCTGGTTAGTATGCACACCCAAAAGGTCTAGATTTTTCTCACAGCAAACCCTTCCAAGTTGCAAGGTAGTTTCAAGTAGTTGCAATTAAATCCGCCCACACCGCTTTGGCGGTGAAGGCGTGCTTATTGGGGGGCAACAGCAACACTAAATGCTCAATGACATTTGTTAATATAGCAGTCGCTATATCAGCTTTAGCTGGGGGGGG
>Ga0126342_10013201_pt1 | contig 14668 bp, 18 predicted proteins | sample Cyp1metagenome_FD_92528 | JGI IMG/M metagenome (GOLD analysis project Ga0126342, IMG submission 92528) | Coral microbial communities from Lord Howe Island, Old Settlement Bay, Australia - Cyphastrea 1 metagenome | ecosystem: Host-associated > Invertebrates > Cnidaria > Coral ... | reverse complement strand
TTCACGCGAAGCAGACCCCGAAGCATACCCCCGAAGCAAACCCCGAAGCATACCTCCGAAGCATACCCCCTAGACAAACCTTCCAGTGGGGATACGGTATTTCCAGACGAACCCATATCTATATATTTATATAAATGGGATAGAATGGGATATATATATACTGGTTGGTGGTGACTGGAACCATGGAATGGATTATGACTTTCCATTCAGTTGGGAATGTCATCATCCCAACTGACTTTAACTCCATGTTTTTTCAGAGGGGTAGGTAGTAGGTATGCCACCAACCAGATGATGATATCATGGCAAACTTTTTCAGGTGAGGTGACTGTAAATGATTGGAATTGGTTGTGGGGTAACTCTCCAAAACTTGTGAATTGGGGATTGGTGAATCAATATCAGCCAGATGGAGCAAGGCAGCTGATTAAGCTGATTGCTTGGGCAGACTGTTGGCTTGGTGTATAGATAGGCGAGATAGATACATACAATGTTCCAACAGTTAGAAACAGCCTTTTTCAGAACTTTAAGTCCATGATAACTATGGTTACTAGTATTATCAACTTATTTGACATCTACGCTGTTCTTTTTCCATGCTGAATTATGGCGGTTGAATTTGTTCATACACTGTTTAACACTGTTTATTTTGTGGTTTGGTTTGCAAATGGTGTGCTCGCAGAAAAGCTAACCTGCATCAGGTACTCCCATTTGGACGGATTTGTGACCATTGTTCACAGTTTTTTTGATGTTGATGAGATGTTTAATTGGTGCACTATTTAATGGATTATGTTCTCCAGTTTTTGCGAAATGATGGGGGGCATGCTTGAATAATGTCGTTTTTTTTGCTCGAAGTCATTGACATCCAGCCGGGGGAATTCCACATCTCTGCATCCAAAATCGCTTAATCAGCTGTTTATTGAGTGAAGTGGACCCCATTCTCCAAGGATACCCTCTGGTAATTTAACGTAGCTATTGAAAATGGCCATTTATAGTGGATTTTCCCATTAAAAATGGTGATTTTCCATAGTTATGTTAAATTACCAGAGGGTAAAATGTTGCTCATTGGCATGCAGCCGCGCGATGTTTGTTCGGAAGGCGGTCGCATCAAGGTGTTTCCTCTTAAAGAAGCAACGCTCGAGAAGCACGGAGATGGAAGAATCCGGACTTCCTCGAGATTTGCATCCTGCTACGTTCAACAAGTATGAGATTATATGTTCTGTTATTCATGTTTATTGAGATGCTCTGTATGTTATTCATGTTTGTTGACTATCCGTACTGTACTAGAAGAAATCTAGAAGATCTAGAAGACCAAATCTTTACTACTTGATGTTGAACCATTTCTTTTCCAAGTCCTCCCTGGTCACTTTTAGTGACGGGCCGACATTTAATTTCCTGGTCCCTTAGAAATTCCTGCACAAGGTTTTCAGAAGGGCTTGTACGATTTATACTTAATAGAATGTCAACCCCGGATCAATAAACCCAGATTGATGATATAATATTATATATTATATATATATATATTATTGTGGTGATAATTTGCTGCAGAATTTCTATCACCATATCCCCCAATGTTTCACAGCCCCTGCTAAAAAAACACACTCCGGGCTTCACATCGCTCAAGAACCATCCGAAAGGCCAACAGAGGAGTTTCTGATGGGGGAAGACTATGGTTAATACATGGTTAATATGTGGTGAACATGTCTGGTTTTCCGAAAATTGAGATCGCTCGGGGTTCGTTCAGAAGTCCGGACTCCTGATTTCAAGTGAAAAAACGCTGTCCGGAAACCATTGTTTGGTGGGGGACAAAAGCACATATTTGGAACCATTTTGGGGGTGGTGAATATTAGGGGGATGGATTATTGATTATTGCTAATTACCGACTGTTCCTGTTTTCAACTGTGAATGAACAGTACTTCAGCAGGATGCAGATTTCAATGGAACACTCCTGCTGAGCATGTTGGCTTGTTTAAAAAAGGTGTTTCCGTGACTGTCGCAGTTGGTAGGAACTGGTTAGCAACCATGGTTATAAGATGTTATAAGTGATGATCAGAAATGCATTATTTCAAAAAAAAACTTACACATATTTATACATATTTGCATTTATGTACATGCCTACAGGTTTGATATTTTGTGATGGGTTTAGAAAGTTTGGGCCTCAATACTGGCTCGACCGGCCCAGTATGTTGCTGGTAATCTGACATATCTACCCTCTGGTTATTTGACATAACCATGGAAAATGGTCCATTTATAGATGGTTTACCAGTTTACCTATTGAAAATTGTGATTTTCCATGACTATGTTAGTCATAACCAGATGGTATACATATCTAACTTGGAAGGGTGAACAAAAAACTCTGTGGATGATCGGATGGCCTAACATGAACATGGAATAGTCATGAATATACGAACTACCCTCTGGTAAATTAACATAGACCCTGGCAGATAGGGGTTGGAAGACTAGTTTCCATTAAAAATTGGTGATTTTCAGGGTCTATGTTAATTTACCAGGGGGTAACATCCTCTATTTTTTCCATGGCTGGTGAGTTGACTGGGAGGAATAAAAACATAGATGGCTCAGTCCTGCAGCAGTTGGATAATCTTGGAATTTCTTGAGCCGAGTCATGGTGTCCAGAAAATTGCGTGGTTGCGCAGGGATTATCAGGGATTTAGGACCTGGGATATCTATGGATATCTGGAATAAAAGACCATTACCCTCTGGTAAACATACAAAAACTATGGAAAATCACCACTTTTAATGGGAAAATCCACTATAAATGGTGATGTTCAATAGCTATGTTAAATTACCAGAGGGTATCTACCATAAACCGAGCCACTTATAAGGCACCTTAACTATCATTGGGGATACTAGAAATTCATTCACCACCACACCATCAATCACCATCCCCCCGAAGAAGTGGTGGCCGGAACTCGATGGTTGAGCTATTTTTCAATAGTGGTTTTACCCGGCAAACTGTGTAAATCCAGAGAATTTATACCTACACCTGATATTGCCATGATATACCCGTACTGTAACGAATTACCATGAAATCATGAAGTATCATTAGTTGTCCAACTGTAACGAAGCCATTCACAAGTGGAATGGCTTTTTTCAGGACCCAAAAATGTGTTTTTTCCCATAGATCCCCCATGGTTGATCATGGTTGTGGGGTAGGGATTGGTGTTGGTTTATACGCAGGGTTCCCAACATATTTCCTCCATGAACATCACCCTTTAAGAAGAGCTAGCCAGCATGCATTGTTCGATAGATAATGTTATGTAGATAAATATGCGGCTACATCATATCGCCACCAAAGTCTTGAAGTGATGCTTTTCAACCCTTCATTGAAGTGGGAAAAACACACATGTATACATAAATGTAGAATAATAATACTCACAATAATAATAAGAGTGACAATAATTGTAATTGTAGCAATAGCAATGATAAGATTAATACTACTAGCAATAATGACAATAGTGATAATATAATTTCTATGTGTATATATATAGACATTACATACTAACACACACACAGATATATATATATATATATACATACCTATGACAAGATGGACCCCTGGCCGTTTTTTTCGGTTCAATGGCCCTTTTTGTCTTGGTGAAAAATCAGCGGCACCGAAAGTCGCCACGGGCGCCGGCTGGGGCGCGGCGCATCCGGGGCCTGCGCAGCCGAGGCCGCCTGGCAGGTGCCGGCCAAGGGGGTCCAGTGAAACCATGGGAAACATATGGGAAATCATAGTCCACGAATTGGGGGATTGCTCTATCCAATCCCCCCACGACTAGGCTGGGCTCACAACAACTGGAGGGTAGCTGCCACGATCCCTACAATGTGGGGCCCCCCAGTGATGTTTGTTGGTTTATAAACCCCATGAATACTATAGTTATTTGAGTACCATAAACCATAGTTATTGGAGTTATGTTCACCAACTTAGCTATCGAACGGGGGCCTCACATTGTAGGTCAATTAGATAATTAGCGTGTCATGGTTCGTGCTATGCCTTGGACCTGAATCAACTGCTCTCTGATCCGATCATTTGTCAGTCCCATGTCCCGTGACTTCTTAGGGTTTAGGGTGATTTTTGCCATAATTTTCCATGCAGTCAGTATTCTTATCAATTGACAATCTCCCCAAAATGGAGGTTTCCTGAAATGAGGCTAGCCCTAAACCATCCATTTTAATACGATTTTCTATCATAAACCAACCATTTTGGGGATCCCCCATTTTTTAATGGAACCCCCATTTATGTAAGTGTTTCATCCCTCCACCCTGGACCGTGCGCGACTGACTCCAGGGGGGTGCGGTGAAATTTCCGCGGTGTTAACTATCCGCGATGGAGATGGAGGACTCGTCATGCATGGTATACCAATGTAAGGAGATGGCCATCAATCCATTCCCATAGGGAATTGGAAGAATATATAATATGGTGATCTGATGAGATAGGTAAATCATGGTAAATAGATGGATTACCCTCTGGTAAACTAACAGTTTGTTATGGAAAATCACCATCTTTAATAGGTAAATCACCTATAAATGGGCCATTTTCAATAGCTATGTGAAATTGCCAGAGGGTATACAAGGTGGGGCCCCCAAGATAGCTAAGTTGGTGCAAAAAACTCCAATAACTATGGTTTATGGTACTTATTACTATAGTTAATGGGGTTTATAAACCATCTTATAAGTGGGAGGCCCCACCTTGTATGATAATGATTGATAAAATATATGATATTTGATAATATATGGTAATATAGGAGGTATATTAACCATGTTGTTCTTTCTTATCAAAAAAAGATTCCCAATATGAGATAGATGACCATAAAACGAAAAAACAATTCGTTGATCCTAGCACGCTACTGGGCTTTGGTTTTCAAGTTTCCAAAGATTGGATTAGTAAAAGGTACTTCCATTTGGTGCTATAAACATCTATAAACGGAGGTGCATATAATATAGAATAAGTAAATAAATACATGTATATATATATACATATAAACACACACAGATATATATATATATATAAATATAATACCAGGCGTTGACCAGCTAAACATAATGTTTGTAGGGGAAGGTTGGCCATAAACAGAAAGTATATTGGTACTGGAATCTGACTGGCATGATAATTAAGTCGATTTCACTAGACACTGATACAAATCATATCAAATCATCAAATGAGAGTGGAGATACAGCGAATGCATTTGAGGAAACCCACTGGTGAATAGTTGGTGAAACACGTATTGTTTTTCCGTGAGGCGGTCCAGGAGTCTAAGAATGAAAAGGAAGAATCTTTTTGCCACAGGATGACATGTAACTGTTTTTTTTTCATTACTTGGGGACCCAAAAAATCGATCCATTTGAAGGCGCAAAGCAACTTGCATGAAATCCATCAGCATCTCCAGATCGATTTTTATTGTCAACTATATACTACCCGTCGGCAATTTTTAAAAAAAACTATGGAACATGGATCATTAATTTTGATGCTTTGCCTTTTAAAATTGCTACTGTCAGTCCGTTTGTATGTCTATATTCACCGAAAATATCTCATTATATCTCATCATATGAGCTACAGCCAAAATTTACCGTAGTGGTGATGGTCTGTTTATGCTGCTGTTTGTGCTGAATGCTGAGTACATTTCAATTACTGTACGGCCACATTTCAGTCTTTTGCCTCAACTCTTGCTAGTGACAACACGCCATGCTGGAGAAAGGAAAGAACAGGGTCTTGCCTTGCAGCGGGAACAGTATGGGTGCTCTAGATACCGCTCTTTCCTCTATTCCTTTTGGAGTTTGTGCTTTTCGTTTTCCGCGGCAGCCTCAAGCTTTGTTCAAGACAGCATTAAGAATTCCCAAAAGGGAGGGTTTCCCAGAATCATTGTTTTGCAGTTTTTTTTTGATCCAACCAGGTGTCCCAACCGATAACCCGAACGATAACGAAACGACAACCAAAAAATGACATAATCCCTCTCGGCCAGACGCTGGCCCATTGCTCGCTGAAAAACGGGGTTTTTCTTGGCGCACCCTTCGGCTTCCAAGATGAGCAGCAAGCGCAAGACATGGGAGGGTTCAGGTGTTTCCTGAATGAGTTGTTGGAACTGAAAGAGGAAGATGTGAAAACGAAGCTTTCGTCAGCTGTGGTGGTTGTGATAGTGGAGTGGTAGTGGTGACAGTGGTGGATGATAGTGGTGGTTGTGCTAGTGGCGGAGATCCATGAAGAAAATGAATGTCCGCTTGATTGTGCTGCATTTGAAAGTGTCAAGAAGTATCTCATCCCTTGCTGGAAGACCATGAGAATACAATGGAATATACAGGGAATACGAACATGGTTTCCCAAAACCTGTAAATAACAGCCCTCAGTTGCAGTCACCTTATGATCCTTTGAAGTCCCATTGTAAATAACCCATTAAATCCCATTAAATCAGCATTTTTGTTGGTTTTTTATCCCATGAGAAACCACCATGAAAAACCACCATTACCAGAGGGGTACCCCATTACATCCACTGGTTGATCACAAAAAAATCACCCAGTGTTTTCAAAAATAATTGCATCTTTTTGATGCTAAGCCTGGAGGATGAGTTGGAACTTCAGGCGCAGGTGATGGCTGAAAAGGCCAGCCATGTGGATCTGTGTTTCGCGGCTTCCAAGAGGACAAAGAAAATATCAGACGGAAGGTTGGAACATTTATTTGATTGAAAAGTTGTATATATCTGGGTAAATTATAACGACCTCACTGTGACCTCACTGGAAATCATGGTTAGTAAGGGAAATCATCCCCAAATGGCCTTAATTCAGGTTAGTGAAATATTATAATTTGCCCAGATATATAGAGATAATTTTAATCATTTTAATCTGATTGAAATGTGGTAGATGGCTTTAATGAAACGAGACTGTTCTTTTGACATAGCAACAATATTAACAAGATTTACATCACTGCCCTCAGAACTACACCAGCAACATTTTTAAACAAAATATGAATAGCTTGTTTGATGAAATATCGGACCAATTTTGGCCAATGAGCGTAGAATCAGAGCGTTTTATACCAAATGTGGGGCCTATTGAGGACTGTAAACAATAAACCATCCAACATTAGGGAAGCGATAAGTTTTCAAGAATGTGGGCAATTACAAAACAACATATCATTTTATATTAAATAAATCGGATATAATCCCACCCGCCAAATATTGAGCATCCACTGCATGGTTATCCTTAAACCCGGGAAATTTGGAGGTTTAATTTTGGGAGATAGGATTGTCACCCCCGAAAGAAATGGAGCGATCATGACCAAAACATGGATATACCAGGATGTAACCAAGAAACACCATGCTAGGATAGATTACAATCCCCAAAATGACAATAGACTATTGTAGGATTTCATAGGAATGACATCCGTGGAAAAGAATTGGATGTTCATTTTTGGGAAAAATCGACTTCAATGCCTTAACTTGTTGGTTCTTGTAGCTTGAGTCTTAGTTTTGATCTCTTTTCATGCCAGCAGAGGATCCGACAACTGGCCAGCAATTCATTGCATCGCCATGGAATGGACTTGGGCCATCTACATGCTTTTCCTCCAAAAGGGAAGTGGGCTTGAGCTGTTGTGTTTTTATTCATTTAGGGACTGCTCGAACTCTGCTTGGAAGATGAGTTTCGACATGTCAATGAAGCATGTTGATGCATTTTCTGGTTTTTGAATGTGTTTGATGGTGTATTTTTAGGACCCGCCACCCGTTTGCGCTCGCGGCGAATTGGACTTTGGCTTCAAGTAACAGCAGAGAATGGGAGCAGAGCATGGTGGAAGCACAAAATCAGCAGAGCTCCATGCGACCCGCACCCAACCTGGGTCCCTTGAAGAGTGCAATCACGGTATGTGAGATATACCAGGCATTGTTTCTATAAACCAATTTCACTTTAGTTGTAGCTCAATATCTCTCAGCTATTTGGCACATTCCAGCCGCTGCTATTCTGGGACTATCAGCACCGGATTGATTGAATATGTTGAAATATGGATTGACTTAACCAACGAAAAGATCGTGATTTAACAATCAAACATGGTTGAGGAAACCAATGTGTTTCTATCATGAAATATGGGTGTACTGTGAAAATCTCCCTCCAAGTTCTCGGATTCGAATTTCCCATCAGAATTTGTCCAAGCCAAAAAATGGCAATTCTGCGATTCGTTCCTTGGAAACCATTCAAGAACACACATATATCATATATATCTCATATATATATCATATATATCATATATATCATATATATCATATATCTCATATATATCATATATATCATATATCTCATATATATCATATATATCATATATCTCATATATATCATATATATCATATATCTCATATATCTCATATATATCATATATATCATATATCTCATATATATCATATATATCATATATATATATCACATATATATATATATATATATATATCATATATATCACATATATCACATATATCACATATATCATATATATATATATATATATATATCATATGTTTATTATATAGCCATATAACTCTTGGAGTTTCCCTATCGTTTTCCATCATTTCCACCACTTCAACCGAGCGGTACACCTTGCCCGCGGAGATGTGGAAGGATGCACGGCGGCGTGGCTTTTCTGGGGAGATTTTTGAAAAACCATCAGACCATCAGAAAAAAGGGGACATGATATATATATATATATATTAGTGGGGACAATGTATATATACATAACTAAGAGGGAATTAGTATATATATATATTAGTATAGAAACATGTATATATATATAATTATACAATATTATACATAACTAAGGGGGAATTACTGGGAAATCCCTTAAACCCTCTCCATCAATAGATATTTGCTGCCTATGAATTAGATACTGTATCTATAAATGGAGGGTCAAGTTGAAATTCATGGGAAACTCACCAACCAAAACTGGGATTTTGTTAGGGATTCATGGGAGTTTGTTTGTGGGGAATTCCAAGACTAAGATTTTAAGCGACAATAATCTTCTCAATGGATTGATTTTGGTAATAAAGCATGGCTGGCTGGAAAATCCCGCGCGCAGGGGAGCCGGTGAGTGGTTGGTGAATGGATCATTCTTCGTGACCTCAATGGAATGATGGTGAATGTGAGGGGAATCATCCCGAAATGGCCTTAGTTCAGCTATTTTCAGGTTAAAGAAATATGCTAATTCGGCCAGATGATTCAGAATCACTTTTTAAGAACACGATATAACCAGAAAAATATCATTTCAATGCAAAAAGGAACATGACAATCAGGGTTGCCCTAGTGCATTATGACTATGGGTAAATGATAGCCACCAGGGTTGGAATTGGTCATTTTACTTTTGCATCGCCATTGTGCCGGTGTTGGGAGGAACCTGTGATAGAACATGATCTAACCAGCAAACTTGTGGATTATCTTCCTATAACACTTGCCTATCAAGCTCCAGTTTGGCAGTCAAACAAAAATGTAGTCAGGACCCATGAGCCAAGACATCCAAGACGACGAACCAGAGGAAGAAGAATTGGAAACTTGGTAGCAGTAGGGTGACCATGATGGGCAGGGAAGCTGGTGAGTGGTTGGTGAATGAATCATTCGTTAGGTCTAATGTGGGTAAAACCAATGCGATGTGCACCATCCCCAGTCATCACCATTTATTTATCGGTGGTATTTGTTTTTATCATTCCCAGTCATGGGGGTTAACAACTACATTGTTTTACCCACTATATATAAATCCCATTAAAAAATCACCGTTCTTGTTGGTTAAATCCATTGAACCACCATTTTTCATAGTTAAATCCCATGAAATCCACCATTGTTTTTACCATTCCCAGTCATGGCAACCCCAATTCATGATGCCGAAAAGTCCGGATTCCGGATGGTACAAAAAACTCATCTCAACTCGCGTCGAGTGTCCGAAAGGGTCCTGGGAGATGATGGTGAAAAATGGCCTGGTTTCGGAAAATTGCAGAATTAGATATCACAATATTAACCATTGGTTTTGTGATATCTAATTAATTATTATAGATATACCTGGTTTAATTAACCATTAAATTAATGATATTAACCAGAATATTATTAATATAATTAATGGTTATAGGTGTATCATCAAAAAACGTCTATAAATGGGCCATGGCTTCCATGGCTATGTTAAATAACCATAGGGTAATTGTTACATATAAACATTACTGGTTGGTGGTTTCAAACATTTGGATTCCATGTCATAAATGGGATGTCATCCTTCCCATTGACGAACTCATATTGTTCAAGCTGGTTATTGCATGTTATTGCACCACCAACCAGATTATTATTAACTTATTAACCATCATTAACCATAAAATTAACCATCATTAACCATAAAATTAACCATCATTAACCATTATTAATCACTAACCAGTTCATAGCTGGTTTATTGAAGGTTTAGCTTTATATGTGGTGGATTTGTCCGCTTAACTTGACTGGGAATTCTCTGCCAGGCAGCCAAATTTAACTTGCACTGAAAGAAGCATCATGTGGGAATCAGCTGAGAAAACATACCCAAACTGTACACTTAGAACATCCTAGGGGGGGACCATATAGATGTTCAAAGTGTATGTGCGGCCAAGCTAATGTACACTAAACTAAGATAGGGGGGTCTCCAGTAATGATCATTCTTATATTGACATATAATACATCCAAATGATTTCCTTAAATCCCCAAATCATCCAAAACTAGAGCATTTTTGTCTTGAAACCTGTTTTGGGCTACCATTGGGAACAACCTCCAAATTATCAGAGACCCTTTCCACAGCGACTGTATGGGATCTCGTTCCGGAAAAGGCAATTAGTTCCAGCAGTCAGTGGAGAGACTGTTCTAAGGGTGGTGTTTACCAAGGTATTAATGGTATCTATATGTCTATATGCATACAAGTAAGCATATGTTTATACATCCAGATTTACCTTCAAAAAACATGGGATGTTCTAAGTGGTGAACATCCGGATGTTCTAAGTGTGCAGGGTCCGTGGATGCTCTGAGTGTAGGTTTGAACATTTTGGAAACATGATCTTCTAAGTGATTGTCCGCTAGATATCTTGGACATTGCGTCCACCCACTAACAGCGAGCAATGCAGGATCCTGTCTATCTATCCTATCCTATCCTATCTTATCTAGTCATCTATCTATTCATCTATCTATTTGTCTATATATATATATATCTAACTAACTAACTAAATAAATAACTCTTTATAACTTATTATATATAGCTATCTATCTATACATTTGTTTCAATAAATGTACCTTTAATCAAGTGGGTCGGAAGTGCGTAAGGATGGGGTAGAAGATGATGAAGCTGAAACTGATGGGCGAAGTCGCTCCTCGGGGCCTCTTGGCTGGTCGCAGTAATCTTCACCTTTTTGGTTGGCTTTCATCCGCATTTTGCTTGGGTAAAACGGCAAAACCTTTGTGTTTTTTTTTGGGGGGGGCGTTTGGTACGTAAATCAAAGCCATTTTTTGGGTTAAGGCACTCAAGTCCCCAATGTTTTTTCTGGTAGAATCTCAGTCGGTCAACTCCCAATATTTTTCACTTGTTGAAATCCTAAGTCGATTTAGTGGTTTATAATTGTCAATAGTTGATGGTTAATCATGGGATATATTATATATATACATATTTGTGAATGGGATAGAATGGGATATATCTATATGTGAAGGGTTAATAATCTGGTTGGTGGTTTGGAACATGTTTTATTTTCCCCAATAGTTGGGATGATGATCCAGTCTGACGAACTCATATTTTTCAGGGGGGTAGGGCTCAACCACCAACCAGATGATTATTAATCATATATTAACCACGAAATATGAACCATTAAAATGAACCATTAATATTAACAGTATCTAAATCAACCAATGGTAGGTGGCTCAACCACCAACCAGAGAAATTATTAGTTATAACTGGATATTTCTATGGGATTACACATTCTATAAATATTAACCATATATTAACCATATATTAACCATATATTGACAGTATATTACCAACCAATGGAATATGATAACCATCCAGAATTGTTTTCATGGCAGTTCCTGGATTTCCCATTCGCCGATCGAGGTACCCGGGAGGGGCGGAGGCGTGGGACGAGATTTTGGCGTGTCCCTTGGAGATTCGCTTCACCCAGGACTCGCGGATGGTCGGATGGTGGTGCTGTGGCGAAACAAGAATGGTGGGTAGAAATTGCGATTGAGTGGGATATGAATGGGATACAATTGATATACATATATATATATATATATATACAATTTTTAATATATATATATTGTATAATATAACGGTTTATAACTAACCAAATGTAATTGATCCCTTCCCCTTTCGTATGTTTCATAGCACCGGGTGCTTTTTTCATGTCAGGGGGTGGGATTGCCATGGAGTAATTTTGAATATATTTGATGTATGGTATGGTAAACTAACAGAAATACCGGTTTAATGGTGGTTTAATGGGATTTAACCAACAAAAATGGTGATTTTTATGGGATGTACCCTCTGGTAAACGTTTACATAGCTATTGAAAATGGCCATAGAAATAGTGAGTTTTCCCATTAATAGCATGGTGATTTCCCAGTTCGTTATGTAAACGTTTACCAGATGGTATTTGGAATACATGGTGGTTAATTGGGATCTAATGGGATTTAATAGGATATTGCCATTTGGTTATTTAACATAGCCATGGAAAATCACCATGCTATTAATAGGTAAATCATCTATTTCTATGGGCCATCTATACCGTGGCTATGTTAAATAACCAGAGGGTATATTTGGATATAATGTGAACACATGGAGTAATTTGATTCCCACTATTTGGATATATTTGGAATGTAATGTGAACATACTATATGGAAACACCATGGAGTGGTTTCACCAACCATGGAGATCCACTCATGGTAATTTATTTGATTTTGACTGGGACGGAGTAAACCACAAAATTGTGATTTGTGGGAGCTAATTTGATGGAAACGCCAATTACAGGTGGACTGGGGGTATATCCCACTTACCAACTGCGCTGAGCGCTATGGTCGTATCCATATTTCCTACTGGCGATCTAGTGGGCTACTAAGAGTTTTCTAGCAACATCATAGACAAACAAAACAGGGGGATGTAATGGGAATAATGGGACATCACCAATGATATGATATTTGGTTTGTCTTGAACTTGGGTGCCCAAATATATGGCCATTCCCACAGGAAAATGATGATAGAGCCTTGGAATTTTGGGTACCCTGTGTTCAAACAAACAGCCTTAACAAAACACTTGGGTGCAAACACATCAAAACCAGGAGGCCGTGTCGATAGGAACTGAACCAAATCCGGATTTGCCAGACTAATGTAGGATGTTCAATTCACTGGCCATTTCAGGAACCTAAATTGGAGGTACCTACCATATATAAGGCCTGGAATGACCATTAATCAATGCATCTTGCAATTGGGAAATTCATAGATTTTCGGCGACAAAATCGGTCGATATTGTTCCCCATAATCCTCGCGGAATGTTGTTGTGGACATGGAGCCTAAAAATGGGGACCGTTTGTTTGTTGCATTGAAATCCTGTTTCAATTTCCGAACTCATTTGACATATTTTGACATTCACAATTTCCTCTAGTTTCAATAGTTCCTCTAGCCCATACGCTCCATGGTGCTGGAATATTTACCAACATTTACCCCATAAATGATTCAGTTTTGTAGGTAAATATACCATACATAGAGCATATGGCTAGTTTCTTGTAAAAAATGACCGTGAGAAAAATGACATAATTTGACATAATTTGACCATTCGTTGCTACCGGCGATGATCTGCCGCGGCACCAGGACAAGATCCATCCCTTCTTCTACCGCCGCGGTCCCATCGTCAACGTCTTGCCGAAGATCCGTGCGGTGGGCAACGAGGATGGTTCCTGTGATTTGGTGCCACCCTTTGCGCCCATTCACTGCCTGAGGCCTGTTTTTCAAAGGGGGAGATCTTGGTGTTGCGTCCATTGCATGTGGAATTTGAGAGTGGGTGCCTGACAGTCAATGAACTTAACATGATATTTTATGATGTTGTTTCCTTTCGTTCAGGGTTGTCCGTCATGAATCAATACTACTAAGACTAAGAATTTGCCCCCCTCAAAAAATTGACATTCCGGAACGCTTGGAATCTCTGCAATATCAGCATGCCATCCTGACACATGGTCAGGAAAACGCCTGGCCTAAAAGATGCAAACAAAAACAGGATCAGAGCCGATCATACTATATACCAAATATATGACTCATAACCCCCGCGGTCCGCGGTCGAGGAACTGCTGCTGTATTACAGAGATCACGAAAGGTAGCCTCCTAGCGGGCTACCTTGAGTTTTACTTTGCGAAGCAAAGGGGCGGGCTGGACCCCTTATCCCTGAACGACCACCAGGAGAAAGGGACCCACCCCCCTCCCCCCTCCCTCGAAGGGAACTCTCGCCATATGCCTGGTGAGTCTCTTCACGCAGCAGCCCCTTCGCAGTGTCTCGTCATCATCACCACCATCATCATCAACATCATCATCATCGTCATCATCATCATCCTCCTCCTCATCACCATCATCATTCGACTTGAAATTCGGATTTTTCGACATCCATTTTCCAAGTACCCAACGGTGCGATGAAAGTGACAGGTTCGAGCATCCATAGGTA
>Ga0126342_10013200_pt1 | contig 14669 bp, 9 predicted proteins | sample Cyp1metagenome_FD_92528 | JGI IMG/M metagenome (GOLD analysis project Ga0126342, IMG submission 92528) | Coral microbial communities from Lord Howe Island, Old Settlement Bay, Australia - Cyphastrea 1 metagenome | ecosystem: Host-associated > Invertebrates > Cnidaria > Coral ... | reverse complement strand
TCTACTATAGATATCTACTATAGATATCTACTATAGATATCTATTATCGATATCTACTATAGGTATCTACTATAGATATCTACTATAGATATCTACTATAGATAGATACTCTAGATATCTACTATAGATATCTACTATAGATATCTACTATAGATATCTACTATAGATATCTATTATCGATATCTACTATAGGTATCTACTATAGATATCTACTATAGATATCTACTATAGATATCTATTATCGATATCTACTATAGGTATCTACTATAGATATCTACTATAGATAGATACTATAGATAGATACCCTAGATATCTATAGTAGATATCTACTATAGATATGTATTCCCTTTGTTGATCACCTGACTAAACACGGTTTCGGAGAACTGCACCCAGTTGCCACATTTGTTTGCACATTTGCCCCTGGTACATTTTTTGCAAACCAACAAATATATATAATTATATATATACTGTATATATATATATATTAATATTGTGTATATGCAATTTATCTTGATATTTTTCCAAATCTCATATGATTTATGCCTTTTCTATCTTTTTGGGGGTTAGCCGGGATACCATGCTTCGATCTATGCTCTCCCAGGCCCGCATGATGGAGGAGATCGAGGAGGCCAGAGCCCATGCGGAGAAGGCTACGCTGCGGTGAAAAATTGCTCCGTGCATAGGTTAGGATATCAACCAACATATATTAACCCATTTGTTGATCTTGGTATTTTTTGAACATGACCATGAATTGGGTTATTTTGGGGTTTTAATTATATTAATGGAACTGGAATTCTACTACCTGGCTGGTGATTAAGAATCAACCCTTTGCAGGGAAGTCTATCAACGACCTGTGGTATCTCTATTAGTGGCTCAGATGTTTCACTAGAAAAAACGGGGATGTATGGGAATTTATGGGAGGATGCAAGGCAAAAATTATGAGACTTAAAGGTTGTCCAGAAGTGTGGTTTTCTGTAATATCTTCAGTAAACAGCAACAAACGGTGATTCAACCACCAAAACATAAGGATTGAACCAAATAGCACATATGGGTGTGTCCAGAAATGGCGTAAATATATTCCAGAATTGCCATCAAACACTTTTGAAAATGATGATCATTTGGCATTTGGGACTTTGGGGTACCGATCCGCCGATCCGTCGTGGCGATCTAAAGCGCTTTTCCAAGCTGAGCCGAAACCAGGGCGGGATGATCCAATGTGTGTTGCAAAAAATAGCATTGTTTTATGCCAATGACTGTTGGAAAAAATGTGTTGCAATAAATTATTGGCAACTTTGTACATGGTTTTTGCATTAAACAATGGTGGGTTTGATGTTCTGCTCGTGAGAAAATCCCTGTGTTTCTTGTCCACAAGCACATTGGTACCCCAGAGTACCTGCAAAGTTTCGGATGTCAGCTTCGTGGTAAGAAATCTAGGAATTTCCACACCATGTGGACCATTAGTGGCCCATTTCGGATGCCGCCCGGTTTTCACGTCAGGTTGGATATGTGGGGTTCTTTAGGTTGGATGATGTAGGTTGGAGATTGTTGGAACCCCATAGTTAGCTAAGTTGGTGAACATAAGTCCAATAACTATGGTTTGTATGTGTTATATCTATAGTTAATGTGATTATAACCCATTTATAACTGGGGGGGCACCACCTTGTGGAGATTCTTGGAAAAGATGTTGGATGACAACCCTCCTGTGTCATCAAGCATGGCTAGCTGGGAACCCCCGAACTAAAAAACGGGCCAGTCAACATGTAAGCGGGAAAATCATCGAACTATTAGAAAAGCATGTTTGAGTACCAGAATGTGGATCACCATGAAATCCCCATTGATACGCTCTGGTAATTTAACATAGCTATTGAACATGGCCATAAAAATAATTGATTTACCCACTAAAAATTGTGATTTTCCATAGTTCTGTAAACGTTTACCAGAGGGTAGATGATTTTCTTCCATGGTATCCCCAGAAACTTGTGTATATCCCCATCCAGGTTGGATCCGGCAAAAAAACTCTGGCGCTTGACCAGGTTTCTGAAGCCGCTCAAAGAAAAAAGAGGCGCTGGTGGGATCCCCGTCACCATGGGTTTCAATACTCAACAGATCTGGGGAAATTATAACGACCCCACTGCGACCTCACTATAATCATGGTTAGTAAGGAGAATCATCCCCCCAAGATAGCCTTATTTCAGGTGAGTGAATTATGATCATTTACCCAGACATATCTCTATTTTTTGGGGGGTAGCCCCATTTTTGGAAACCTCCACATCATCATAATCGAGGCGGGTAAGACATGCTTGATTGATGAATTGTACATAGGAGTTTTTTTCAAGGGCTTATTAAAGGTTAAAGTTGGTTGGAACAGAATTGGCTACCAATGATTTATTCTTAACTTTGGTTAAACTTCACATGATGTTCAACTTTTCAACGGTACAATATTATATATGTATATATATATATACTATATATGTATGTATAACATTATAACATTTAAGATTGTCAATCTGGTTGAATGATGTTGCGACCTCACTGTGACCTCAGAGGTCAATGTTCGAACTTGGATTGGGGCCACCATTATAAGTTGGTTCTAAATCCCATCTACGTATAAATATATCGACCGAAAATGGTGGTTAGCCCTGTAAAACAAACTGATCTGTCTAAGAGGCCCCTTCCCGTAGATTTTGCTGAATCTTCCATTCATTTCATCAGACATTTGGAGCCGAAGACGAAATGCTCCAACCGAAGAGATGCACAGAGATGGTGTATGCGGATGAATGGGGTATGCGGTATGCAAATCCCACAATACTAGCATTGAATCCAGAAATGGCAGTATCCAATGAAAAACCATGTAAGAAAAAAACGCACTCAGACTTTATGTTGAAGATGGTTGAGTCAACCACCATTTGCAATTGAAGGAGAACCCGAACCTTTGCTGGATTTGAAAATGCATATTTTGCCCGGCACTCATACGATTGGTTCACCCCATATTGGAACCATAGTTTTCTGTCACTTTTCCCTTGAAATTGTCCGAAGGCGGCGAGGGAAAAAGTTGTCGCAGCACAGTAAGGAAGTGTTGGCAGCCTGCAATGCCAGTGACTTTGGCTGTCTGTGGGTTCCGTGAATATCCTCCAGCAAAGCAACCAATATCTGTGGTTTAAACCACTGGTTTACATATCTGTAAGTTTCGTCGTCATCACCGTCGTCATCATCATCATCATCGTTATCATCATGCATGGGTTTAGTAACGTGGTAAACCCAATAATAAACCATCCCCAAAATCATTATAAATTATAAACATTCCCAAATGGTAGGTTTGTTGTTGGGTTTTGCCACATTATACAGAGCAAGATGATTTCTACATTACAATACTGATGTCTAGTTATTGGAGGCTAATCTGTTTTTTTCCATCACTTTTTTGAAGGGAAAACAGCAGCAGATACCCAGACATCGCGCAGGCAGTTGGATCATTCCAAGAATGGCGTTACGAATGTCTTGGGAAAAGTAAGATGTTGGCAAGTTAAGGGTTCAAATGTATTTACGTTTTTTCAACAGCATTCTAAGTTATACTTGGGATGATTCGTTGAGATGATTCAGGATTGGTTTTATCAATATACTATCAATATCAATATTGGTATTAACATTGTTTGAGGGATGGGTTAAAACATGTTCGCTGCAACCCTGACCTTGCACCGCGTCTGACTTCAGGTGGCTATGAAGATAAAAGTTGATGTTTTTGCCCCAATCAACATATTGTTCATAGGGGGTGGCGAATTTTGATCCCTCATGAAGATAAAGTTGATGTTATTACCCCAACCAAAATATTGTTCATAGGGGGTGGCGAATTTTGATCCCTCATGAAGATAAAGTTGATGTTATTACCCCAACCAGAATATTGTTCATAGGGCGTGGCGAATTTTGATCCCTCATGGAGATAAAGTTGATGTTATTACCGCAAACAAAATATTGTTCATAGGGCGTGGCGAATTTTGATCCCTCATGACGATAAAGTTGATGTTATTACCCCAACCAAAATATTGTTCATAGGGGGTGGCAAATTTTTGTGTGATGATGATGATGATGATCATGATCATGACGATTGTAAGTGTGGAGCAACGTCCGGGTTGGGGCGACGATGTTGAAACCGTCAACCAGATGAGGTTTTGCCAAATAAAGTGTTTGTGGCATGGCATGCCCCACACGTCAGAAGATCTCACTTTTTGCAAGGTATTGGTACCCTCTGGCGATATGGAACTTATGTGGGAAATCAACAGTTTCAATGGGCAATTTTCCATGGCAAATTTTGAAATTACCAGAGGGTACTGCTCCACGGTTTGTTCAAACCTGAGTTGAAGAAAAATATGGGTCACTATCCATACCGGTCAAAAGTTGAAGCGTCCTCAAGAAATACAATCGACTAGCAACTTTCATCTCATGTATAGAAATCCGTCTTTCCACGCTGCTTTATCCTTTAGCCGAAAATGTTTGTCCCCGGAATGTTCACAATAAATTTGGTATTTTAGCCATCACTGGCCCAAACCCTTGTTTTCAGAAGTTGATAACTGGGACCTGGTTGCTTGGCTATAAATGGATTTTACTCATTGAAAGCCATGAGCACCCCCATACTTTACATGAACATGAATCTTATTGTTGCTGACGTTGAAAATTCGTGCATTTCCCTGTTCAAGTAGCATCCCTAGTTCCTGACTACCTCACCCTGGCAGAAAACTCAATGTCTATGTCCATCTTTCTGAGGTCCTGTGATGCCATTTCTGCCACAAAAGGGCTGAGTTGAGAATGTTGAGAAGCTTGGAACCGAGATTAATTTCAATGAGAAAAGATCCGGAATTCAGCCAGTGGATTTAGGGCTACCTTGATAGCGACCCGAAAAAACGACCTCACCAGAGATGATGCGAATAGTAGGGCGAATCATCCCAAAACATGGGGCTGCACTGGACGAAGTTTGATAGGAAGCCACGGGTAGCAATTGCATCTATCGGTTCCACCAAAGCTGGTGTCGGACCCAATGGGACCCGAAAATCAATACAGCAAGCTACATGGTGGTTGTGTTTTGCCATGTTGTGTTAATGATTTGCACTGATTTCGTATGGTTTAGCTGAAGTCTGAATGAGTTTTCCAAAGCCTTGCTTGGCCGGAGCGAGTTGTGCATTTGGAGTGCCCAAGCCTTCCAGACATCAACGTCCAACTTCTGAGGATTTTGCTTAGAAACAAACAACACGCAGTCGACAAAAGCCCGAGAAGAAAGAGCACAGCGCTGGTCGCGGGCACTTGGGTTTTCTTCTGGCCAGCAACAGACACAGGTGATTCAAATTAACAGCTGATGTTTGCTGCAATTACGTTTTGATACGTTTTGTTAAAACTGTTAGAATCATAGTCTCTGTGTTTTTTAAAGAAACTTGTGCAACTGCAGCCTCATGCTTGTTGCTATTTGCAACACAAGCAGGGATTGAAAGCAGGCAGCGAAATCTCTGCTTTCTTTGGCTTTGTGTTGCTGTAGAGGTGCACAATATTAGCTCCAAAGATATTCCCCAAGCAGTGTGTCCACACTGAGGGGTTCTTACGGTAGGAGTAAAGGCCGGTGCTGATCGGGGTGCTCACACTCTGGTCTCGAGCATTTTTCCTGTCAATTTCCGTATAAAGTGGCTTGAAATGTTGAAGTGCATTTCGACTGCGCAGGCTCGCACAATGTGTGGGTCCTGCTTCTCGGGCGCGGCATTTTTCCTGCAAATTTTCGTATAAAGTGGCTCTTGCGAAATGTTGACATGCATTTCGACTGCGCAGGCTCGCACAAAGTGTGGCCCACAGGTTTGGTATGCGACATTTTACTTGTAAATTTCCGTATAAAGTGATTTCGACTGCGCAGGCTCACACAAAGTGTGGTCCGCGGGTTTGGTCTGCGGCATCTAAATGTAAATTTCTGTGAAAAGTGGCTCTTGTGACTTGTTGACATGCATTTCGACTGCGCAGTGGCCTGCGACATTTTGGCGGTTAATTTCTGTATAAAGTTACTCTTGTGAAATGTTGAAGTGCATTTCGACTGCGCGGGCTCGCACAAAGTGTGTGTTTGCGTTCTGGGCTCATTCTGGTCTGCGGCCTTTCATCTGTAAATTTCCGTGTGAAGCGGCTCTTCTGAAATGTTGAAGTGCATTTCGACTGCGCATGCTCGCACAAAGTGTGGTCCTCGGTCTTGGGATCGGTCCTCCTCCTCCACATCAACATCCCCCACATCATCATCATCATCATCATCATCACCATCATCATCTTCATCTTCATCATCATCATCATCATCATCATCATCTTCATCTTCATCTTCATCATCATCATCATCATCCGGCATCATCATCAATCATCATCATCATCACCATCATCACCATCATCCTCAACATCATCATTCTCAACATCATCATTCTCAACATCATCATCTTCCTTCCCAGTCACATCATCATCCTCAACTTCATCATCCTCCAGCTCATCTTCCGCAACATCCTCCTCCTCCTCCTCCACATCTTCCACCACATTATCATCCATTTCACAATCCTCTTCAACATCATCATCCTCATCATCATCATCCTCAACATCATCATCCTCAACATCATCATCCTCAACACCCTCATCATCCTCAACACCCTCATCATCATCATCATCATCATGATAATTATCATCATCATCATCAACAACAACAACATTATACATTAACATTATAACACATTATCCCCCCACTCACCCCACACTGTTTGGGGTCTCTTGCGGGGATAAGGTTTTTTTTAGTTGCAAACGCTACTAAGTAGTCTTTTCTGGTAGCAGGGAACTAATGAGGGTCCTGGTCCTTGATAAACGATCAACCGGCTTGTCCAGTCATCTTGCCTCACGATTTCTTCGTACGCTGGCTCATAGGGAACTGTTTGTGTTTCATTATCTGACAACTCTGCCAAAAAAATCAGATTCACAATCGAAAAGCAAACAACGAAACGTGATAAATTTCAGCACTTTCAAATTGTACACATGACCTGATTTCAGGTCGAAAAAAATAAACAATGGCCGTTTCGCCGTGTCGGTTTCCAGAAAGGGGTCGCGTAGCTCGCTGCGTCGCCCGTGGCTGGTGCGGTCCGCCATGCTGGAGCTACCGGATGTCTTGGACGCCTTTTGTCTTCCCACCAATGAGGCGGGTGACGGACCTGGGAAAATGAACCATTTTCATGGCAGAGTTCTCAGCCCAAGTGACCTAACAAGTTTTTAAAACCAGCTTGCAGCTCATAACCAAGCAACTAGATTAATTCGAAATTATGGTGGATCTATTTATACTTAGATGAAATTAGATATGGTCTACGCCTGGTTATAAACCAACTGACGAACTCTTGGGCACCTTCCTGTGGGATTGTGATGTCGGAGTTTGCAGCAGGATTTTGGGGTTGGTGTTTTGGTGACTTTATGAAATCAACAGCAACAATATCCGGTGACGTGAGATCACAATATGTGTTCTATTCTATTAGTTGATATGTTCAATTGTTTCATTGATAGTTAAAAGATCGGCATACATGTATATATATATATATGTATATAATATACCTGTATACATATATATATATATGAAACTATAGGATAGGGGCTGGAAGGATTGGATTCGATGCGCCGCAATCAACAAAACCGAGGGAATCCAACAATTGAACACGCAAAACGTTCATGTTCATATCAACCACATTGAAACCAAAGGGGGTTGACTGAGCAACTGGGATTGTTTGAGAATTCAGGGATGGGCCCCCAAATTATGCTGCTCATGGACTTGATTTTCGGGTTGATCCGCTCAATTTTCAGACAAACCCGGAGAACATTGTGGTTTTCTTGCATACCCTAGGGTAAACCAACATAGATTTAGAAAACCAATGGTTTCCTGTTCGGAAAATGATCTACAGATGGTGGGTAAACATCACATCAATGTAAACGTTTACAGGAGGCCACATAGGTTTTTGTTGGCATAGCAGGGAATGGAAGATTAATGGGAGTCCATCCGTTCGCTGGAGCCAACTTGATGTTTCTCCAGCACCTCACCATACGGGTTCATGTCCGGTTGAAGTACAGTATTGAAATTGACATGGAGGTTTCCTGAAATGGGGGTAGCCCCAGTTCTCATCCATTTATAGATGGGATTTTCCCTTATAAACCATCCAGCTTTTGGGCACCATGTTTGGAATATGGAAATTGCTTCGCTGGTAAAATTTTCACAGCACCTATGGTTGTTGCGGATGATCCCACAAGCGGCGCCAAGGCGAATGATGATTTTTGCCCCAAGCTTGCGGCTATGCTTGAAGGCTAACGGCTAGGGCGACCAGCGGCGGGACCACGTCAATCCAAGCCCCGATGGGTGGCAGTTGGGGTGGAAAAAAAAGAGATGGCTACGGGATTTTAAGCTTTGTAAGTTGGGACATGGGGCCTCTGTGACTTCTTAATACTTCCTATATCTTCCTATAGACCTATGGTGAAATGTGTCCGCTTATATTGAATTGGAACCCCGAGTATGGTCAAAATCTGCTAATATTTCAAAATCCCATTGCGTTTGTGAGTTTGCCAGGCGTGGATAAAAACCATTGTGCCAAAAATGTTGCTCTCAGTCTGTCTTCAGTTTCGTGGTCATGGTTGACAAATGATATTGCAACTCTAGTCATATCTCAATCACACTGCGTTTTCTTCAGTTTCCATCGAAAAAGACAGGTTTCTACTGAGCGCTTGTGGTCTTCATGTTGATTTAGCTGGATGCAGGATTTGTGATGAGTTGTACCTCTCACCTTAGGCGTCCGCTTCCATTGCAGACAATTGTCCGGGTAGTTGTCTTGCCCAACTCATGAATATGAACATTATGCATATATATATATATATACAAATTAAAACCCTACACCATATACCTTACTTGGGGCAGTCATGAGCGTGCTTCATATGATTTCTTACCCAAAACATCCCGAAACCATTTTGGACTATGACTAATGTGGTCAACCCAATAATCAACCATCCCAACAATCACCAAAAATTGGTTGTATAAACATCCCCAAATGACAGGCTTACTATAGTTCAACACATTCGTAATCCCAGCGTGTCGCCATGGCCGCCAGGGCAACGAATGGAGTGGGATGAACTGCCACCTGAATGTGATGAAGGAGTGATGACTGGATGACTAGTTTTTTTTTCGGCACTCCAAGTTTGAAGCTGAGCATTTTCAAACGGGAGACCTTAGCAGAAACTTTTTGTTTCTTCCAGTAGGGTTTGCATTTTTGGGGGCGTTCCCAGAATTTTGAATGTCCGAAGAAACAACAAAAGATGATTTGGTTTCCACTTCAAAGGAACAAAAGCGTGACAATTCATTACGAGTTTCAGAGTGTGTATATTATACATTTATATAACATTTGTATTTTATTGTATTCATCGATGTATTGACGGGTTCACATTATCTCTCTATCTCTCTATCTCTCTATCTCTCTATCTATCTATCTATCTATCTACCTATCTATCTATCTATCTATCTATCTATATTTCTATCTATTTATCTATCTATTTATCTATCTATTTATCTATCTAACTATCTATCTATCTATCTACCTGTCTATCTATCTGTCTATCTATCTGTCTATCTATCTGTCTATCTATCTATCTATCTGTCTATCTATCTATCTATCTATGTATCTATCTATCTATCTAATCTATCTATCTATCTATCTATCTATCTACCTACCTATCTATCTATCTATCTAATCTAATCTAATCTAATCTAATCTAATCTAATCTAATCTATCTATCTATCTAATCAATCAATCAATCAATCAATCAATCTATCTATCTATCTATCTATCTATATTTCTATCTATCTATCTATCTATTTATCTATCTAGCTATGTATGGATCTATCTATCTATCTTTCTTTCTTTTTATCTCTCTATCTATCTAACTATCTATCTATCCATCTATCTAACTTCTATCTTTCTATCTATCTATCTATCTTTCTATCTATCTATCTATCTATCGATCTACCTATTATTTATCCATCTATATATTATTTATCTAGTTGTCTATTTATTTATTTGATTGTTAGGTGCATTGCAGACGCTGATGAATCGAGGGATGCAAGCGGTGAGCTCACGGTTTGGGATTGGAGTCAACATCCAGGGGTATCTTCCCTGGACACTGACAGGTTATCGCCAAGAAAACATACTGGAAAGACGATTTTTACCATTTCAATTGGCTATCGAAAACTTGTGATGACACTGAGGTCATATGTCAAATATCTGTTGCGTCTTGCACGTGTTCAACATCCAAAAAATCGGAGTAGCTGGGAAACGCTTCCATTGGGAAAAAAAAACTGATATTGGTTTTGAAGCTCTGCTGTGTCAAGCGTCCAAGTGGATCGTACTGTGGTAAGAATATGCAGTAACATGACGCAGAAAAGGAATGAAAAAAATAGAAAATGCATATATATATATATATATATCAGTATTATTACTCTTATTTTTTATCATCATTATTATGTGTTTATTATTCTTATTTTATTACTATTATTTTTATATATATACAAGTAGAAGAAACTCTTGGGATATTCTGATGAGAAGGTCTCTGAAGTTAGGATTTGTTGTATATTGGTATGTCGAAAGATCAGTGAGATCCTAGGTTTGGTTGGTAGAAATCAACAAATTACCACTATCTTCAGACACCATCAAAGTTGAACAAGATCAGCAATCTGTGTTTAGCAACCTTTTTTTCATGCGGTAAACAAACAAGCAGAAACCATCCCCCAGTCATCACCATAAATCGCTTCTACAAATCATCGCCACATGGAAAAACTTATTATTTTGGGCTTTCCCACTGATAGCAATCCGACAGTCCGGCTGCATCCGGGCAGCAACCTTTCTCCCTTTGTTTAGCCCCAGGATGTGTGGAATACAAATGGCGGCTGGGTCCGGAACACACCCACAGGCAGATTGACGATGGCGGACCGACCCTGGGAGAACTGGGATCTGGGATCCGATGAAGCTTTGATTCAAAATCATGAACGGCTGGTTGAAGATTGACCCAGATATATCCAGATGTGGGTATATGTCATATATTCATATGTCAATTTATGAGCAGGGGAAGCAGACAAACAACTCAGGTGGAAGTCCTGCAGAAAAGTGCGAATGTCGAAGAAAGCAGCCCTATTCAGTCAAATGGGCGTGTCTGAAATTGGTGATACCCCCAAAACAGTCAAAATAGCATATTGTTCATAGCCTAATATGGGACATCTTAATCGTGATAAGACATTGGATATACAGTTATGGCCCTTAAGACTTATAAGTGGGATTGTACCTCCTGCAACTAAGGTGAACAATATCACTTAAATCAGGCCTAGCTAGTTATAAAGTTATAAAACTGTGTTATTAGGGCTATAACTATCTATAACTTGCATATGAAACCCATATTAAGCCCATATTAGCCTATGATATTCCCATAGATATTCCCATTGTATCTTTCCAAATCGGATAGCGAGGTTAGCAATAGGTCTATCAAGCCACCGGTCTCCATTTGTTTACTGTATATCTTTATCTATGTTCATATCTGTCTATGTGTATATATATATACAACGTATGATTTACCATGTATCGTATAAATATACATATATGTGTATCCAGTACCTAGTAGTATACATATCTATGTGTATCCAGTACCTAGTATATAGATGTAAATAGTATACTTAGACTCTCCTAGTACTGTAGCTAAAAGAACAAGAAACGTTTGACATTTGTGAGGTAGGAGAGTCCCCCGGTGCATCCACATCGGGGCCCTTTCCCTCAGGCGGCTCGAACGTTTAGCGCCGGGGGCCTCAGGCGTTCTCCTTTCGTTCAGGTATTGAAGGGCTCATTAGTTGAGAGGTGGGAGGTTAGGAATATAAGTTAACCCTGAAACTTGGTTGATTTCCATGATTTCCATGATATAAGTCTGTAAAGTCATGATCGGCTAATAACCAGCAATATGAGGATATAATGGGTTACAGTATCCAGGGATACATAACAAGCAGCATGATCTGGATGTGTTTGTCCAGCATTTCTATTCGTTGGGACGTGCCGAAAAAATATTGGATTTTAGGTCACCTTTTTTTTAGCAGACTAAGACTGGTTGTTTGTTTGGAACATTTTTATTTTTCCATATATTGGGAATAATCATCCCAACTGGCGAACTCCATGATTTTTTCAGAGGGGTAGGTCAACCACCAACCAGCTAAGATTTTGAAGGTGACTTCAGTCAGCTTGACTGAATCATTCTAATGTGACCCTCTGGAGATCAGAACAAATGACACCTTTTTTTTGGGCAGGTGACGCTGTGTACAGATCTCCAGTGGTCCAGTCCTCTTCACGGACTTTCGAGTGAAATGTCTTGTTTGCAGAATAGTAAAGTACCTCAGTTTTTCTGCGAAGACATGGATGTTCATACACATAGTGCATTTTGCATGCACATGTTCCGAAACATGGGCCTCAGCAGTGAGGTGTTAGGGGTGGCTGTGAGCGAAGTCTATAGTCCACCACGAATCACCGCTGAAGCTCAGAAGCAGGGTCTGAGGAGCGGAAAGGCATATGACCTTGTCACTGGTTTTGATTTGAGATTGAAGGCAGAAGAGGAGCGTCCGTCTGCTGAATGTTTTCTTGCTCTTTTGAAGAGCGACACTCAAGCAGACGTCATAGCCCACATTGGGACTCTGGCCCAGCATTTCAAGAGCGGAGAGTTGGCTGCTGCCGACAATCCACTGGCGGTCGCGCTACCGCGGGAGCAAGATCAATCAGAGTTGGTCTTAGCATGTCCCCCTTGCACAGTGTTTTGTCCTTGGCGCTGAACTGGCCGAAGATTTTTGCTTGGCAAAATGGTCAGCATGATTTACGATGTGCATCATGTCATCGCGGCAAGGGTTTGCAAGAGACAGCATGCAAGAGGGAAGTATTTTCTTCTGGAACAGCCGAAGCCGTCTTTGGCTTGGTCTGGCTAGTGGTTTCCTCTCATGGGGCTCCAACTGATTTTATGGTTGGAGTCAGGGAACATGAGTCTTTCCTTGTTGCTGCCATCATTATCTTGGCACAAAATCCCCATTGTATCTGCAATTTCTACGTGCAGAATGAAATCATTCTCGATTGAACCTTGAATTATCAGTCCAGAGTTGTCAACTGGAATATCTGGTTGCCAATATCTCGCATTTTTAGGTAGGCTTACAGCAACCCAGTTCCTTACCACAGGTCCTAAATCAATCATTGCTCCTGAATTGGTGTCTAAGATAGATGATAATATGTTTTTGTTTGACAATATATGTTATATAACATATGATTAGATACTACAATCTATTTTTGATAATCTATGTTAACATAAGATAAAAAGCCCTGGTTCCATAACATGGGTTTCAGAATCATGAACTCTTTTGCCCCAGCTGTCCGCAGGACTCAGATGAAGTTCCGATTGACCGAAGGTGCTGCCGGTGCGAAGGAACTCCCCTGCCCTTAGGGTGGTATACGTGTAACAATAGCATGCCAAAACGGCGCAAGATGAGCTAAATTTGTTTGTATCATGTTTTTATGTCCCAACACATAAAGCCTCTACTATACCTTTGGAATGTATATCCTATTGTTGCTTTGTTTGACCATGAGGTCTTTGTGCAGGTGAAGTGTGGTGTTGGTCGGTCTGAAGAAACACCAGAATTGGATGTCGGATGGGTTTTCCCCTGAAAATGACCAGCAGTACATGATGAGGTCGTGGGAACCTAGAGCATTCTGGAGAAACTTGTCTATTTTTAAATGGGACCCCTTGTTGACGCGCTGGCCGTCTTGGGCTGAAAATGAAAAACAGCTTTCAGCAGGATCATCATTTGGTGTTTACAGGCTCAGACATTTTCTGGCGGTTGGTTTTAATATATATATATAATATGTATATATATATATATATATAGTTATATATATATAGTTATATATATAGTTATATATATAGTTATATATATATATATAGTTATATATATATATATAGTTATATATATATAGTTATATATATATAGTTATATATATATAGTTATATATATATAGTTATATATATGCGGTGTGTGTATACTGTATACTGTATATATTATACAATATATATATGTATGTATGATAACGTATCATAATATATCATAGGTTTCTATATTTATGTTTTAGATTGTTATATCTTTAATCAACCATGTGTTCCTGTCCATTACTTGTTCATCCTTGGAGACAGCCCAGCCCGCATAGCTGGATGGCTGGAAAATCCCGTCACTAACAATGGATGAGAACTGGGGGTTACCCCCATGACTATGGAAACCCCAAGGCAAGGTAATATACTTCACATGATAATATGATATAATAGGTGGTGGGTCATTTGTTCACATGATAATCCCTATTTTAGGAAACCTTCATAATTATTTTATTTTTTGGTTGGAATTGCATCTATTTTCTAGGTCGTTTACCTAGTAGGTGGATAAACACTATACACGGTCGAAAGTTGGATAGCCACTGGGCTCGAGCCTCCACTGGGCTCGAGCCTCCACGGGGCGTGGCCGGATAGCCTGTTGGGGGGGTGAACCGATCGAGCCATGTCATGTTCTATGCGACCGAGATCACATTCCTGTGTTCAGCATGCTATTC
>Ga0126342_10013199_pt1 | contig 14671 bp, 14 predicted proteins | sample Cyp1metagenome_FD_92528 | JGI IMG/M metagenome (GOLD analysis project Ga0126342, IMG submission 92528) | Coral microbial communities from Lord Howe Island, Old Settlement Bay, Australia - Cyphastrea 1 metagenome | ecosystem: Host-associated > Invertebrates > Cnidaria > Coral ... | reverse complement strand
CGCCGCTTTAGCGAGCCTACTTTTCGACCCTCCGGAGCCACAAATCATTGGAAAAACACAGTGTTTCGCGACTTTCCTACCTTTTCGCGCATCTGCATCTTCTTTCTTCTTACTCTTTCTCTTTCCTCTTCTCTCTGTCTCTTCCCTGCTCTGCTTTTCATCTGTCCATATTGTCGGAAGTTTGACTTCTAAACTTCCTGCGATCAATTTGTGGCAATATTTTAATTAGATTTAAAAATTGATCTTATATCGATTTTGACAATATATTTTTTGGAACTAAGCTTTTAATTTAATATAATTCTATATTCAATTTTTGGCAATTTTTGAATTAGATTTTCAAAAGGATCTATATAATCGATTTTAGAATGGGAACTTTTCGTTGTTGTTTTTTATTAAGGTTCTAAAGTCAGTATTAAGAGGAAGGTTCGCATTGAAAACAAAATACCACCAAGAACTAAAAAATACCCCTAGGTGGAGAGGTTTGGTACTATTAGGGGGAAGAGATTACACACAAAACAAATTGCATAACATGATATGATTATGCTAGCAGACAGCTCACCCTCCCACAAGAACTCATCCACATCTACCTGGGAGTGGGGGCTGGACGCACCGCTATGGGGGCTGTCCCTGGTGTTGGCATGGCAAATGATACACACCACATATAACATAGCATGAATCGAAACTAGAATCTTCTAGCACTTTTCTGGCACATGGCAAATGACATTGTAACACCGAATTACGTTTTGCCCATTGCACGTATGGTTGCCATCCTTTTCCGTGCTGTGCCCTTGTCAAAAACAGTCTAGAGCGGCAACAACCCCAAGAACAAAAACTATCGACTATCAAATCCATCCCAATCCTACCCCATCATCACCCCCGGCTCCTGGCAAAGCGACCTTTTGCCACGGCAACAGGCAGGGCGACCGCCAGGGAACCTGCAGATTGAGAAAAAATTACAATACAGTGTCAATAAAATACTACCAGTAGGTACTACTTAAGTGCCCAGGCGCAGCATTTGCACTATCTTGTGCGAAACGCTCAAGCACAACCTGCATCATTAATCCCCTCGAGGCCGCAACTTTCAACGCTCACGTGACGTTGGATCCGCCTGGTACGTTTCAGCATACAACCAGATCAATGAGAAAGAGCCACAGCATATGCTGAAAAATGTTCGATAATTATGCTGAGATGACTTTGTAATTACGGAGCTTCCAGAATCCCCTGCAAAGATTTCAAGAACCCAAGTGCAAGGTGCATGTCAAATCAGCAGCATTTTTTACTGCAGGGCACTGCAGCTCTAAGAGCTCTAATCACATCGTTTGCCCACCATGTGGCTGCGACCAAGCTCTGCTCACTGGTACTGGTGAGTCACATCGATCATCAGTGATCAGCTTCCACTAGTTCAGAGGGAGGCGAGGTGGCATGGGTTTCAAAGCACTTGGCAAAACCAAGAAACGCCAGCCGGGAAACATGATCAAAGCCTCAGCACATGCAGAAGCTACGAGTACCAGTACAATCAGCGTAGGTGTCTGAATGAGTCAAGAAAGGGTTGAGTTGCCTCACTTTGCTGCACAACATGAAATCGCATTGCTCTCCGGGAAACTGCGGCAGCGCAAATTGCTACGGTCCAGATGAATTTTGCATCTTCATTGTCCTTCGTATACAATATTCCTTGGCTAAGAGGCTAAGAGTCAAGTTTGCAAAACAGCCCTTGCTGTGGCTTCGTGAAGTGTCAAGCCAAGGCACCTCGACTGAAATAGTCTTCCAACCTTGGCTTCAACTCGCGGTTCAGGGCATGCAATGCCAACAAAGTTGGATGGTGGGCGGCAACATCGTAACATAATTACCAGACGTTGATTCATGCCATTGAACCGAAAAGGGTAACGGTAAGACTGTGGAATATTGTACTTGAACCGCAGCATCATGCTGATCATGTCTGGATTTGTAGCAACTTCACTTTCACCGCGCTTCATTGTTTCTCCAAGCATACAACAACAGAAAATATGTAGGAAAGAACCAGTGACGAAGATGATGGTTGAAGACCATGCTGCTGGTTTTCTCCAAGCCAGAAGTTGTTCTAGGGGTCTTTTCGACCACGTATTAATAATTTATTTGAAATTATTCCAAAACCTAGCTATTCCAGGGCATGTTGAGGGATTAGATCATGATTCCAAAATTCCAACGTGCACATTTGTAGACTCACCCCTGAAAGAAATAATTCAACGAAAATTATTCCAGACAAAATTATTCCGTAACCTGGTTGATACCCCATAATATGTTTTTAAGGGATGCCTCGTTTTTCTCCCATCACTACAGGTCAAGAAACAAGAGATGAGTGGAGCTATGGTACGCCTTCTCCCAGGAGAAACCAATCATAAAGCCATAGTTCCTGGCCCGCCCGAAGCGAAGCCAAAGCATTGCGAAGCACTCCCTCAAAGGCACTCAGAAAACATCGCAGCTAAGATCCCTGCGTCACCAGGCGGTCTGCAAGATCATCTGAGATGTGTCCTGACGGCATGGCATCCACTGAACAAAGTTCAAAATGACGGTTCAGGGGAAAATAGTTTTGGCGGTTTGGTGCATTTAAAGTTACTGAACTTGATGCCGCGCTGGTATGTAGACTGCACTTCGTCTCTCATAATCCTTATTATTTGGTTAAAGTATTAATCAGGAATTCTTGAGACATCAACACTTGGAAGCAAACATAAGCTCATGATTCATGGGCTGCATGGTTGTGTGCCAACCCTATGCAGACCACTTCCAGACACAGAAGGCATCTTGGCGCTGGTCATGTCTAATTGCCAAATCCGCTGGCCTGAATCTGCGAAATAGTCCGCTAGCATGACAAGCCTCCAGGATCGGAATGGGTTTGTGTGAAAATAAAGTATCTCAAAATGGTTGATCGTTGCTTTCCGCATGAAAACTACAGTTTTTGGGGCATTCTGGTATTTCCCATTTTGGACCAATCCAAATCACTTCCAAGCTTCACGCCGGAACTACATCTGAGTTTCTGACAGCCCTGCTGCTGGTGTCATTAGGAAGGCGAGCAAAACTAGAATGCAGTGTGCCTTAGCTCCAAAGATACAAGGCACCGCTGTCATGCAGAGTATGCCAAGATTCAAGACATAGACCTATCCTGGGTGGACCTTTCGGCTGGTTTGATTTTTTTTGTAATTGGAATTTTCCTGTCTGAGAAAGTGTTTTTTTAAAAAAAAAATCTAAGCGGAACGCCCCCCCCTCACAGACCAAAGACTCTATTTTTTTCCACTGGTAGACCGCCCTAATCAGAAGACTTCACCTGCGCTAGATGTTCTGAAATCTTGTACAATGACACAGTGGCATTTTTATTACTTCTTACCTAACCATGTAAACCTAAACATGCCAAGATGCGATGAAAAAACTACTAGTGCAAGCTGCTGGTTTACCTTTGCACACAGAAACATTCCGCAACCACCTTGGTGTTCCATGCGGCGCATGTAACACAAAGGCGGCTGCAGTTGGATTTCACGCATTGTGACAGCTCAGTTGTGTCCATCAGCCTGGCGAAGGTGTGGAACAAGGGCTGGGTGCTTCATGTCGATTGATGATCGTAGATGAGACAGTGAAGTAGTTTAAAGATGAACCTAAGCTTCATTTTAATATGTTAGAAGAGATGTAGCAAAAGCTGGCATCCTTGACTGAATTTGCGAAACACAAGCTGGAAAAATGGAGAGGAAGGTGTGGATTTGCAAATGGTTACAGTCGCTGATGGAAAAAGCAATGTGGGACAAACCCCAATACAAATGTGATCCGATGCTATGTTATTTTTGTGGTATATGACGAAAACTGCAAAGTATGTTGTGCTGAAGTTGACTTACGCATCAATGCCTAGCTCCGGATGCCCCTTATCCTGAAATAATGCATGTTTACCTGTGTTTTCACTCAATTTTCACGCAAATTTAGCTCAAATTTTCTCAAGCAAAATTTGAATGAAATTTGAGTGACATTTGAGTGAAAACCTAGGCAAAAGCGCAAGTTTTGAGATCCTTCAGTGCCACATCATGTTGACATCCTTCCAGTCAGCTCCAGTGGTAGAGCGGTGCTGTTCTTGGGGTTGCATTGAAACCTGACCTGCCACACTCAATGCATGGATCTTTGGGCCCCAGCGCAGCACCAATGAAAGTGAACCAGCCCAAGCACAATGCAGGAGACCACTTTTGTTTTCAAAGCGCACTCGATGCTGCTTGGCTGCCAAACCATCTCTACTACCAGGCTGGCACCAAAATTTTCCCTTAGGCCTTGGGCACTGGGTGTGGCACTGCGAGTGGCCTATGGTGACTCACTGAGAAATGCTGCAGTTGCGACGACCCTGACGCCACATTCATCAGTTTCAAAATGGAAAGTCAGTCACTGAAACCCGGGTGACAAACCAAATCATTCAAAGAACTGAAGGCCAAGTGACTGAAAGCCAGCCGAACAGCAAGAACATACGGCTCACTGCTTCGGCGTGGCACACTTAATGCCATTGCCAATGCTGAATTGAACAAAATCAGAAAGCAGTTTAAGGATTCAAGTGCGCCCAAACAGCTGAATCACCTCGCAAGGGGAGGCAAGAATATCCCAGAGCAAACCGAAAACCTGAACGCCGGAGCAATGCACACTTGCCCCCATGCAAGCTGAATGAAAAAAGTGACACACCCTAAAGTCGGGGAACTTCCACTTAGCACTGCTTGGTGAGACCATCCTCTGCAAACTTCGTGGCCGCACTGGGGTTCCCTTAGTGTCAAACAAATCAGGGCCAAATACATCCAACAGCACTCAAACAAAACATCACTTTGACATTGACTCAGCTCAAAAAAACTTGTTTGTCAAGGCTCCAAATGGGAAGTCGCTGATGCAGGTTGTACACTGGAGTCTGCATAGATGTTCTCTGAGCAATGGTGCTTAGGGAGTTCTGCATCCCTCCCGTCTTCACAGCCACCACTGCATCGGGCGCTCTGCTCGAAATTGTTTCCGAACTTCATTGATATGGTCTGGCAGCTGATTCTGCCCCATAGCACGGTAGGAAAAGGTGCTGCGTGTGCCGCACTGGGAGTAGGACCACTGGAAGCCTTCCAACAGCATGGAAGGAAACAGCACTTGACTCACTGGCATGCATGTCAATTGCACTGGCATTACAAAATAAAGTCATCGATTTAATTAAAACAAGCCTCATTGGAAGCTTCCACTCCCGCGGGCACTGGATCCTCTTGCGCCATCTCCGTTGCCATTGCCATTGGCATCTTGTTCAGCTTGACAGAGGCGGCGTTCTTCATCAAGCTTCTTCTGCAAAACACTCAATTCGGTTGGAATGCATGGTCTAAAAACAAACATCTGAGATTGACTCTTGAACATCAAGTTGCGGCATGTTGCAGCTAAAGCACAGTCCAATGGAAGTTTTGAAGTTGCTCAGCGCGTACCCCTCAATTTCCCGGACCCTGGAATCTTTCAAGATGAGCCTTAGCTCCGGCATGCGGTAGTACTGGAGAAAAATCTAGAGAAACACCATCCTTCAGTATGGATATCAGTTTGATCAAGCCAATGGCAAGGCACAGCTCCTCAATGCACTTGGCAGGGTCCAAGAGGCCAAGGAGATAGGCAGCCGGCAGCCCGAAATAGGCGAGTTTGTAGTCGGCTTGGCACTTGTCAAGAAATTTCAATGAAGTGGCAAGTCAATTATAATTTAAATTTCATGAGTGCTGCTGAGAAACTTGCTGGCCTTTGCTGACAGAAACCATAGGCTAAGACAAACAATATCAAGGGGCAGCACGCTCAGGTCCAAATCTCTCCTCCAATGTCTCGGCAGATCGGCTGCTTGGGCAAGCTTTTCAGCGCCACAGAGAAGTGCTCGTGCCAAGAGTGTGACCCCCTTCTTCCGTATGACATGCAATCGCCGCGGCAATGGCAAGTGATGGGTGAACTTGCTGTGGAGTTGCACGTGTTTGCCATGTTGAACTTCAACATTGTTAAGTTGAAGTGTGAATGTCAATGCCAAGTGATCTGCAAGTGATCAGACCTGACATGCCTCCTGCTCTCGTCACTAGCCTTGAGCAACACAAACAAGAGTGAATGTTATGAAATGACATGGAGTGAACAATTACCGCATGCATCACTCAAATCAAATTCACTTTCCACAAAAATTGAACGCCTTTCCAGAAATTGTGTTACACATGATATTGGACCTCCTTCTCCAGCAGCATTCCAAAAGCGTCAAAGTAGTTGGCACCTGGGTGCATGACGGTTTGCCCAAGCAGCATAACAGAGAATCATGTTCTGAAATGATGGAGATGTTGAGCCTGCTACGGCACTGGAAACCCACAAGACAGACCATCGACTTTGACACCGCATGGCAAATCACTTGTCAGCCTGTCAGCAAATGAATTGTATAATAAAAAACCACTGAACCTGTCAAGAGCCAGGCGCTCTTCACTGGACACTGGCCTTGGCAGCAATGATCAAATACAGAGTCCCGGGACCTGCAAAGTTCGTTGCAAAGGCTGTTCAAATGTGTCTTCTGTTTGTTTTTTGCAAGTGTTTCCAAACATCCTGATGGTATCCCATCAGGTGGCACTGGGCTACAAGTTAACTAATGCACCCCGACCCCAACAACAATATCTAACTAAATTGTGTTCAACTGAAACAAGGATTTGTCCACTTGGTAAAAGTCCTCATCCACTATGAGTGTCGAATCGTCATCATAGACCAGAAGAACACACTGGCACTGGTCATGCGAAGCGCTGCCCCTGCCATCATCGTCGCTCTTGGTCTTCTCATTCTCCACAAAGAAAGCATTTGACCTGTTCCACGGAGGCTTCGGCAGTACCTGAGGTTCCTCTGGGCACTGGAGATCACTGGCAAAGCAGTTTTTCAGACTGGGATCAATTTTCACCAATGTGGTGAAAATTACACTGGCAAGCTTGTGCAGCAGGGTTCTCCTGGATTGCATTACCCAAAAAACATGCGGCAACAATAGACAGGATAGAAAAAAACACATAGAATCACTGGTCATTGGGTCAAACTGTTTGAGCAACAGTTCAAGCAAAGACCCAGTCACTGAGGACGCGAGCTGTTGTCTTCTTTTGCGCAGCTGCTTCACCGAATAGTTCCCTGGTCTGTGCCTATGAAGCCAAATGATCTCGTCTTCTGTCTGGGCAGCATTCTCATGGCCTGACATCCTCTAAGTAGGGATATCCTTGAAAAGTAACAAGGGCCAGGGGAACTGAGATCTTGAGCCGCCACTGGTCCGTGTCGTGCAATGCATAGCAGTCACTTTGAATAATTAGCCTATCTTGTCACACTACTCTCGGCGCGCAACTTGCGTTGGGGCTCTGGCTCTCAGACATGGCCGCCATCACCTAAGCCAGCACTTGCAAAAAGTTATCAATTAATAACTGTATCGTCCTCACCCCCCCTTGGCATTGGCCATTTCAATCAGTCAAGGCACTGACAGTAGATCTGACAAGTCAAAATGAAAAAAAAGAACCACTGGAACTGTAGTCGCACCCTATGGTTCTGAGACAGCCACACTGGCACAAGGTCAATGCCTGGCAAGCACGGCGGCTCTGAGCGTTCAGAATTTGTTTCACTTGGAGCTGAAGCACTGCAGGCACCATGTCTATTGGTTAAACCACTGGCACTGGGGTTTCTCCAATGGCAAAATTTGAAATTAATAACTCACTGGCAATGCCGGCCGCAGAAAGCAAAAGGGCGGCGAGATAATTGGCACTGCTGAAGTCATCAGTCCTACAAAGGCCCTTGCGTTGACCACCTCCCTGAAGAACAAGCCGTCGCATTTGAACACTACGTTGTCATTGCCTTACAGGGTCGGTGGGCCAAGCAATCTTGTGAGCAAATGCATATCAGAACATGTACACACTTATACCAAGCAAACCAACTGAAAGAGGCGTTGCCCATGCTCAATGTATGGAATCGCCTTGCACACCTTCCCCTCAACCAGGACATCCATCTCGAACACGAAAGTCTGCAGGGGACACTGGAACGGCACTGGCTGGCAACTGGCACTGGACTATCTTGGCACTGGCACTGGGGCACTGATGAACTTTGGCCATGCATGCCTCGTTGCGCTGGTCGACCACTTCAGTTCTCAACGGCTTGGGATTCAAGGAATCGAATCTCGGAGCAGCACTGGTAACATGTTTTACCACTTCCTTGTGCAAGAAGTCCTGCAAGTACCTTATCAAGCTTGGATTTTGTTGTTGAAAAATTAGTCTCAATCAAACAGTTAAAACAACACATTTGACCTAACATATGCTAGAGAAAAAACTGGCACAATGCACTCGAGTTGCGCCAGCACTGGAGTCTGTGGCAGGTCTCTCATGGTGACTTTGACTGGAAGTCTAGTGTAACCCTGGATTTCCCAAACCTACCACAATCAAAACGTTGACATCACCAAGCGGCTCCGCATAGGGTGGCCAAGGGAATAGTCTTGACATTGTCAGGGCACCGGACATGCGCCTAAGCAATGGGCAATGTTCATCAAGAGCAAATGCCGACCTGTGGCAAACTTTGAGGACCCAATTTCAAAACCAAACGCACAAAAAATGCAGACCATGGACATTGCCAATTGCTTATCTTTGCTCGTGGCCGCCAACTGCACCTCTTCACGCTTGGTAAAAAAAGTTCAGAGCCCAATTCCGATCTTGGCAGAGTTCTCCCAGGCATAGCTCAATGGCGCCAACAGATGCCATGCAGGTTTGCTGAGGCACAAGGCAACGATCACTGGTGCGGCGAAGGTTGGACCACAACTGAAGAAAACAAACACTCAACCAGGCAACCGTATCTGCTGCAAATTAATGCCAGGTGTGCCTTTGAAGGTTGTAGGACCACAAACATCCTGGCCACTGGTCATCGCCAAGATCAGGCACTCTACAAGAGAAAAAAATGTGGCGTTCCTGTGAATCACCATGGCATGAGGCAGGCGACATCCACTAGCATCACTGGGATTTGAAATGCCAAGGGAGAGTTTCAAGGGCATATTAAATCTGTTTGTTGCTATTACAAGGGGGAAGGGATATGTGTGAAATTGAGGAATTTAATCAGCATCTGAGCCACTGGAAGGCGTGGACGGGCGGATGGCCAAGAACTTTAACATATATCAATTCTTATACTTAACCCACCTTTTAAGTAGCAAGATGTCAAAAAAAGCCAAGAAACAAAAAATGTCCGAAACGTCCACCCAGTATCTATCTATCCATCCATCCATCCATCCATCAATTTAATCCGATCAAATCAAATCAAATCTAACCTCATCTCATCTAACCTATCTACCTGTCTTCCCAGCTATCTATCCATCCATCTTTCAATCCATCCATCTATAAATCTATACCTGTGCACATGTGTGTGTAGGTGAAAAATAGGATTAAATGTGTATATAATTACTATCAACGAATTTTTGTAGATTATCTGAAGATATCTGAAGTATCAGTATTTAGATCTGTCGTTGGTAACCCTTCCCTGGAGCCAGCCGTCAAGTCTGCAACTGCAAATAGCTAAGGGGCTTCAGAGATCGGCACCATCAGTAAACACTTGCAGAAATGCATGAAAGACCACGCAACACCTTAGGTGAGCAGGAATGTTTTCTGCAGCTAGAACAGGATCTAATGACACTCCAGGAAATTTCGCACCCTTTGAAGCGTCTGCGCCTTAGTGCGGCCATGACGCACATAGCCAAGAATGTAGGGATAGCGTGGTGCATGTAGCGGCCTTGGTGTAGATTGGCACCACTCTTTCAGGGGTAGGTAGAATGAGGCCTGTAACTTTGGCGACAATTATTTTCAATTTTCAAAAGAAGTTTAGAAGTCTAGTGGTATTCCGTGGCACGGAATTTCACAGCAAAGAAGTCTCACAATGAGGCCAATAAGGCGTCTCACAGCAAAAAAAAAAAACTCACATCATCTCACAGCACAGAAGTCTCACAACAAAAAAAACCTCACGGCAAAGACGTCTCACAGCAAAAAAGTCTAACAGCACAAAGAAATATTGCACATTCTTGCACGAAAGCTTTGCTTGAAGAAGTTGAAGTTGCAGTTTTTGAAGGAGGTTGCACGAAAGCTTCGTTTTCACAAGTTCAGCGTGCAGGTTTTGAAGGACATCTCGCATGAATATTGATATAGCGGATGCACGACATCAAATGTTTTGCAATACAAAACGTGCCTCTGACGATGGATGGGCAAGGTCTGCCGAAGGACGGTTGCGGAAATGTTCTTGCGTTTCCTGTGGGTATCGGTGCATTTTGCTTGCTGCTCGTGTCACTTGCTCCTTGAAAGTTTGGAGTTGCAGATAATGCATGTGAGTTCCCAGCGTGTCCGTGTGCAATCCATGTGAACTCCTAGGGTATCCACGCAATCCTCTTTGTAGAAGTTGCCCAGAGTGAATTCCTAGGGTATCCGCACAATCCTTTTTGTCTTGGCCCGGTTACACGATCCGTGTGAATTCCTGGGGTATGCGTGCGTTTTTTTGTTTAGTGGGGGTTGCACGATCCATGTGAATTCCAAGGGTATCTGTGCAATCCTCCCGTAGAGGTCGCAGAATCGATGGGAATTACGTTGGCCGACAAGCTTCTGTCTTGTCAACGTAATTTTATTGGTTTCTGCTACCTGGCGCTTGCAAAATGCATTGGAGTGGCTGCATAACAGTTGCTCTGCGTCGCTGGTGCGGGTCTTTTGTAGCCCGCTGTTTGCAAATTGTATTGGGCACGTAGTTCTATGGTCTTTTGCAACTCCCTGTTTGCAAATCGCATTGGGGTGGTTGCGTAAACTGTTGTTCTAGTTTCATGGTCTTTTGCAACTTGTTCCTTGCAAATCGAATTGAAATGCTTGCGCCAAAGTTGTGACGACTAGTTTTTGAGGATTTTTCTTGTTTTTGGCGCTTTCCGTTTTCGAAAAGGCTTCAACATCGAACTTGTTCCGGCTTTGGCGCCGAGATCCGGTTTTGGAGCAGGTTTTGGGCCAGAGAAGAGTAGTTGAGATGATCTGAGAGTGAGCTTAAGAGCTGAGAAGACATGAGATGAGCTGACATGAGCTGCGCTGAGAAGAGCTGGATAGACAATCTGAGATGAGATGAGATGAGATGTGATGAGGTGAGACGACCTGACATGAGAAGAGCGGTGAAGAGCTGAGAAAAGCTGAGTTGACATGAGCTGCGTAGAATGGAGAGCTGAGAAGAGCTGCAAAGAGAAGAGCCCAGATAAGCTGAGAAGAGATGAGAACACTTGTGATCAGCTGAGAAGAGTTGAGAAGAGGAGAGAAGACATGAGATGAGATGAAATGAGATGATATGAAATGAGATGAGGTGAGATGAGATGAGGTGAAGAACGCTGAGAAGACACGACATGAGATGAGATGAGGTGAGATTGGATAAGATTAGGTGCATTGAGATCAGAAGAGCAGACATGATCTCAGATGAGATGAGCGCACATGAAATGAGAAAGGAGAAGGCCTTGAAAAGAGATGTCAAGGTTGCTTGCGAATACTCTATAGGCACATGTCTTGTCCAGCTCTTTATGCTATAGGTCCCCTGGCTTGCCCAGCACTACAAATAAAAAGAGCATTATATATATATTACATAATTTATTGGCTTATTTTTATCAGGTAGTGCATGGTAGTGCCCGCCCGCGGAGGGGAGGATGTTGCGAAAAAAGGAAATGGTTAAAGGAAGAAAATGGCCGATACCTGGGACAACCTTAACGAGATTTTTTGGTGTTTTCCCCAAAAATGTTTTTTCAGGTGATACTGAGCCAAGCGGCATAAATTATCTGAGACGGCGTTTTCTCAATGTCATGGTGGCTGCAGCCACCTGGCTCATTCGTCCCCTGGCTTTGGCCACCTTGTTCCTCCAGTGCGCCCAAGATTTGTAAAATCGACATCACCTGTTAGAGCTCTTGCAAGCTGAAAACCCTCACCAAGAAAAGTGAATTTTGAAACGGCATAAAGACGCAATCAAACGGCATAAATACGCAATAAAACGGCATATTTCTTTTTGAATGATTCCATGTGGTTTGATCAAAGCCATGGAGAAATCCTGTTGTAAAGTATCTGACCCAACTTGCTCTACTTTGATCCAAACACCGGTACTTGGGCTGCAGGTTCCAGGAAAACATCACCAATGAGCTGAAATGGCGGGTTTTCTTTATTTCACGGTGTTTTTTGATGAAACGGCAAAGAATAACTCAAGTTTGGGATGACGACTAAAATTTGATACCACCGGTGCTTCTAGGTATAGGAAAGTTTTTGAGATGCAGAAGCTGTCGAAGTTGTGAGGTGCATCAACAAATGCGGAATTGGCTGTTGAAATGACAATGAAATGAGAGAATCCATGCACAGCTCGCTGAGTGAACCAATGAATCAAAGAATCAACGAATCAATGAACCAGTGGATCGATGAATCAACAAACCAACAAGTCAATGAATCAGTGAAGCACAAAATCAATGAACCAATGACGCAATGATTCAACGACGCAATGAATCAATAAAACAGCGAATCAACAAATCAATGAATCACTGAATTAAGGAACCAATGAGGCAATGAGTCAATTCAATGAACCAATGAACCGTTATATTCATTAATGATTCAATGAATCTGGAACATTCATGAACACTCCTCTGTGACTTCTTGCCATCTAGCTAGCTAGCTAGTTAGCTAGCTATCTATATCAATATCAATATCTCTATCTATATCTATCTTTCTTTCTATCCATCAGTCTATGTGTCTATCAATCTCTCCATCAATCGCCACCCAATTCCTCTCTTCGCAACCCACTTCCCCTCTTCCTGCAGCTGTAGCAACCGCCAGCTGCAATCGCACATGGCGCAAGACTAGCACTATGCTCAAAAACCACCTTTCGCGCTGTTACAAAACCTTTAGAGATCTCCAGCTGCTGCAATCCCGTTTGCCAGGAGCGTCGCAGCATCCCTTACGCTTTGCTGCAGTTGTGCCAAAGTCTCTTGTCACAACCGGTTGCAAACCCGCATAGCAGGAGCGTCTCATCACATCGACCACAATTCAGGGGCTGCTCCGAACACCTCAGTTTTCCTTAAATTGTCAAAGCTTTATATGTGGAATCGAGCTCTCGCTACAATCTCGTGCACATTTTGCCGAAATCATCTTCCAAAACTGCTCCGGGCCTGTTAGCTTTCTAGCATTTTTGAAAAGCAAATCGAGCTCTCGCTGCAGTCCTGTGCACTTTTTGTCGACAACTTTTCCAGATCGAACCCTGCACCCACGGAAACAGAGACTCTACTTCGGCGACCCCAGGAGACACAACCTTAAAAAACAGAGGGTTTGAGAGTGTTTTCACCCGTGAATTCACACACTTCCGAACTGTTACACTTCTCCCAACTACTTGATGATGAGTGGTTGACATGATTATGTGGTTGACATGATGATGCGGTTGACATGATGCTGTGAATGCTAACCGTGCCAACCATGACCATTGTCCGTAACTCGGAAGTTTCCTAAACATACAGACATACAGGTTCCCAATCTATCCTTATTGTGGTTGGTCAGCTCCCCCATTTTTCAACGCAGCCATGCAGCTGGAGAAGCGGCGATCCAACACCACCAGAAAAAATTGGGCAATGATTGTCACCACGGCCTGGCTTGAGGTGTGCTTGACGCCTGGCTTCCATTGTCTGGGACTTATGCTCCGGTGTCATCAAGCATAAGGCAAACACCCAAAGTCAACCCAGGTTTTAATGGGAAAATCATCCAACTAAATGGAGATTTTTGCAATCTTCCCGTCTGAGATGCGACTAGGTGCCATTGCTTCAATCGCTGACAGCACGTGATCGTTGGAAATATTCCAAAATGTCCGTCGCGCAACCTCAGCTGGACCGGAAAAAAGGGTTGCAGGTGGCTCGAAGAGATTCGGTAAAATCCAAAAAGGGGACAACACACTGTGAAAGCCAAGAGTCGTAAGATTCGTCTTTGTGGTCCCTAGGTTAGAGGATACTAAAGGCTTCAAAAAGGCTTCAAAAGGCAGCAAATGAACCTCCCCCAACTTGTGAATTAGTGATGCTGAGTCGAAGCTCCAACTATGCTGCCAGGTTTCAGACTACAAAATTCCAAGACTGTCTTATACGCAAGAAACTTCGTCGCCAAATAACCTCGACTTCAGGAACCGACTCTGTGCATCCTATTCATCTGGGGCTCGGTTGAATGTCTGGTTGGTCGCCAGTCCAAGAAATTCAGGTACATCACCATATACACGTCTCCCACACACATAATATATAACAATATATAACATATAGCATAATAGCACCATGATAGCATAATATAGCACCATGATAGCAAAATGTTATAATCAATAGAATCACATTGGAAATTACCTGGAAATCCTGGCGCCCATTGTTTTGGGCGCTTTCCAAACCCGGAATCTTGGCCATTGGAAACCTCACCATTTTAGGAGTAGGATTTCTACGGGTATTTGTGGCATTTAACGGGGATTTACAGCACTTTTACGGTTACTGTAGTATACTTCTCAAAGGAAGTTTAGAAGTCAAACTTCCGACAATATGGACAGATGAAAAGCAGAGCAGGGCAGAGGCAGAGAGAAGAGAAAGATTAGAAAAGAGAAGAGTAGAAGAGAAAGAGTCAGAAGAAAGAAGATGCAGATGCGCGAAAAGGTAGGAAAGTCG
>Ga0126342_10013198_pt1 | contig 14672 bp, 14 predicted proteins | sample Cyp1metagenome_FD_92528 | JGI IMG/M metagenome (GOLD analysis project Ga0126342, IMG submission 92528) | Coral microbial communities from Lord Howe Island, Old Settlement Bay, Australia - Cyphastrea 1 metagenome | ecosystem: Host-associated > Invertebrates > Cnidaria > Coral ... | reverse complement strand
TCATCATCATCATCACCCCCATCACCATCACCATCACCATCACCATCATCATCATCACCACCATCACCATCATCATCATCACCATCACCATCATCTTCATCATCATCACCATCACCATCACCATCCTCATCCTCATCGTCATCATCATCAGCATCCTCATCCTCATCCTCGTCATCCTTATCAGCATCATCATCATCACCATCACCATCATCATCCTCATCCTCATCATCATCATCATCAGCACCACCATCACCATCATCATCATCATCGTCATCATCATCCTCATCGTCATCATCATCATCATCGTCATCATCATCATCATCGTCATCATCATCCTCATCGTCATCATCATCATCGCCATCATCATCTTCATCATCATCATCATCATCATCAGCAGCATCATCATCATCACCATCATCATCCTCATCCTCATCATCATCATCATCATCAGCACCACCATCACCATCATCATCATCATCGTCATCATCATCCTCATCGTCATCATCATCATCATCACCACCACCATCACCATCATCATCATCATCACCACCAGCATCAACATCATCGTCATCATCACCATCATCATCATCATGTTGTTTTTCCTGTTCTGCTTCAATCCCCATTGATTTTCTTAGATCGCACTGCACACATCTGGAGGGAACAACCAAAACTGGAAGCAACCCAAATCATCCAAACTTTGTTACTATCAATGGGAACACCAACGCTTTTAGGACAACCCCCATACCCTCTGGTAAATGTTTACATATCTATGGAAAATCACCATTTTCCATGGGACAATTCACTATTTCTATGGCCATTTTCCATAGTTATGTTTGTTTATCATGAACAATTGATAATAGGGTATTGTATATTACCATAGGGTATTGACAATAGGCCTATAAATTACCAGAGTTATTTTCCATTGAGGTTCTATTCAACAATCACCAGGAATACTCATCTGGATCACAGGCCGCAAGTCATCCCACCGCGAGACCCTGACAGGAGCTGGTCTCAACTCGTCCCTGCAATGCGCAAAGATGCAGGAGCTGCCCTGCGCGCGACGCAGAGCGTAACGCTACCCGGAGAGTCCCCAAGTCATAGCTGGTTTATGGATGTTGATTTACCCCAAATTATGGTAATTTATAGGTAAATCCAATGGTTGTTTTATGTGAAATTTACCAATATTTATATGAAATTAACCAATATGGTAGTTTATGGACTATAAATATTAATTTATGGTAATTTCAATTGATTTCATTGGTTTTGATCCATTTCTACGTATCTGTTGATCCGATGATTTGTCATCAGGCTCTTAGATGGCCAAAAATTTGGGATATCTCAATATCAGACACACCCGTCCTTGCAATTGGGAGGTCGTCCTGAAACATTTTGATCTGTTCAACGACCCAATTTTTGGTGTTTGTTTCAGGCTTTGCACGACATATTTCCAACGACAGCTTGGAAAAACACCGCGGATTTGATAAAGCCATAGAAGGAGAAAGGATGCCTCAAATGTGTTCTTCGCATTCGCAACTGATTTTGAGAGCCATAACCCATTTTTCAAGACAAAGTAGCGATCGGCCATCACCTTTTATTTATCCCAGGTTTCACCACAGCCCATCCCAATCATATCGCCTTTGCACAAACACCCAACAGGTGGAACTTACACATCTTCGTCTTCGAAAAGATGCTACGCCGTGCGCCACTAGCCTCGGAGTCAGCCTGCAACAAACCCAGAGTGTGGGGGAATCTTCTGTTCATCAACCAGAACAAAAAAGTTTAATGTGGGTAAAACAATAATAAACCATCACCCAAATCGCCATAAATGTGGTATAAACCACTCCCAAATGGGTGGTTTACCCATATTAGAGTTTTTGGGTTTCCAATATTGTCACCAAGTAGCAAGAAATCTTTGGTAACTCCGGGCTCATGTGTTCATGAGTACTGTTTCAGCTCATGGTCGGTCACTCTCTTGTCACTGCAGTCAAAACTCAGTTGTTGACCAATTTACCCTCCGGTAAACTAACATAGCTATTGAAAATGGCCATGTATAGTGAGTTTTCCCCAAAAAAATGTGATTTTCCAAAATTATGTTAGCTTACCAGAGGGTAATTTTCCCCTTATCAATGCACTGTCGGTGCTCCACTGGTACACTCTGCTATCCATCAAAAGCATCATTAAAAAAAAACGAAGCCAACCCATCAGGACAAATCAGCTGAATATGGAGTCCAGTTATGGCGTAATTGTACATTTCATGAATCCAATATAAACATATATATATTGTGATAGCAGTCAATTTGTTTGTTTAAATATACAGCACATTAGCATGGGTATCAATATGTCTATATATGTACACATTATATTGATGACATGTGGTGTATGTCAATAAATATATATTATAATAGCTGTTGATACAAATCAGTATCTATATATATATATACAATTATGTATATATATATACACACAATTATTGAATTATGTGTATATATATATATACAATTAAATATATATATATATACAACTGTATATATATATATACAATTTATATACAAATGTATATATATATATAAAAGTATATATAAACAATTATATATATACAGTTATATATATATGGATCAATTTTGGGAGATACATTTAATCAATCCAACTATACATAGTATAAAATTATATAGGTGTTCACAATCATATCAACAGCTTAACAGCTCGCACTGCTCAGTTGACACCGCGCACCTCGACCTCAACGGAAGCACCTGGAAACCCAGCTCCATACGGCATAGTCCAGAAACGGGGGAAATTCATGGGATTCACTTGGAGATGTATAGTGATATATTGCGTATATAGTCATGTATAGTGTTCTATAGTGATATAAAGTGATATATGGTGCTATGTTTGTATATACGTATACATATATATATATATTCAATGTGATACATGGATTTGTTGAGAGACGGCGGATAGAAAAGGATATGGACCGTTATGGAACTTAAATATTAGCGACACATCATGACAAATCAAAGGTTTATGGGTTCCTCAGGTTGGATGGTTGACACATGGAAACCCATGAAGCGGGTTCCCTTCACTAACGAAGGTTTACCCGTCATAAAAACACCACTGTAACTATTGGCTACAACAGTATACTGTAGATACTGTAGAATTAGTTGATTAGAGTCAGTATTTTGGAGCACAGTTGGAGCAGGTTCACCAGCTATTAACCGCATGCTCATGGTGCAAAAAAAGTCCCCATGTTTGCGGGTTTAATCCCATATTCGCCAGTTGAGCCATGAAAACCACACCCATCCCATTATATACTCGTTACTAGGCATTTCTATTATGAGTTATTGAGATATACTAACATCCCATTTTTACCAGGTGGAATGACCCACTTTTTCGTGACAAACCAACAGTTGGGTATTCGCAAGGGCTCAAACCAAGGGTCTGAAATTGGGGCGCTCCCAAAATCCAATGGTTTAAACATCATCCCATCGAAATCCATTTACAAGTGATTAACCAAAATTGATTAAATGGATTAATCCATTGGATAATGGTCCTAAATTGACCAATTTTTCCATTAAAAAATAAAAACTTTTTTGTGTTGGGTGAATCCTGGCTGATTTTGAAGGCAAATATCATTAATTGTTGATGATATATATATATATATATATATAATATCCCGTTATTTTCCAGCGTTTTCCATATCCCATAAGACATTCCCCATATCTTGAAGTGTTTCTCAATATCCGTTGTTCGTTGATTAAACTTCAACATCCTTAAGTCCACAATTGTGATGGTTCATGAGTTAAATCTTTGATGTTTTATGGTTATCACATGTTATCACATGTCCTATGGTTGAATCTCCATATTTATGGGCAAATTACAATAATTCACTAACCTGTAATAAGACCACGTTATGGGATAATTCCCCGAATCCTAACCATTCTTCCAGGGTTCGGGAGAACAGGGTTCGGTCGTGATGAAATTTACCCAGATGTTTGTTATCACGACCCATGTTTTTCACCAGCTTTGATGGCCATTTCCAACGGCCCACTGGTGCGCAGGCATGCGCAGGCGCACCTTCTGGCCTGCCGAGGGGTCGGGTTCCCTGCACCATGGCAGGACCTGGGCGGCTGAACCTCCAAAGGTTCAGATATGTCCAGGCTTGTGGAAAGATCATTCGAATATCATTTAGATATATTTAGATATATTTAGATATATTTAGATATATTTAGATATATTTAGATATATTTAAATATATTTAGATATATTTAGATATATTTAGATATATTTAGATATATTTAGATATAGTTTAAAGATATATTTTAGAGTCGTCATTGCTTTATGATGAGTTCGGACTACAAATGGTAACTGGAAAATCCACATGGTATTTAAGCTGGTTGGCGGCTTCAAGTTGAGGATCCTTGGAAATCGAAGATTGCGCTTTCAGCCAGACAAAACCCACCGGATCCAGCTGCACAACTCTCCTTTATTTTCCCGTGAAGATGAGTCTGGGGCGCATCGGCTTGTCTCAAAAGGTTTGCAAAGACAACGATTTCAGATCAAGATCGAGGACTTGCGGAATCAGGCATCAAGACCTGAAGGGTTTCTTCCAACTTCCTGTACAGTGAATTACTACCACTATGTAGAACGTTCAGCAAAAAGACCATCATCGTCCATTTTAAGACTTCAATTTCACCATTGAACCTGGTAATGTTTCTTCCCAGGCATATCCTCACTTCATCTCTTGGTGCCGATTGGACATTTTGAGACAAGACGGTGCGGCGAAAACTGCGAGGCCGTTAAGTCAACAGCGGGAAAAGATTCTGCGAAGGCAGGGTTAAAACTGTGCAACTCTGCTGTGGACTGGTCGGTCCAATGTGTCCAGCTCAGCTTCTCCCAAATCAACAAGATCTCAATTTCAAACCAGACTAAAACTCATTCAGCTCAAAATCATGCGAAGCGATAGTTCATTCTCTCAACCGCTTCTTAATTAAAATATCTGGTTCAAATCCATTCAACATCCATTAAACCAACATTAAACCACCTTTCACCCATCATTCAACCACTAACCACCATTTCTTCATGGTTTTTCTCATGGCATCTCCAGGTGGCGCGTGGCGAAGGCTTCAGGCTTTGGCCCTCACCGGGATGCTGACCTCGTTGCGTCGCTTCCATGGCACCGTGAAGGGATCGTTGTACCTCGGTGACCAGCTGGGGATTTCGATGGGGATTTATAGCACCGAAAATGGTGATTTTTTTGGTTGAAACATGTTGAAACCAGCCAAATATGGGGATTTTTTCTCTGATTTGTTGCAAGAATTTTGGCAATTTAGATTTGATTGGGATTGACTTGGGATTGCCCGCCAGCAATCAAGCCTTGCAATGGAAAAATCATCTTTTTCAATAATTATAGTGGGCGTGAGAGGAGGATTTTCCCTGTACCTTGTGTGATCCACAGACCGTACCCACTGGGATTTTATTCAATTTGACGGCAATAGGAATACTATATAAACTACAGTAACAACGAAGTTGGTAAACCCGATAAAACATTGAGACTTATCAGAAATGCTTAAGCCATCCCCGATTTTGTTGTCGGTGTACCAACCACCCAGAAAGACACACGATTCATTGAATTAATTCATGGCTTTTCCTAAAAATGATAGGTGAGGAAAACATGGCTAGCGTTTCCCGTAGGCACAGCGTTTCCGAAGCTTCGCCTTTTAGCGCACCCTTCACTAGCCACAGTTCAAGGCGCTGCATGAGCCTGGTGGAGTTCGTCACCATTTCCCAGCGGTCGCTCTTCTGAAGGAAATCAATCAGCTCCTCAGTCCTGGTTTTTTAAGCGCAAAGCGTAGCAAAGTGGCTGAAAAAATTGCATTATTAGGTGTTAAACCCCAAAAAAAATCTGCTGAGAATGATCATCGGTGTCCAAATTTTGGGTGCGCAGGGGACCACATGAAATGACTCCCATTTAAAGCGCAAATTCTTCCAAGGTTTCTGTTTATAACCCTATTTTGCTTGTATTTCAAAGCCCCAAGTGTAATATAACACCATAATGTTCAAATAGCTTGTAGGAGCCCTGACAATTCCTATCTGAAATCAATTGTAGAGGTGATTTACCTGGTATTTCCCGTCATTTATCAATACATTCTATGCCCTCATGTTTGCTGGTTAAAACTCCTATAAATGATGCTTAGTCGAAACCTCATGAAACAACGCATCAAGCAGGCTTTTTGAAATTTATACCACTATATACACCATTGTATACCCCATACAATTCCAAGAATGATCAACCAACATCAAGCAAGATTAACCATTATCTATAGGTTAAATCTCCATATTATAGGTGCATATCTCCATATTATAGGTACATATCCCCATAATATTCTGATAATTGTTAGTGAAATATACCCTATTGTTTACCCCAATTACTTTTATTTTTCAAGAAAGCCACCCGGAGTATGATAACCATCCAAATATCATGTATCACTGATTTCCCCATATGTTGGACAGTTTCAACCCCATCACCCCCTATTAATTCATGACAAATCCCCATTAAAATCTCAACTGTTCATAGTTGAATCGCCATTCTGCTTACACCCATGTTTCATCCTCAAATCACCATTCTTTCATCGTTAAACCATCATTTTTCACCATTTTTACTGGATGTTTCCACCGGTTCTGGCAGGTCACTTCTTGGCCACGGTTGGCCCCAGGGCATAGCCCCCGAAGATGGACACCGCCAGCGTCTCCCGCGGACGTTCCTCCAGCGAGACCCCAGCGTTCGCCGCGGGCAACGGGGCGTCCTCCAGGGAGCTCCAGTACTTGCTGGGCATGATGAACCTGGGCTGGAAAAGCTGGTTTTATGCGTAAAGATGTGTAGAATTGATCATATATATACATATGTATATATATATGTGTATATATATATGTATATATATATATGTAGACATACAGATATGATATATATATATGTAGACATACAGATATGATATATATATATATGTAGACATACAGATCTGATACATACAGATATGATATATATATATATGTAGACATACAGATATGATATATATATATGTAGACATACAGATATGATATATATATATATATATATGTAGACATACAGATCTGATATATATATATATGTAGACATACAGATCTGATACATATATATATATATAACCTCCCCCGAGACCTTTTCTGGGTGTCGGTTCCACTTTGACCACGATCTTTCAAGATGTGTATATACATTATATAACATTATATATTTGTATTTCAATTTGGACGTGTAAGCCACAAGACATGGGGGTTTCTATTTTTTAGCGAGGGATAAACCTGAAGGTTGAATGAGACATGTCACTACCTGGATGACTTGCTTCATCACCTGCGACAGGCCTCTAAGTAATGGCTGTACTTCAGTTGCTGGGTTTCTTACAAGCCCAAAGGTAGAGCCCAACAGTTTCAAGAAAGATTTTGAGCAGGGGAAACATTTAATGGCTTTGGGTGCATGCCAAAGTTGGCTGCAAAACCATGGATTTCATGGCTGTGGGGGCTGGGGTCAAAATTCCAAGCAACAATTTGGAAACTACATGAAACCCTCAAAGAAAAAAGGCTGCTTGGACGATGATTTGTTCCATTGGAGATGACCATAAACATCAACCATTTGTTCCATGGGTTCCGCGTGACTTCGCAAAAAAGTCGCCAGTGCGTCGCCAAGTCGCGACATGGCTCCACTGCCCCGATCCATCTGCACTGGTGTGGTCATGGCCATCTTCTCACTGCGCACGTTCTTCTTCCCAAAGATGTAGTCTGCTAGCCTCAGAAAACAGAAACATGTGACGAAACATCGTCAAACCGAAGATGTGGCATGCGGATTCGCAGCTGGTGGATCCATAATCAATGGAGAGTTGGTATAACCACTACAAGTTGGTTATCCAGTTATCCAATCTATCCATAACAGTTGGTCATCCAGCTGGTTAAACCACTTACTTGGTCCAACCCCAACGTGCCAACGTCGCCCCTTCACGAGGCCGCCCCTTCACCAGCGCCATGTCACATGAAGAAGGACCGATTGTTGGCCACCTCAGGACCTGATGGCATAGCGGTCGGCAGGAATCTGTGGCAAATTATGAGTGTTTCATGGGTATATCGGTATATCATTGGTATTTCAATGTATTTCAATGTATTTCATATATGTAATTGTCAGTAATATAAATAAGAAGTACTTCTTGGGTATTTGATTGCTGTTGAAATATGCTGACTGGTTATTTCACCGTGTAGCCCATCAGCTCACATCCCAAAAATGTTGCGATGCTCGAGTCGAAATCTTGCGATGTTCGAAGCCTTGGGGGAATCACAGGCCTGGTCCCATTTTGAGGTGTTGAAAATGAGTCAAAATGACAGCAGTTTCACGACAAGAAAATGCGCTCGAGCTTGAGTGCCTTGTTGAGTCTGAACCACTGCGTAAGGTGCATATTCTCGCACCTGCAGCGCGAATAGATGTGCTCGGAACCCTTCCGCAACAGTGGATGCTGTGAAATTTCACAGCCACTTCGACACAATTGAACCTCATCAATGGAACCAAATGTCTGATAGACACGTGACAGAAATCTGTACTGCTTTACATTTTCCACCGAATCCAGCTATTTTCAGCTGAGCAGTGTCCTTGGTGGCTCTTATCCCCAGATCGCTTCATAACAGGCTTCCCGTTCCTTTCCCGTACCGCCTCGACTCCAGAGAGTGCATCGCGAGACAAGACCTGACCCCAATCCGTTGGGCACAAAATGGGATTGATCTCAGGGATCGAAGCAAAGAATCTGAAACTACCAGCCAGGCATCATGACTGAGACCGCTTGGCGCGCAACATCTGTGGATCCATCAATTTAAAGCTGCACTGAAAAAGGGCGCTGCACCATTGGCTGCCCCAACTTCTACTAGACACTGCAGAATGTCAAGGTGGCCACTTTGAGCTGCAACCGACAAGGGCGTTGAACATTCGTTATGTGCTTGATCTTTGTCCGCACCGTTTTCTACCAGAATCCGCACAATGTCGAGGTGGCCCTCGTAAGCTGCAAGGAAAATGGGCGTTGTACCATCGTTTGCTGCTTGATCTTTGGCTGCACCGACTTCAATTAGAAAACGCACGACGTCGAGGTGGCCGCTTTGAGATGCAACCCACAAGGGCGTTGCACCATCGTCTCCTGCTTGGTCTTTGGCTGCCCCAACTTCCGCCAGAAACCGCACAATGTCGAGGTGGCCATTTTCAGCAGCAACCAACAAGGGCGTTGCACCATGGTTATCTCCTTGATCTTTGTCTGAGCCGTTTTCTACCAGAAACCGTACGATGTCGAGGTGGCCGCTTTGAGATGCAACCCACAAGGGCGTTGCACCATCGTTTTCTGCTTGATCTTTGGCTGCACCAACTTCTACCAGAAACCGCACGACGTTGAGGTGGCCGCTTTGAGATGCAACCCACAAGGGCGTTGCACCATCGTCTCGGGCTTGATCTTTGGCTGCCCCAACTTCTGCCAGAAACCGCACGACGTCGAGGTGGCCATTTTCAGCTGCAACCAACAAGGGCGTTCCACCATCGTGCTGTGCTTGATCTTTGTCTGCGCCATTTTCCAACAGAAACCGCACGACGTTGAGGTGGCCGCTTTGAGGTGCAACCCACAAGGGCGTTGCACCATCGTCTCGGACTTGATCTTTGGCTGCCCCAACTTCTGCCAGAAACCGCACGACGTCGAGGTGGCCATTTTCAGCTGCAACCAACAAGGGCGTTCCACCATCGTTCTGTGCTTGATCTTTGCCTGCGCCATTTTCAACTACCAGAAACCGTACGATGTCGAGGTGGCCGCTTTGAGATGCAACCAACAAGGGCGTTCCACCACCGTTATCTGCTTGATCTTTGTCTGCGCCATTTTCCAACAGAAACCGCACAATGTGGAGGTGGTCATTTGCAGCTGCACTGCAAAAGGGCGTTGCACCATCGTCTGCTGAATGGTCTTTGTCTGCGCCATTTTCCAACAGAAACCGCACGACGTCGAGGTGGCCATTGTAAGCTGCAACCAACAAGGGCATTGCACCATCGTTTCCTGCTTGATCTTTGGCTGCCCCAACTTCCGCCAGAAACCGTACGACGTCGAGGTGGCCACTGTAAGCTGCAACCAACAAAGGCGTTGCACCATCGTTTCCTGCTTGATCTTTGGCTGCCCCAACTTCCGCCAGAAACCGTACGACGTCGAGGTGGCCATTGTAAGCTGCAACCAACAAGGGCGTTGCAACATTGTCTCGGGCTTGATCTTTGTCTGCCCCAACTTCTGCCAGAAACCGCACAATGTCGAGGTGGCCCTCGTAAGCTGCAAGGAAAAGGGGCGTTTCACCACTGTTTGTTGTTTGATCTTTAGCTGCCCCAACTTCTACCAGAAACCGCACGACGTCAAGGTGGCCATTTCGAGCCGCATACATCAAGGGCGTTGCACCATTGTTGTCTTCCTGATCTTTGGCTGCCCCAACTTCTGCCAGAAACTGTACGACGTCGAGGTGGCCATTTTCAGCTGCAGTGAGCATTGGTGTCTGCCCTAGGGCAAACTCAGGCTCATCTTTCTTTGCTCCTGCCTCTAGCAACAGCTCCATAACTTTAACATGTCCCTGCTCTGCAGCGTGAAACAAGGGATCTTGCCATCTGTGTCTGCCTCGTTGGGATTTCGTGGTTGTTGCAGCAACTGTTCAAGAGCAACTGAGTCGTCGTCCCTGGATGCCGAGATCATTTTCTGTGTTTCTTCATCATCAAGTGGCCAGAATTCCAAGACCACCAGCTGGATCTTTAGTGGAGCTGGAACTAGAACTTCATCATCCTGGATCTCGTGCGAACCGTCTTCAACAAAAAACCTTTGCTTGAATCTGGAAATGCCAACCTTTGCTGCCAAGGCTTTCTTTACTGCCCTCGCTTTTTGGCCTTGCAGTTCATCTTCAAACAAGGTGAGCGTCTCGCCCGATGCTAGGAAACAAATCTCCATTGCTATTGCTGCAAGAGCCAAGGTGATGAGCACTTAAAAACTGTAAAAGAATGTCATTCACAGTACAAGGAAAATAGTACACGAAAATACGCTGTCACGCCTAAGTCATGCCTAGGGTGAAACCTAATCAACGTACCAAAAAAAAATCCCCAAACATGTGGAAATCTGCATAGTGATATTGATGAATCAAATGATCTCAAACGAGAAAGGGGTACATATCCAGACTGCAGAGTTCCTATGCGGTTTGTCAAAGGCGCGGCTTTTCTGCAACCTGGCTGGGCGGCTAAAACAACCATCCAAGATGGGGAGTCACACATTGTGAGCCATTCTCACAAAGAAAAGCATGGACATTTAGTTCAAACCAACTCAAGTCAACTCAGTATTGACAGTTTGTTTTTAACGATTTCCCCATTTTTCCAAAAGAACATCCTTGGATGAGAAGGTCTTTCCCATCTTATTTTCATGCTGTTCTCCTCATTAAAACCCACCATTTCCCAGTCGATGTCCAGCTGGTTGCTCCCAGCGGCCCTCGCTACGCCTGGTATTTGGGCGTCTCCAGCTTCGGCGTCCGCGCGTCCCAGTCGTTGTCCATTGAGTTGGCGGACCTGGCACATGGCGAAGCATGACGGAATCAACACGTCGCTTCATGGGGAGTGGCTGACCAACTCCATAAATGGCTATGAATGGTATAACAATATGTAAAAATGGTGTGTGTGTGTAATTCATTGAACATCTCTGTCTTTAGCCTATAACTATGGCGATCTTAATGCCCATTTCATCAACAAAGATGGTGGTTTTTGAAACCAACCAGCTTTTCAACCATCAGTGGGGATGTCATGGGATTTCAGGTATGACGCTATCAACGTCTATCAACTAACAACGGGTCAAGCCATATTTATTCGGGCTTATAGGGATATCATGAGGATAAACACAACACAATAATGGTGAACCAGCAATCATCTGGTTTCAATCAATGGGGACAACCTTCGAGTTATGGGGATACTAGATAGTTTCGTCTAATTTTGCGGAAAAATCGCCCAAGACATCGCCCAGAAATTGGGTCCTATCCCCATCATCCCTCTGTCTTTTGCCCAAATGGTCACCACATTCCCAACCTAGGGCATCCCGAAAACCAAGGTTGATGATTTATCTTCCCAATTGATGTGGCAATTTTGTGGCATGCCCTATATGCCCTATGTCTACACACACCACACACCCAGAATGTGAAGCCAGGATGAATAAACCATCAGTTTACTCATGGGAAGGGACCAATTTTACCCTCTGGTAAACTAACATAGCTATTGAAAATGGCTATTTATAGTGGATTTACCCATTAAATATGGTGATTTTCCATAGTTACGTTAGTTTACCAAAGGGTTATATTCATTTATCACTATCTTTGGGGGTAATCCGGGGAACCATCATACTCACAAAACTGAGTTTCTGAATCCATTCATCATTGGTTAAATGCTGTCATAAGTCCCAATGGTTCATGGTGAAACCACCATTTTTCATTTTGTGTGGAGCTGATTTCTGATCACTGGGTTCCAAATTTTCATAACGTTGCCTCAAGAATCGATCAACCGTTCAAAAAATGGTTTCCCATCCTTGCCCATTTTACCCAGAAATCCCTGGGATTTCCATATCTCTACTGCCATAGTTGTTTCCACCCATATGTTGGTGGTTTATACCATCCAGAAAAATGGTCAATTTGGGGATGCTTTGTTATTGCTCTACTAACATTACCACTGCCATCGTTATTTCCATATGGGGGGTTCTTAAAATAGGGGATCCCCAAGTCACCATAGGTTTTCTAATTCATGGTCATCCATGACTTGGATGATTTGGGGGTGACAAAATGGAAACCTCCATGACTAGTTACCTCCAACTGCACCATCACTATCATAGCTATTTCCATATTCTGATACTTAACATTAGTTAACCATGCCAAAAAATATCATGGTTTATCTCCATTTCCATGTTTACCACCCATGATTGGGAATGGTTTGAATCCCACCTATAAAATGCTGATGACTGGGGGATGGTGCAAATGGCATTGCTTTACCCACATTATCATAGTTAATGGAAACCAGATGTAGTTTTCCTAAAATGGAGTATTTCCATTTATGAACAAAAAACATATCTCATGGGGGATATTCCATAATTATCATGGTTTATCTCCACTGTCATGGCCTAATCCCCCCAAACCACCCATACCCTCTGGTAAACTAACATAGCTATGGAAAATCACAATTTTTAATGGGAAAACTCACTATAACTGGCCATTTTCAATAGCTATGTTAGTTTACCAGAGGGTAGGCACCTCTCCACACTCCAAACATCGTTCGCCACCAGCTGTCGCAGCGCCACGTAGAGCGCCCGCGCCTTGGAGGCCGCCGAGACCTCGGGTCCCGCGCCGTCGCCGGCGGCGCTGCGGGCGTCGGCGTCCATGGCGTCGCTCCTAAAACGGGGATGGGCCGCTTTTGGATGGGAAAAAACATGTAGGAAACGTGTGGAAACTGATGGGTTCGGTTTTTTTGGTTGACCCGTTTATATCTATGTATCTGTATTTATATATATATATACATAGGTTTGTTGAGGTTTGTTGGCTGGAAATATATGGGTTTTGATGGCTGAACCATGGGTTTCTAATTTCCAACATGTAGATTTTGTTGAGGAACAAAGTCAGGAGAACTTTGTGAAGATATAACCAAAATATAGATTGGTATGTGAGTGAGATATGTCCTGTAACTTCCACAGCGAAACCAATTTGAGAACATTTTAGTTCTTGATGGAAGGGCAGATGGGGATTAAACATGTAGAACATGGTGAGACTTTTGGCCAATCGATGGGAGGATTGAGTACATCCCACTAAATCCGGAGAGAACCCAGAGTCAAATATTTGGGAAATCATGATGAAATATGCTACATGTGCTGAAATAATGCACCCCCATTTTATGACATGTTCAACAACACCTTCAGGTGGCTGTTGGATACCATACTTCCAATGGGACAGTTCAATGCTTCAATGGGACATGGACATCCCAAAAGCATCCATTGAGACCAGTTGCTGTAGCACGTATCGTAAGCGCTGCTCGCCCTCCCTGCTTTGCTTCAACACCACCACAGGGCTGTCCTTGGGGCTGAGTGGAAAAGGTTGGTTTTCAAACAATGACATTGGGTCAAGGGAAGCTTAGTTTAAGATCAGTTCTCCCCTTGGTGGATTCAACATGTTTCAACTCATCTCAAACAACTACCCTGAGCTTGAAGAGTATTTGAAAACATCATCAATCCCAGACTTGGTTTTGTGAAACTCTACAGCGTGAAGCTATACAAATCGATGGTTTCCCGTAGATGTTCCCTTCAATCAAGTAAATCTATCAATCAAATAAAAGAAAAACACATAAGTCTATTGATTACAGTAGTTAATAAAAGAAAAGAATGAGGACTAGTAGTAGTAGTAGTAGTAGTAGAAGTAGTAGAAGTAGTAGTAGTAGTACTAGTACTAGTACTAGTACTAGTAGTAGTTGTTGTGGTAGTAGCAGTAGTAGCAGTAGTAGCAGTAGTAGCAGTAGTAGCAGTAGTAGCAGTAGTAGCAGTAGTAGCAGTAGTAGCAGTAGTAGCAGTAGTAGCAGTAGTAGCAGTAGTAGCAGTAGT
>Ga0126342_10013197_pt1 | contig 14672 bp, 14 predicted proteins | sample Cyp1metagenome_FD_92528 | JGI IMG/M metagenome (GOLD analysis project Ga0126342, IMG submission 92528) | Coral microbial communities from Lord Howe Island, Old Settlement Bay, Australia - Cyphastrea 1 metagenome | ecosystem: Host-associated > Invertebrates > Cnidaria > Coral ... | reverse complement strand
TATAATATGAATATAATATGAATATAATATGAATATAATATGAATATAATATGAATATAATATGAATATAATATGAATATAATATGAATATAATATGAATATAATATGAATATAATATGAATAATTATCCATTTAAGAGACAATTTTTATTGATAAATAATGGTAAATATCCAGCTATATGTTATATTTTACATGGTTGGTGGGTTAACCCACCATTTGTTCTTAACAAACACCCATATTTTTTTGTTGGTCATGAATTCACGGGGAAGCCACAACAGTAAACTGACAAGAAATCGTTACCCCAATGATGCGTGAATACATCAAGTGTTTTCCTGGAGACTGAGGAGGTCAAAAATGTTTGCAAAAAAAATCGGAACAGATATCTTTGCAAATATCGTACCTGTTACTGTTTCACTTCTATACTTCACTTTGTTTACCAATGTCTGCACACTCAAATGAGACCATGAAAGTTGTTTCACCAGTCAAATGTCCCGCCAATTCCCTTAGGATGGAAGCCAAAATAAGACACATCCAGCACCAAAAAGGGAGTTAAAGGTGAACGATCTTCAAAACAGTTCATAAGCACAAAATGGGAGGGCCAACCACAAGAAAGGAGCAAAACTATGGGAGATTCGACAAACAAATCCAGGTCACACATGTTTTAGTTCCTGTCTTTTCCGAAGCAGTCTTCTCAATGCCGGTGGGTTTGGGACAAGAGTCTGGCTGTCGTTTTCGCAGCCTGCTGCTCCTTGTCCAAGAACTTCGGAGACCTTGGTGTGGCCGATCTCCCGATCTCCGTTGAGCCGGAGATTTTTGTGTGTCGTTTTGATCGTTTTGATCGTTTTGTCATGTTTCAAGATGTTTCAAGATGTTGATCCTATGGCTATCCCATGTTTTCCCCACTCAAACCAGCCGTGGATTTCGTCCAAACTCCGCAAGCACCATGGCTGGGAGCCGGACTCTGGTTGAGGGGCCTGAACTGCATAACCGCCCCAAGCCGACGTGATAATTTCTAGGAATCACAACGCAACAAATGTTTGATTAAGATAGATGGGTTTGTCTGAAAATGGAATATCCCAAAATCCCATGGCCCCATGGTTTATCATCATCATCATCATCATCATCACCATCATCGTCATCGTCATCGTCATCATCGTCATCATCGTCATCATCGTCATCATCGTCATCGTCATCATCATCGTCATTGTAATCGTCATCATCATCATCATCATCATCATCATCATCATTTACCTATCAAATGGCAATTTGAAGGGTATTCCACATCTTCAGCCACACCCAAACCAATATACGTACAATTTACGGAAATCCCACATCAGAATTTTATGAATATTTCTGACTCGAAGACATCCCCAAACCCAGAAATTGTCGCCCCAAACACCTGCACTTCCTTCACTTCCTTCACTTCCTTCACTTCCTCTTCGCTCTCCTGGGGCCCAAGTTCCAGCGGTCCGCATATTGTTTTCAAGAATTAGTTTCAGGATGTGTCAGGGACCAGGATCGTTCTCATAGGAAAAACAATATTTGTTAAGTATATATACATAGAAATATATATATATACACATATATTAATGTATATATATATATGTATACATATAGATATTAATGCATCTATATATATATATATATTAATGTGATATATGTATATATATCCAGTAGTACCGCACAAGGCGGTGGCGGAAGTTTCAAAAATAGGAAACCTATAGGAGGCTTTGGTTGTTGTGAACCATGGATGGCAGAGCGACTCCCCTGATGGATCGGCAAATAGTTGGATTGTCGAGTTGCCCATCATCCTTTCTATCCATGTATCTATTCGTCCATGTATCTATCGATCCATCTATCTATCTGTCCATCTCTCTATCTGCTTATCGATTTTTCTATCCATGTATCTTTCTCTCGATTTGTCGATTTATTTATTTACCTGTCTATCTATCTGTCTTTCTATCTATTTTTCTATCTGTCTGTCTGTCTGTCTGTCTTTCTATCTAGTTATCTATCTATCTACCTATCTGTCTATCTAATCTAATCTATCGATCGATCTATCGGTTCTATCCATCTACCTATCTATCTATCTATCTGTCTATCTATCTGCCCAGCTGCAAGCTTGAAAACGAAGCTATTCTGCGAGACTTCCTCAGTTGTTGAACTTGACAACATCGAAAACGCCGCAATTCTGCAAGATATCCTCAACGTGAGAACGTCAAAAACGAAGCAATTCTGAGGAGCTGACAACGTCAAAAACAAAGCAATTCTGCGAGACTTCCTCAATGTTTGAAGTTGGCAACATCAAAAACGAAACAATTCTGCGAGACTTCCTTTAAAAATGGAAAGTTGAGTGCAGAGCTGACGGCCTCGTACCAATGCGTTTTGCGATTTTTCCAGTCCACCTGTCTAAAGCACTGTGCCTGCCACGAAAAAGTGATGCCAGGTCATACGAAGTGCTGCACCTCTGTCACGCAAAACCATCTCAGCAAACCTGAAGATCTGATGCTCCAAAATTTAACCCCTCTCAGGAAATCAGCGCCCGGACCTCCTAACATCTCTGATGAACATGTCTCTTGTACTGCGCCTGCCACGCGAAATGCATCTTTGCAGATCCTCTTCAAAAGCCCCACACCCCTGCCAACGTTTTTGAAACTGCTACAGAACCCTTGCGTTTTACTCACTTGTGGCGAAGTGCAGAATCCCTTGCGCCTGCCACACGAAAGCACATCCTAACCGAGAATGGTGTGCTTTGTACATTTTGACTTCGAATCGCGCCTCAACGCCGTGCACTTTTTCATCTCTACTTCTAAGAGTGCCCAGGCGTTTTTCACATTTTGGCTTCGAAATGTGCTTCGCGCCACAACGGCGTGCAATTGTTCATCTCTCATCTGGCCAGATGGCTCCGCACCCGCCGCTTTAGCGAGCCTACTTTCGACCCTCCGGAGCCACAAATCACGGTGTTTTGCGACTTTTCTACCTTTTCGCGCACCTGCATCTTCTTTCTTCTGACTCTTTCTCTTCTCTGATCTTCTTTCTTCTTCTCTTCTCTTCTCTTCTCTGACTCTTCCCACCTTTGCTTTTTCATCTGTCCATATTGTCGGAAGTTTGACTTCTAAATTTCCTTCGGTTAATGTATACATATATATGAATAAATAAAGAAATAAAAAAAAATGAATAAATAATAATGATAATAATAATATGTATCAGGAAACCCGTCAGGTTGTGGATTTGGTGGGACCACAGGGGCACCACGGGTCCCATAGCTGTTATGACATAAGTTATTTGTGGCACCCCAACATGTTCCATCCAGTTGGACCAACTCCAAGCGGGTTGGTCCAAAAGTTCAGCAAAACAATACTTGTGAAGGTGATCATGAGGCAAATATGAAGCAATACATGACAAAAAAAAACATGGAACAAACCGAGTTACACAAGGATTGCTGACCAATTTGCTGAGCCAAATTTCACCGTAACTTTCTTTCCCAACTCGGACTGACCCTGGTGTCAGACCTGAGGATGTGCGTTGGCAATCTCCTGTTGATAGGTTGCTTGCCACTCCTGTTGCAAAATGCAGATGGACTGAAGACGGGGAGGCGCCCGCTTGATAATATATATATATATGTGTGTATATATATATGTATATATGTTTATATGTATATATGTTTATATACAGATTTTATCATATATTGCAATGCAATGCAATATACTGCAATGTGTGTGTATGTCTATCCATATAGATAGATGTCCGCATAAACATGTATTAATGATCATTAATGCACATCAGTTCATCTTGTACCACTTGAACAAAGACGTGACGATTCCATCCAGTGGTTGATTCTCCCCTTTCTTCGATGAAGCTAAATTGAGGTACCGCCTTGTTTCGAGACAAACTTATAGAAGAGGATCGGTGGAACAAAGAGAACAAAGTGCAAAAAATGCCAGACTTCAGAACAAGGGTGCCTCAACCAACATAGGTTTGAGCAAAACCAGGGTGCCTGTAAATCCAATAGTGAATCATCCTTTCCCTATTGTTCAATGGCAATTCTGGGGGGGTATAACTTATATTTCGGCCTGGTCGCTGTTGAAACATCTGTTCCCTTCGGATGAAATCGTTGAGTCTCTGACTGTCAAGGTATGGAAACTATCAGAAACCATGAAAAACCATCAGACACCTTGACACCTTGACACCTTGACGACTTTGTCCCAAAATAGGGTACCCGAAAAGTTGGTGGTTTCAAGCCGCATGTTCCCGGTCGTTCAATTGCTGTGGCACAAATTTGGGGCCCATCCCCCCTTTTTTGTGGACAAACCCATCCAAAAGCAGGCACTCCTTTTGTGCGTTCGCTTCGACGCTGCTGTGAACGACTTTTGAGATTGAATTTGCAATACCCAGAGCTTGACGCAGCATCTGTGCTGCCAAAACTAGGCCTCAAAAAAGGCTCAACTCAGGGAATCTGCTACTATACAGAATTTTTGGGAGGAGGGTCAAGGACGGTCAGGTCATCTTACGGTCTGTCACCGTCGACGAGTTGTGACGAGTCGAGTCTCCTCAAACTCGTCTGCCTCGTCTGACTCAAGTATTCGTGTCTGAGGTCACTTGACGCTGCCAATTTCATCAATTTGGCTCACTTTCCCATCTTCCACGTCTTTCACGTCTTTCACCTCTTTCACGTCTTTCACCTCTTTCACCTCTTTCACTTCTTTCATGGAATCGGTTGAGCCGGCTGAGCCGGTAGGTGTTTCTGCTTCGGTACTCTCGGTCCTTTCAGTCCTCTCTGTTTGGACCTCATCGCTTTCCTTGAAGCTCGACATCGGCATGACCATCGAGCCCATCTGGCCCATTTGGCCGGTGAACGGCATGACGCCCATTTGGCCCATTTGGCCCATTTGAGTCATTGGGGTCATCTGATTCATCTGATTCATCTGATTCATCTGATTGTATGGCATTTGTTGCATTTGTTGCATTTGTTGCATCATCTGAGGTGCACACATCACCATGGGAAAGGGTCCCATACCCATCGAGTTCATGGACATCATTGGGATGAACTGGGCTCGCAGGTCGGATTCGATGGCTGCAACGTTCTCTTCTAACTTGAACTGTTTGGTGCAGAGGTCTTGTAAAGACTCGTAAATCTTGTGAAACTTCGCAGTCTCCTTGCGTTCAAAGTCCTGCGTGCGCTTTAAGGCTGTGCAGGGATTGTGTTTGTTTTTAAGAATACATGATTCTAGGGAACGATGGGATCCGTTTACGTAGCACATCACTGAAAGGACCGCTTGTGCCTCAAAGGCATGCATCCGTTGAGCTAGGCTGACTTCAAGAATGAATCTCGGCCCCTGCATTCATTGAATTCAGGAAAATTGAGGAAATCTAAATTCATCAAACCGGGATGATCACAACGAGCACGAACAAATCAACCAATTAAGTGGTGAACGTGATCAAAATCACAAGAAAGTACTTCTTATGTCTTGAAGCCATAAAATCCAACATATCCCAAGTAAATCCCAACCATCTCTGCAGTCATGGGCCACTACGGCATGAAGTTGCAAAAACGAACCCCACTGATAAATACCTGACATTTGTTCGCATTAACTATATTACTGTTCACGGTGTTTCTGATATAAATATGGTCAATCAGGAATCTGTCACAGTAGCTGATACTTGTTCGGCAACACTTGCAACCCTGTCAATCAGAAGTATTATTAAGTGTCATAAGTGCAATAACTGGTGGCCGGTAGCTGATTGCTGTCCATCATGCCCCACGTGTCACATCCAAAATGTCCGTGGTGCAAAACCCAGCAATGCCGAGTTTGAATAAATTTCGTCATAATAAAATCCGTATATTTATCTCTGGCATGATATAGTCGGAAGTCCTCTAGGGCCACCGCCATTTCTTTCTGCGCTTCCTGAAGCTTCTGCTCCACGCGCTCAGCGGCCGTCGGTGCCATGGCGTTTCGGAGCGGCTGCGGCTTGGAGGCCGCGGTCCCTCGGGGCGTCCGTGTGGTGTCACGGCCCCTGGAACGGGAGGGCAAAATTGAACCCCTGCGTAGCTGCGAACGCAAACGCCTGCATTTGGGAAACATTGCAGTGAGCGAACACAAAAACATTCTGAAGATTGCGCGCGAAAAAGTAGAAAGTGTTCAAGATCCGGAAAAAAGGTCAAGACGGTCAAGGGCTGTCAAACGCGTATACAGCTGTGCGCACGATCACCAACTACTTCAAATGCTGAGAGCAAAATGAATCCATGACTGGAAACAAAAATCTCAGTCTCCAGACCCGTCGTCGTTCTTCTCGCAACCATTCCTGGGCCTCTGAAGCACGCCACAAGAGACGTAGCTACGAAGGTTGTTTTTTCCCCACATCTTTGTGTGGGGTTCTTGTTTTTGATTCTGTATCTCGCTCCCGTCCGCCCCGCTTACCCACCATCTTCGTCACCCACCATCTTTCACACACCACTTTGTCACACACCATCTTTGACACACCATTTTTCACACCACTTTGCCACACGCCATCTTTCACACGCCATCTTTGTCACACGCCATCTTTCACACACCACTTTGTCACACACCATCTTTCACACACCATCTTTGACACACCATCTTTCACGCACTACTTTGTCACGCACCATCTTGGACACACCATCTTTGTCACACACCCTCTCTCACACACCTTTGTCACACACCATCTTTCACACACCATCTTTCACACACCACTTTGTCACCCACTATCTTTGACATATAACTTTCACACACAACTTTGCCACCCACAACTTTGTCACAAACCATCTTTCACACACAACTTTGTCACACACCCACTTTGTCACACACCATCTTTCACACACAACCTTGTCACACACCATCTTTCACCACACCATCTTTCACACACAACTTTGTCACACACCATCACACCACTTTGTCACACACCATCTTTCACACACAACTTTGTCACACGCTCTCTTGCACACACAACTTTCACACGCACCATCTTTCACGCACACGTGCACACACAACTTTGTCACACACCATCTTTCACACACACACAACTTTGTCACACACACTATTTGTCTTTGTCACACACCATCTTTCACATACAACTTTGTCACACACAACTCTTCATATACAACTTGTTTTACTTCTCGATCCTCCACCACCTCCTTTGTCTTTCCTTCCTTCCCCGTCCCCGCTACAACATTTGTTGTTCATTGTTGGAAGAAGTTGACTTGTGGGGTTATCCGGTCCTTTAATTTTTCATCTCTCAAGTTTGTCATGTTGGTTTATTTGAGAAAATTTTTAGGAAACCCCTGGGTTTTTACGACTCAATATGGGGGAAAACCATGCATGTTCCCTTCAGCACCAATTCTGGGAGTCACTATAACAGTAATGCACTAATTCAGCACCATAGTAAAGTTAGTAAAGCACTATAAAAATTCAGGTGTTCTGTCGATTTCCATGTCTTGACGCGCCTTCACGTCGTTCACCTTCTCGACCTTTTCCACCTTCTTGGCATCAGGAATGACCTGCAATGGCAGGGGCTCAACGACTCATCGAACATGCAACGAAATGCAACGAAGCTATTTCAAAACTGTCAACAATTTATTGAAGGGACGTGGTTTTAGTTTAGTTGCAATCTTTCAATTCCAGCAATCGCAACTTCCAACAAGTTCAAAAATTGGTATCAATCAATCGACATTGGGGTGCCACAAAAACAACCAAATGACATGGCTTTGTCTGAAATGATTTGGACCCCAAATCCCATGGTAAACATCACCAGGAATTCCGATTTCATGGCCATGGCCATACATAAATTGGGGGCTCCACCGTTGACTAACCCGACTCTCATAGTGCTGGTTCTACAACCAGCCCAATTATGTACTTATCCTGATACTCCCATATGTTTGATGGTTTACTATGGACAAAAAGAACGGCATGTGATTGCCCATGGGGTCAACCCAAAAATAAACCATCTGAGTAACCAACCATAAAAGAGAGTCATAAAAAGAATCATCCCGATGCTCAAGGTATGTACCAAATTTCATCTACCCTTCAATTGGGATTGTTTATTGCCTTGGGTTTACCACACTAGTACTCATAGATCACATTTATTACAACTGTGTATTCTCCTCATGTATTCTAATATATTATGATTATGATTGCGAGTGATTGTGATGTGTATGTTCCTATCTCATTTCTCATTTCAAACGAGTCACATGTCACTCTATATGTATATTGTTAACCCTCATTAATCAAAGTCATGCCCAGCTGATGTTGACACCATGTTCACACCTTCTTCCAGAGGTTCTGCCGTGCTTCTCCTGCACAACGTACAGCGCGATGAGGAGAGGATCCGATTTGTTACAGGAATATTAAGTGTTTCCAAAATATACACCAATAGTACCAAAATATAGCAGCAACTCACAAAAAATGCCAATAATACATATATATATACACGTTCCAAGAATTTATAGGAATTTCCAATCCGTTGATTTTGGATGATTCTGGTCCATTTCTCGATTTTCTCGTCGGCCTCCGGAAAATGTCACATCATAGACCTCTCGAAGGAACTGAGCCTCACCAAGTGCTGTCAGCGTCATAACGTCATAACCATTTGGAAAACTGTGTGGCCCATCCAAAGACTTTCCTGTTGTGGCTTGTCGTCATGTCCATACGTGGCTTTCCTCTTGTCACTGCATCACACCGCGATCATCTCTACTTGGATCGACAATCATCCTCAGACCAGGCACTTCTTCACACACCGACCACACGAAACCCAAGTAGATACACCAAAATTCTATGGCGAATCCGAGACTCCAACGGTCTCTAGCTCTGACATTCTATGAAATTTTGAAATACCATGTATCAATGTATGGATGTATGAAATTGTATGAATGTATCCATCAAGGAACACTCACCGTGCCACACCGTTGGGTTTCCACGAGTTTGATTTGTTCCATCCCGCAAGGAATACATCCATTGAACTCCCTGCCTTGTCTGCCTTCTCTCGGCCTCAGCAGAGTCTCCAAAATCGGTATTGAATTCTTGTGGATTTGTATCAAGAAACGTATGGAAACAATGGAAACATCAAATAGACTTTCAATAGACTCTTGGATCGATTTTAAAACCCCTTCAAAATGGCATCGAAAATCATCAGAAATGCTGCAGTGTCCCTGTTTCCAAAGAGGATGCAAATAGTGGAAGCGTTTTTAGCACCAGAAACGCCTAGATATTGGGATCGTCAAGAAATTGGACACAAATCCACCGCTTGTGATAGTCATTGATCGTCCCCAGTCGTCCCCAGTCGTCCCCAGCCTCGATGAATTTCTGGCAGCGCCATGGCGAGTCATCCAAACCGCGCCATGGTGATGAAAAATGATGTGTCCAATATTAGTGTGTTGTGTATGACATATATGTGTGCCCCGTTTTTTCCCAGCTGGAACCAACTGGTATGGTTTAATGTGTTTAATGTGGTCATGGTCAACCATTTTTTGAAGGCAAAAAAAACTTCCAGCGGAGAACCTTCCCACAGCTGGATGCGCCAATCGGCTCAAGTGATCACTATGACTGCTGGTTTCAGGCAATCCCTGACAATATTAGCCAATTAGTTCATGCTCGGCAAGGATGGACATAGAAAATTGTTGAAACCACAAACCACGATGATGTCATACCCTTAGTAAGGCATGACTGAATTACCAAAATAGCCCGGAAATTATGGTTCAACAACCACGATACCCCAGGACCACGTTTAACATGTCAGATCCCACGACATTAAAAATTGCCGTTAACTGAGGATAAATCATGCGGAATCCTCCATTCAAATGAACAAATCGGACAAAGCCACTGCCAATTTTTCGTTCACGGCTTCTGCTTCAGCATCTCATCGGGTCCTAGGAGGTCAAGTACCTCGGCGAGTTCAGCCACGTCCACAAAACTGGGAGTGTTGAATGTTCATCTCAACGTCTTTCGATTTAGCAAGACAAGGATTCAATGATGTTGCACAGGACAGGTTGCTTGACGAGAAAGTCTGCAACAAATACTGTGGGCCACGTCTGGAAAGGAATCACAGTCCATGTCCAATGATTCTTCGAACGTGTCATGTCGATCTTGACATTCTCCGCATTCTGTGGCCCGAGCGCGTCCTTTCGATATGTGATCCTGAAACTGATAGCGGCATGAAGAAACGGCATGCACATCGCATCACTGTCCGCAGATCCCACAATCTATATGTCTCAAATTGGGAACCCCTGGGAACAAAAGAAATGTGTTTCATCATATTGCACAGCAACATATGGCACAGCAACATATGAATACAAATGGACATTTCGGGTTTGGAGTTGGAACTGGGCATTGTTGCTGAAAGTTGCGCTTTGCGACGAGTTTGAACCCCACTGTGGAATTTTGAGAAAGCGCAAGTCTGATGTCTTTCCAAAACGCCACGGAAATATTGAAGCATAGAAGCTAAGTGCTTGACTAAATCATAGAGTTGCTCTACGATTCAGTGTCGAGTCCCTTGTCAATTGAAAAGAATAAGGCCGAGTTTAAGTGGAAACCATATTTATTTCTAGCTCGTTTTGGATAGTTTAAAAGAATCGTACCATGGCTGCCAGTACTCTACACAAGAGTCGTTTGAAAAACAAACTGAACACAAGCAGTAAACAGTCTGCGGCCAATGCATGGAAATGATGTGCATGGCGCACTAATTCAAATGAGGCCTTCCCCAATTTGGCAACGACTGATTTCGTCCTGATTGATGTGGGCTCGGTAGTTCTGCGTCTCTGGATTCAGGGATGCCTGCAACAAGTCGCGAATCCTCGCGACTTTTTAGTGAAAAAATGCAGAAAGTATGAGAAAATTGTTGCCAATCATGCTGTATCATGTTATATCATGTTATATCATGTTATATCATGTTGATTCATGTTGTGTCATGTTGTGTCATGTTGTGTCATGTTGCATCTGCACTTGTGCGGTTAAAATCAGTTAAATCATGTCAAATCCCCTGCTTGTATCCCTTGGATTCAAGGTGCCTGAATGATTTCGTATCTGATCATGTCGGTTCCTGACTTCAGGTCTGCAACCTGGTGAGATCATCAACATTTTGCCATGGGAATCCATGGAATCGGTAACAATCGGAACATGTCAACCAATGCATCATTGAAAGCAATTGAGATGATCTGATTCACACGTGATGTGTCACTTAGTTACACTTAGTTCCTGGCAAGTGCATCTTCCGACATTTGATAAACATGTTTCCGCAGGGTGCGGGCAGTTTCCAACCTGCAATGGTCGAATCTGATCGGAAAACTGCGCGAAACCAACACAAATAGGTATTATCCAAATGGAAAAGGTGGGGGAAATAATGGGAAATATATGAAAAAATGTTGATCAGCACTTAGGAGATGTGATCTTCTCGGAATTCAGTTTTTTCCACACATGAGACAAACAATGGTTGACATACACGAGTCCCATTTCACATTGCCTGAGTTGTTGCTGTGCAAAACGGTCCGCAGCAAATGTCGTCTGAACAGCTCTGCAAAAATCGCGGTACCTTGGAAAATCCCAACATCATGTAATGAATCCAAGGCCATACAATGACTTTCCAGAAATGGGTGGTATAATGTGGTGTAAATATATCTTCCAAAATAGGGTTTATTCGGGTTTATGACATTGGGCCCGCCGCATTCATAATTTTCAGTTGTGACAAGAGCCGCATCTGCACAAAAGAAACACAAAACATTGAACATGTGAAACGGATTCCATCTGTTTCGAAATGTTGGTGTGGAGATGTTTGGAGTCTGTCTGGCAAACAATACTGGGCCACACGCGCGCAAGCAATTCGTCGAGATCTTATTGCCATGTTTTGGGCCAGTGCGTTCCCTAGGCAATGATCAAGTTTCATCAAATTCTACGGACATAACTTGTGGTTCCATGTTATTTTGCGGTAAAATTTGTGTAATCAACATGTTTTTTGAATATGACCATCGACATCACAATGTTCTACGGGAAATTGTACAATTCACCCCCATTTTTTTTGACATTGGTAATTTGACATGTTCGATACTAGCTGTAGCCATCACGATGGGCACACGGTGGTACTGTATAGAAACACCTCAAAATTCAGGAAATACATCTTGTTGTTCCAACAAAATTTCACCCATGAAATGGCCAACAACCTCCCATGTTCCAATTTATATGCTGGTGGCATGTATTTTTGTCAGAACCCAAGAAATTCGGTGAATCGTCTCAACGAAGAGATGGATGAAAAAAAATGTTTTTTTGTCCGTACTTAATTGAACCCCAGAAATAAACCAAGGTATGACAACCATCCTATATCAAGGTGACGGCTTCACTGAACTGCAGCGCTGCCTTTTTTGACGGGGGAAATTCAAGTGGAAAGGTTCGGTTTCCTTTGGCGAAGTCTGTACAATCGGATGTGCCGTGATGATGTCACTGGAGATCTTTCGGATAGGATCTGTGACCTGCTCTGCTGGTGACAACGCACTGGATCGGTTTCTGTTTCCCCCCTATCCCTATTGAACAATCAGCGCACACTAACCCCAGCCAACTACCCTTGCGTTTTCCAAATTGTTGCTATCTGTGGGATTTGTCGACCACGTGTCGAAGCATCGGTTGCCAGTGCTTCCTGGGTGTAAGGACATAAACACACCCAGGATGATCCAATTCAAAATCGTGCTGCTGGCAAATACAGAATTTATTTTGTGGTGGGATATCAGGGGGTTGGGAAACAAATTCAAACCTGGGCACCCCATCTTAAGCCAAAATGGATAGGGTGCCACAAGACCTCCCAACAACGCGTGCCTTCATTGTTCATTGTCACATAAATGTTCCACATAACAATCACCGCACACTAACCCCAGCCAACCGCGCTTATGTTTTCCAAGTTGTTGCTGACTCGAATAGCTGTTGCATCTGTGGGATTTGTCGACCACTTGTCGATGCATCGGTTTCCAGTGCTTCCTGGGAAAGGAGATAAACACGGCCAGGATGCAATTCAAAATCATGCTGCCATGACTCAGCACCTACCTGGATGACGAAGTGGAAGATTCACTACTACTTGATGCTGAGGAGTCGCAATCACTTCCAAGTTTCTCATCTGCCCGTCGTAAGTTGAAACACTTTGGACATTTCTTCCATTTCAAATATTTGGTGTCCTCAGGAAATGAAAACAATGAGTGCACATTTCTTTTTCCAGCCCACTTCCAGCCACATTTGGTGGCCCAATTGCAAGGCTGTCCATTCGTCAGCTTCTGTTTTTGAACCATGGAGCTGATCATGTTGGTCACATATCCCAGGCTCTCAGTAATTGGTTCAACCTCTTTCGGTTGATTCAATTTTCCAAAGCCCTCAGTCCGTCTAAAAGCTGCGGATCTTTCCAGAGAGGCTTGTCTGCTTCGTCTGGTCTGGGATCAAGTTGAGGTTTCATCCGTACTCGCATGCATTGCAAAGGAAATTCTGCCAAATATGTAAGTATGGCGTTGCTGGACCACCTGCCATGGATAGCAATGGTCAGAGGGTCCATGCCAAGTTCTGAATAGTGTCTTGCGCCAGCAATACACAAGCAGTGTCCAGAGAACCCCTGGATAGAGCCTCGTTAGAAGCCCCAGGCATGTAGCCTTTCACAATGTCTCTGACCATTTCATTCACCTGGCGCTTCGTGAGCGCACATCCGACTGGGTTTGGAAACAAAGGCATGGGGTCAACATCGATGCTGAGCTCCTTGCCTAAACGGCTCAATCGCTCCAGATAGCCTTGCAAGTAGCACGATGGACAAACAGGCAACAGATCACACATGCATTCCACTGTTCCCACCGCTCCGCACGCATTGGGATCCTTCTTGGAAACCGGCAGTAGCAGCTGACAACTGGAAGCATCAGGAAGTATGGTCAGTTCATGCTGAATGGCTCCTGAGAACTCAATTTCACGAGTCATAAAGTACACCCCACAAATGATCATCGCCGCTGCATCAATAGGCCTGTCAGCCCTGGCAAAATTGTGGCCCCAAGACTTGGCCACCACAAGTGCCAAGTGGAGCACCAGAGGGTCAGATCTTTTAGCAGGCCCCAGTCCGCGGAGAACTGACCTGGTGGCGTCTTTGCCCGCTCGATGGTGTGTTCAACCTGCTTCCTCTGCTCGTTGTCGAAGACATTCCATCCAGATCTGATGTCCAAGGGTTGGCAGCACTCACAGCCCTGAGCCTGAAAGGTCGCGGTCAAAACCGCTGCACCAGCGAACAACTCCAAAAGAGCTTTCCATCCACGTGGCATAGTTGGGCGTTGACGTCCAAGAACACTCCACAAGGCGTAGTCCTCCTTCTCAATGTCCTGCACCTCAGCGTGGATCTTCTTGCGCTGGCCTCTGTTCATGACCTTCTTAGGCCCATCTTCCCAAGACATCCTCAGGGTCTTCAACTCCTCATCGATTGGGATGACACGGAATTCCGTAGTTCCAACCCACACCCGATCTCGTCCTTCAGTTGATGGCTTTTCCTTCGACTCATCGATCTCAGTGTCTTTCTCCTCCTTGTCCAGGTATTCCATAAAAGTCCATCTGGTTGAACTGAGACGGTTCAGATCGATGGGAAGGGACAGCTCAGCGTCCTTCGGGTTGAAGAACTGCTTCCTGGGTGTGAAGTGGTGTCGAATCACCAGGTCATCCTTCAGC
>Ga0126342_10013196_pt1 | contig 14673 bp, 13 predicted proteins | sample Cyp1metagenome_FD_92528 | JGI IMG/M metagenome (GOLD analysis project Ga0126342, IMG submission 92528) | Coral microbial communities from Lord Howe Island, Old Settlement Bay, Australia - Cyphastrea 1 metagenome | ecosystem: Host-associated > Invertebrates > Cnidaria > Coral ... | reverse complement strand
TTTGACTAACTCTTTCCCTGACGAACTCTTTCTTTGCTAACTCTTTCTTTGACTAACTCTTTCCCTGACATTCTAAAAGTCCGTAACACGGAAGTTTCTCCCCCTAAACTTCCTTTGATAAAGTATAAACCCACATGTATCAGAGCTGTATCAGAGCATATCAGACCCTTCCTTATTTGCAGCATTTTTCAGCTGTTGACCATTTTTCCATTTTGTTCCGAACCTTTCCAGGAGCAAGGATGAGGAAGGGCTCCATGGCATCACCATCCAGATACCTTTGGAGCACCTGCAGGCCCTGGAGCGCGAGGCACCGGGCTATGTGGTGCGGGTGCCGGGCCGCAGTGGCAGCTTGCTGGATCCGGATGGTCTGCCGCTGGAGGTGGAAGTGGCGGGCTGCTGAGGGTGCACGGATCACAGATGAAGTTCTGGAACACATCTCAAATCTGTCTTGGTCAACAAAGATTTCGCCTCTACATCGAGGTAAGAGGAAATTGAAGGCTGAAGTCCTGGAGAGGCAGCAAAAGGATTTGGTGAGGCAGGTGAGGCAGCTGAGGCAGTTAGCCTGAAGCATCTGAAACAGACGAAGCGTCCAAAGTGGCGAGGTCAAGATGGCCGTGGAGCTGAAGGCAAAGATGCCAAAGGTCTCCAAAGGTGCCAAAGATGGTAAAGATAGTAAAGATGGCAAAGGCAAACCCAAAGGACCAAGCACAAAAGAGCGCCAAAGTTTCTTCCAGGACGCTAAAGGAGATTACGAACAAGCCAAAACGATCTGTGTTCGAGGTGGACACAAGAAACTCAAGGCTGAACCAGAGCAGTTCTCCACTGGGAGGAATGGTTTCATGGCGAGCAACAAGGCGGTGGTCGATGTTGGTCCAGTACCGCTGACATTGCCGAGCAGCCCAATCTGCCTGTGATTGGCTCCAAGGAATTGAGTGAGTGATAGCTCGGTGACGATGCAGTGACGATGACTCGCTGGAAAACGTGTCTCCCACAGCCTTGAAAACAAAACTGGTTAGAGATGCAGGAGCCGTGGCACCAGGGAGCTGATTTCCAATCCGTGACTTCCTAGAGCAGCTGGTGGGAACTGACCGTTTTGGTGATTTGCTGCGTCCAATTTGTGACGTCGGACGTTTCACTGAGCCGCCTTTTGCGACCCAAAAGGAAAACCCTCAGCAATGGCAGGGAGATGGGTCTTCAAAACGAAGACAAACCTATGTCAGCCTATGTCAATGTGGCCCCAGCTGTCAGGATGCCACGCATGCCCGGGCTGGCCGCCCTGTGACCCTGGCTGGACACTCAGCTCTGTAGCGGACAACAACTGCCTTGCAAAGATTGGTTTCATTTTATTTTGCACCTATTTGTTTCCAACCCAGGAAGATGATCCCAAAGATGTCCCAAGTAGGTTTCCAGGTGGATGAACTCACCTGTTTTGTGACTCACGGAGGTTGATGACCTAACGCGAGGCCGGACCCTTTTTTTGACGGTTCAGGTCTTGAGAGATGCCGATTTCAGACTTCCTTGGGGCTTCATTCTTCCACTTCAAAGTTGGTCCCTGACGTCGGATATGGGTCGGATATCTTGGAGTTGGTTTCTCCATCCCAACCAGGACATCACTTGGCACAGCCGTTGCCCGACGAGAAAATGCGCGCTGCACTGCGTGCGCGCGGCCTGCACTTCGAGGTGTGACATGGATGGGGAATAGTTGGATGAATTCGAAGATGGTCACCATTTATCATCATTTATCTATTTTTTAAAGATTCTTTTTGCAAAGTTCGGATGTTTCTTTTGGCCAAACAGATCGATGTTGATAGGTTTTGGTGGTCACAAAATGGGAGGAAATTGCCTGACCGGGTCCCAAGAGTCACAATATGGCAAAGGCTTTGACTAATTGCACAATTTCTATCAGAGCTGCAAGAATAATCGATTTCATTTGGAGAGTCGGTTTTCTGAAATTCTCCTCCTTTGTAGCCATTTCTTGTGGATTCTCCAGACCCACAAGTGGTTGCTGAAATTTCACATACGACGAACCTGCGAAGCAATTCCGGCATGATCCCGGAGTCAGTCCATGTCATATGACAGTTATGACAGCAGGGCGATTTTTTTTTATGGCAGTTCATCAATAAGTTCTACCGAAGGTTTGGTAACATCTATACCGTCTATACCACGTTCAATAAGTTAGCAGTTCATACTCCCCATCCAGCTGTACAAGTGACAAGTTCTCAAGTAGTGGGTATAGACTGTATAGATGTTCAATATTTATCAATATTTGGGATATATCAAGATTCTTCCCATCAGGAGGGAACATCATCCCTGAAGGTCTTCGATCCCTTTAGCAGCTCCTGGCCGCAGCTTGCACAGCGTTTGCTGGAGCAGGCGGGGTGCCACCAGACACAGTGGTTTTTCAAAAGACAAGAATTGGAGCATTCTATGGCTAATCAGCATCTGTATTATAAATGCCTATGAATTTACAATTGTTCAGGGGGGTGAACATCCGTTTACCAGCTATTTTGATGTGAACAGAAGGGGCACACAGTTTTGACTCATGGCCACAAAAGAGCAAAATGCAGAATCTATGTTTGGCTTTTTTTGGGTTAATTTTACCTGGCCCTGACCGTCAACATTCTTTTTGCGGTTCACTTTAAGTCCAGGAATGAACAGGTCTGGCTTTGAATCAGTCAAGGTAACAAAGGGGTAAAGCTTGAGAGCCAGGGATGTGGGGTTGTCCAAATACACTGCCAAGCTGGATCAGTAGAGGCTTCTCATGACATGGGCCTCATGGACCCGACCTTGGAATGCCGCAGGCCCGGTCCTGGCCATTGCGGTGAGAGAAAAACCAGCTGGGGGAAGGGCAGCTGGGGGTTGGCGGTTCTCAAATGGAATGGTAATCCCATTCCCCTATACCAATAACCAGGGTTTCCATAGGGTGTGTGTTTGTAGGTTTGGGGAAGGGATTATGGCTAGGTGAATTGGAGGTTCAACCTTCCAACTTGTTCTCATCACTGAGGCTAGCCAACGTGTACTGTTATGGGGATGGAATGATACACCCACTTGACAAGCATGTTTGGCGGGGGTAGGGGTTAGTTTGTTGGTGGTTGTGGAATATATTGGAATGCTTACTGTAAACGCGTTTTAAGATATGAGACGTATATGGCGCGTATGGGTCAAAATTGGGTACCAGAAGCCATCGGACAGTGCAGCATCGATTTGAGCGATGGCTGGGTTTCCACTGGCTCAGTGAGCGCGGGCCTTGACCGGTCGCGTCATGTTTTCCTGGCCTTGCTGAAATAGCCAAGCTCCAGGAGGCTTCGGTGCAGTTGGAGAATTGGGATGAGAAAATTTGAGAGATATATAATACAAGTAACGGTGTATAACTTATAACCCTGTTATAGAAACAATTATCGATAATGGGGAGGATCTGAGCGACAAGAGAGGGAATTCTTAATGGGCAGAAGGCAGCCGCCCTAAATTGTTGCGGAGACAGCCAACTAAAGATTCCGACACATACCCAGAAAAAAATGCGCAAACTACTGAAACACATTGAATCCTCCAAAAGAAAACCTTCACTCCTAGACGGGTTTGTCTGAAAATACGCTACCCCTGAATCCATTGGTAAATCATCATGGTCCACATTGAAATTGATCAATTGCCGGAGACTTGGAGATATCAGTATTATACTGACAGTATACCGTAGCGACTGTAGCGACTGTAGCCATTTTATCCCATTTTCAGACCCCCAGATGTTCCCAAGCAGCTCTGCAGACCGCGAGCCATGGAGCCCAAAGCGCCAGGGAGGCCCCTGCAGCCTGGAGCCTCAGATCAACCAGCCATAGCCATAACGCACCCATGACTGGGAATGGTTTATACAGTTTATACCCATAAACATGGTGATTTGGGGGATGGTTTATGATTGTTTTACCCACATTAGGTCATTTTCCAGCCCAACAGCCTCTGGGATAACCCGATGAGGGATGGATTTTGAGGCTCATCCGGCTGAATATGGACGAGCGGAAGGTGGAGGTCAACGAAGATGCGCCAGGCCCTGAGGTGTTGGACACGGCCGGGGATGGCCCGTGGCGGGTGCTGAGAGATAGCATGGAGAGACGGCAGACGCGTATTGAAATGGAGCCAGTTTCGTTGGTTGTTTCTTTTTAAATGGGGTGGTATGATGTGGTATGTGTGAAACTTTGAGACGCACCAGCCCAGCTTTTGGTCACTCTTGGTTCTGATCACCCGATCTTTTGGATATTACATACATTACATACATTACATACTATATATCACCCATATTTGGCCCATTTCATTTTCACGATTGAAAATGCAACCACCAGTCACAGGTGTGTTTTTTGCATATGCATCTGCCACCATCGAGGTTGGGTCGCCTTGAGAAACGCCTTAGAGAAATGGGCGCCACATCGGTTGCGCGTCCAAAAAGAGGGAGGGTCAGAAGCATTTTGGCCCTTATGTTTGGTCACTTTGCGATTTGGAGGACATCAGTTTATTCTTTTTTGGTAAGGGAGGAGAGCCTTGCCTCACTTTGAAATCTCATGAACATGTGACCTCAGCCTAAAGGATGCATGGAGGAAATCATCCCCAGCGGCTGTCGGCTGAGGTTGCAGTTGTCTCGGTGATGGGGGCTTTCAGAACTGGAAAGTCTGATTCTCGATACACTTTGATACATGGGTCCAGCAGATGCAGTGGTGAGCGCTCGGTGAAAGCAGATCAAGTCATGGTGAAACACCAAGAGTCAGGTCTGTTGAAGTGAACCAAGATACCAACATCCAAGAGCTTCCAAGGGTTTTCCCATTGGTTTTCCATGGGTGTTCTCAGGTCTTTCCTTCTGGACTTGTTCCTTCGATTCCTGAGATGGGAGGCGGATCATCCTGAAGAGGCCAAAGAGGCCGCCAAGGCGCGGCCACTGCTCTCTTCGATTTTCAGTGCAAATGATGTGATGCTGTAGTCTAAGTAGTAGCTATAGTTTTTTTCCCAGATGATTTCTTTCCCAGATGATAGGATTTCCAGATGATAGGATTCATACTATAGTTACTATTGAAAAAACCAATGGTTATTTTAATACTCCAATATTAAATGTTTTTTAACCTGGAGAAAGCGATGAAACTTCAGAATTCCACTGAGGCAGAGCCCCCTCCCCGTGGTGGTGAAGACAATTTTCCACTGCCCACCTGGGTGACGTCCTTGGGAAGATGAGATGGGTCACAATGAAATCTATTGAACATCTAACTGATCATCTCACATCTTAGAAACATGTCCAACAGAAATATGATGAAGTCTGGATAGAATCGAGGAAACTCACGGAACATGTCCAACGGAGCTGAACCGAACAGAGGGGGTAGAGGTCACCAAATTGTTTCGTGGAATACAAAAGTAATGGCTCAAAACAATAGCAAGCCAGGGAACCAAAAGATGTTGAGTCTTTTTTTAGTACTGAACCTTCCTTAACCCAAATGTTTAGGAAACACGTTCCGAGTTCATTCACACTGGAAGATAGGCCCAGTGTCATAGCGAATAGTTTTGCAGGCGATTCTGGATCACAGGGCCATTGTCAAGATCATGAGTTGTTGATGAAATTTCCTCAGCCGTTGACAGTGATTTCCCATGGCACCCCATGGGCACCCATGGCACCCCTGCATTGGTCGCCTGAGATCACCTCAGCGGGTGCTGCACTAGAGGGAGCCACCGATGATTCGGAGGTGCCCCTTATGGAAATGCCGAACGGGGAGATATGGGGAGATGAACATCCATAAATCCCGGCTGTTTTGGTGAGAAGACCCGGGTAGGGTTTGAAGATCCATAATTCACTTCTTGCAGTTTGAAATTCCAGGCATCTCTGGATGGCTGGAGATCTAGCCCGTCCGGGTTCAATCTCCCGCTGCAATGCCAGGGATTTCGATTCAAGGGTGGCATGGACGCTTGCACCGAGGGCATCTGGATTTGGCCGGAAGCGCTCAGCAGTTGCAGTTTGTCTCTGTTGCTGGAAACATCTCAAGTTTTTGAAGCTTGGTGTAGGTTGAGTGCAAAGACCCATGGCCACCCAAGGGTCTGGAGTGATTTACCCTCCGGTAACCTTAACATGGTTTGACGGAAAATGCCCTATTGAGTTACATGATCACGAAAGCTAGCGGCAACTAGCTGTGGCAGGCCCGAGTCCAACACAGTGAATGAATCGAACCCCCCCAAGCTCCCGGGGCATTTTGGGTTGGTGTTGGAAGCAGATGGTCACGGGCTCAAATCCTGCCAGGTCTCTAGGCAATCTGTATTCAGAATGTCCACATCCCATCAAAATCCCATCAAAGCCCCATCAAAATCCCATCATGTTTCCAGGCTCATGTGAACCTTATTGAACCTTAGCTTTCGTTCACCCCCCTTGGGCCCTTGGGCCTCAAGTTTTCCCAGGGGATTTTCGCCCTGAGAAATCAGCTGGCTGCAGGTCCGAACCCTTCATGCGTCAGCTGGATGGACGAGAAGTGGCGGTTTTGCTCATGGACACCCAGGCGCAAACCGTGACACGTTGCAGCCATGGGGATGGTGCTGTGTGGATGGGAATTACAGCCCTTAGAAGATCCCTTAGAATGGTTTAAGTCTTTCTAATTACTTAAAAGTGGATGAGTGACCCCACGTCTTGGGTGAACACGGTGAAACTGCAAGGCATGTTTTCTTCGAACAGGAGTATCAGTGTCGAGTCAATGAAGCCCAGACAGACCATCACCCAAATCATTCTGCAGATGAACATGTATGCATACTATATATATATATATATATATAGAGTATGATTATATAGTGTATATGTATACGCATATGATATGCACATATGTATATATATATATATGAGACGGTGGGAGATTGACATCGGCATTGCCTGGAGAGACTTCCTGCATCCCAATGAGGAAATCCAAATCCATTTGATTGCGCCAGATCCATACAGGGGGTACATGACGAGACCCACACATGCAGACCTTGTTATTTCCCAGGGGCATTGGTTGCCCAGGTATTCAAGTGTCATCACGGTTCACAAGTCCAGTCGGACACATGCACCGCATTCGTTTGCCTTAGCTAGTTCCCTTGAGCGCCGTGTCGGTGGAGTCAAACTTGCCACTGAGGCAGATGTTTTGCATTGGTGTAATCATCCAGGTAGCCGTTGCACCATCACACATGCCTGGAATGAAATACCTTTTACTCTGCAGCCGACACATGAGGTTTTTGCTGGGCAGTCTTTTGTCATTCAGATTGTTGACGCCAATCCAACAATTATGAATTCTGGAAGCCAGCGTGGAATTACTGCCGATGAACCGCAAACCACTGGTGCTCATGATGATGAAGGTGATTTTGACATGCCTGACACAGACCAATATGCCTTGAGAGATGATCGAGATCCTGCCGACCCATCGCCCTCTGGTAGTAGCATTCACACCTTTGATCTCAGCCTGCTCATTTACCGTTTGGAGGCCCCGGATGCACATGGTTTTTCCCAAGGTGATAACTATGCAGCCATCCTGAATGCAGCCATTCGAGCATGCAGGCTGCCACGCAGCAATGTGCGTTGTTTTCACCAGCTAGCGGTCTGTCCTGTAGGGGTTGATGCTGATCATGAAACAGCTATCATCTTGCAGACGGTTCCTGACGTTGCAGCTGGCTCTGCAGAGAAGCTTGTTCTGGTTGACACCGAGATTCACTTCCATCCTTTGCGTGATGGACTTGTTGTTCCAGCTGCCCATAGTAGGAAGGTCATGAGGGTTAACCCACATATGCATCGCAACCAATTGCTTTTGCCCACTGGCCTGTTCGACTATTGCCAGCTTCAATCGGATCGATGCGCAGTTTTCTGCAACCATGTGATTTGGGCAGCCCAGGATCGAAGAGTCCTTGACACTGCTCATGGACAGTGTTTTCGCATTGTGATCCCTCCACCGCAAGAGGAGTTTCTGGACACTGAAGTAGCAATCGGTATAGCTAGAGATCTTGCAAGTGAACATGATGCCTTTAGCCCATTGACTACTGCTTGCACAACAGGACTGTCACTTCGCCAGACAGCTGCCAGATCCTGCGTTGCCAGCGCCCCACGGACCTGCAAAACAGATCCTGATAGTGACTCGACCTGGCACACATCGCAAGCACCACTGAGAAGAAGTGATTTTGCCAACCGTGAAAATCACCTCACACGTGGCAACTTTGCACCTGGAGCACGTCGCCATCTTGAAGCAGCACTTGAAAGAGCTGATCTTGTTGAATGTGAGGAGGAAGGGCGAGTCATCTACCTCCACACCTGGTTCATTCATCACAGAACATTGCCTAGATGCTACGATGGCCGAGCATTGCGACTCACAGGAAACTCCATGCATTGGTTTGATGAAATTGCAGAGACATGGGCTGATGTCATTCATCCAGCAGAACTTATTTCCATTCGGATTGTGCAACCGCAGCCCCCCTGCAGCCGCTTTGAATGTGTGCAAGCACATCTTCTGATTGAGCAAGCAGCCAGCCCTCACTTGGTTAGCGGCCTAGTCAGCTTTGTTGATTCAAGGGGTGGTGAACACTGGACCCACAGAGCACTTTCGCTGCATCACCTCCAAACCAAACGGAGTCTGCTTGAAGCTGCTGAACTTTCACAGTTTTGTTCAGTCCTTAGGTGCTCCCTGACTCACAATGACATTCCTCTTGGCCTTTTCGAGATTGATGAGATTGGTCCTGCATGGAATTTTGTTGTACGGGCTTTACCAAATTTCATTGAACTCAACAACGACCCTGGTGATTTCAGCAGTATGATGCAGACACCAACTTTTCGTCCTACCGAAGTTGTTGCCCCACCTGACGCACCTGGAGACATTGGAACATGCGTTGCACTGGAACGGCCTTCTCCGCTGAACCCCAATGCTCCGGTGTTTGTGCCCACCCAATCTGACATCACGCAGCAACCCGCTGATATTCAATCCATCTATGAAGTGTGGAGGTTTGGTGCAAGTTCTTGGGAGCAAGAAACCCCGGCAGCACACTTCATCGTATGGTTTCTCTGTCCTCCAAATGACCAGCGGCGTTGTCTGTATGGCAGAAGAGTTACTTTGTATGACAACTACCACCAATGGAGAGAGCGACTCATTTTCGCCTGGCGTGACCTGATCACACCGCACATGCCCACTGGTATTCATCTTGTGCAGCCTCAGCCGCAAGTTCTTGAACCAGACATCACGGCGCATATCATCCTCACACAGTTGATGCCTAACCATGAATCTGGTGTCTTGATCACCATTGCTGATGATGCGGTCAATGATGCGCACCCTTTCAACCTTGCAGTTACCCTCAGTGACCCTTCACAGCAATCACAAGTTTTGGCCACAACAGGTTATGCCACGGAAGGAGGTATCTTCACGCTCCAGCGGGAAGGAGAAACCATTGCCCCTGACCAGCCCTTCCCCACGAGACATGGTTATGGACTCAACATGAGGGTTGTCAGACCTTTCCTACAACCTGGATGGAACCCCCCACTACTCCCTGCAGTACCTGGCGCAGAAGGCCTGGGACTACTGCAAACCAAGTTTGCACTCTTGAAGTCTGTTACTTGCGAGCGCCTAACACATGGGCAGGTGGCTCACACCCATGGGCCGCAAGATTTCAGTAGCTTCGAGTCACTTGAACATGAGGAGGCATCCATCTCCCAGGTGATATCACTTGCCGACAGTGTCACTAAGATTGTCAGCATCGTGAAGGGCTCTGATGCGCTTGACCTTCCATCATTTGTTGAGGTACCCCTCTTGGCCACAGAATCTGACATTGAAACTGAAATCGCCAGGTTTGGTTTTCATTGCTCTGCGTATGCCTTTGGACAGCATGACAAAGTTTTTTGTGTGCCACTTGGCTGGCCTGCCTTGCAGACACAATACCATGTCCTCTTTGCCAATGAGGACACTAGTGATGCTTTTGGCTGTTTCGCCCACAGCTTTGCATCTGATTGGACTGAAATCACGCTCATGAGAATTCTCCACAGCCTAGGGTATGAGAAAGCCTTCATCTCTAGCATCACTACCCGAGCCAACCGTTTGTCGATTGTCTGCTTTTCTGAATCGTATGGCAGCATTGCAGAACATACGCGCAGTAGACCGTGCAAGCCTTGGCCACCCCGGCAACCGCAGTATGCCAGAAAACCTTTCACTGATCATTTCGAGAAGGTCGATGCAGATTGTTTGTTGCGGTGGAACATTCAGCTTGAAGAGCTCCACAACTTCTTTCATCAACCACAGACCACGCTCAGTGTTTCCTTTGATGGTGTTTCGCTACCACCAGTGACCCAGGAGGCCTTGGCGAACATCTCACTGAATGGCACACTTGAAGGCATCGACCGGATCATCATCTATGTGGACGGTTCATCACAGCCAAGTCAACGTCACCTACTTCCACTACAAGTCGACATGCAAGGCATCCCAGATGCCTGGGCCTTTATTGTGCTTGGTGAAAAATATGATGAACAAGGCGATTCTGCCCTTTCTCTTATTGGGTGGTCTGCGCACCAGGTGCGATATGATCAGGACAGCCCGTTCTTTGCTGGAGCCACTAGAATCGGACCACATATTGCCGAAAGAGAAGGCCTCTTCTTTGCTGCCTTATGGCGTGCTCAGCTCAACACCAACATTCCCACTGTATTTCGCAGCGATTCCAGTTTGGCAATTGGGCAAGCCTCTGGACGTGTTGGAGCAATTGAGATTGATCTCTCTTTCTCGCTACTCAGAGGCCTTTTCCAGTTCCTTGAAGCTGCTTTGGGCCCTGATTTGATGCTACTTGAGCACATCTATGGCCACAACAGCGATCCTTGGAATGAAGCGGTTGACGCCATAGCCAAGCAGGAAGCACAACAGAGTTTCTTCCTTCAGCGTCCTGACATTGACCTCAGACGATGGCATCAGGCCATTCCATTCTTGTGGATGCTCTTTGGTGAACACTACGGATGCCCACAATTCTGCGGTGATGGCTTCAATGTATGTGCTCCCAGTTTGCCACCTGACGCTATTTGTGTGCCCACGTCTCCGGCTCCCACATCTTCTCCAAGCAAGTTTGACTTCAAAATCAGCTTTGCTTCTGCGAATGTATCCACGCTTGGTATTGGCTCTAGAGGCCACGCAGGCAAGCTTGACTACATCAAGGGCCAGTTTGTCAATTTTCACTTGAACTTTCTTGGAGTACAAGAAGCGCGTACCCAGGAGGGAACTATTCTTAAAGATGACATTCTCAGACTTTGTGCCGGAGCGGATGGCAAACATCTTGGTGTCGAGCTTTGGTGCAATCTGAAACAACCATTTGCCTTTGTCAACAACAAGCCTAGATTCCTGAGAGGATCGGATTTTCAAGTGATCCACCGTGACCCTAGGAGGCTGCTCGTTCGCGTTCAACATGCAGCTTGGCAAACCTACCTTCTGGTGGGCCATGCACCTCATAGTGGCATCGCATTGGCTCAGAGGGCTATTTGGTGGTCGGAGCTACACCACATCCTGCAGGCCTGTCATCACGATGTGCCATTGGTTGCCATGATTGACGCCAATGCTGCCCCGGGAGACGGTGATCTCATGCATGTCCTTGGTGCAGGCTTTGCTGGAACTTCTGGCACTCCATTCCTCCGCCAGTTCCTGGAAACTTTCAGTCTATGCTTGCCCTCAGCAGGCCCTTTGCACACAGGACCACGCCATACCTGGACAGCACCTGACGGCGTCAGCCAGCACTGCATTGACTATGTTGCAATCCCAACCTCTTGGCTCAGTCGCTGCGTGTGGTCACAGAGCCTTGAGGACTTTGACCTCAATGTGACACATGTAGATCACCTACCTGTTGGCCTTGAAGTGAGCTGGTCTGACCTCATTTTGTGCGCACATAACACCAAGAGTGGCTCAGGCTTGAAGTTTGACAGAAGCGCCATCGATACCAACGATCTTGCACCATTTCTCTCCAAGACCCATGACCTTTCATGGAACACTGATATTGAATCTCACGTTGACGCACTCAATGCTTCTTTCACTGGCGTCTTACAACAGCATTGTCCCAAGCCACAGCGGTCTCCCAAAAAGCCGTTCATTGATGACATGTGTTGGACTTTGAGGACCTGCAAACTGCGCCAGAGACGAATTGTCCGACGGACATTAAATAGCATTGACCGCGAATCCCTTCACAGAAGTTTTCTTGCGTGGCGATCCTTGAAATCCTCTTGCAAGCCCTCTTGTGACTTGCTTTTGGATCTCTCCTTCAATTATGGTACCACATTGCGTTGCGGAGGTCTACGTGTGATTGCACAACTTTGGAAAACCTGCCGAGCGTTGAAAAAGCAACTTCAGTTGGCCAAGAAGCAGATCCTCGCTGATCGCATCAAGGAGTCGAGCTCACTCACATCCGCATCAGACATTCTTCGCATCCTTCGGCCCTTTATTGGTTCGTCCAATGCCAAGAACAAAGGACCCAGTCCCTTACCCCTTGTCTGTGATGACAATGGTTTACCGTGTGCATCATCTGCAGCTGCATTGAATCGGTGGATTGGCTTTTTCATGGCTATGGAAGGCGGCTCCCGTCTTGATACCAATGAGCAGAGGCGTCTGTGGATCCAAGGTTTGCGAGAACATACCGCCAATCACCTTGATGTGAATGTTGCTGAGATCCCGTCCCTTGTTGAGCTAGAAGCGGCTTTCCGTAGAGTCAAAAAAGGCAAGGCCTCTGGTCCAGACCAATTGCCGTCGGAGCTTTTTCATCAGTACCCTGCAGTCCTTGCGCGGCATTGGTATTCGGTTCTTTTGAAAGTTGCTCTACAAGGACAAGAATGTTTGATCCACAAGGGCGGCACCCTCGTACCGCTTTGGAAGGGGAAGGGTGACCAAAGCATTTGCTCCTCCTTCCGCAGTATACTGCTGAGCTCACACTTCGGCAAATCACTTCATCGCGCCCTGCGATTGAAGCAAGCAGATGTATATGAAGCTTACATCCATGCCCAACAACTGGGAGGGAGACGCAAAACACCCGTCACTTTGGGAGCCCATCAAGCCAGAGCATTCCTGCGCTATCACAAGCAGCAGGGGCGGCCAACAGCGCTCCTCTTTCTTGATTTAACGGAAGCCTTCTATAGGGTTGTCCGACCATTAGCGCTGTCGGGATCCTTGAGCGATGAAGTTCTTGCTGCCATGGCATGTAGATTGCAGTTGGATGAGAATGTGATCAGTGAGCTCCATGGACTTCTGCGTCAGCCTGGTGCCATTGAACATGCACAGCTTCCTGAACATGCACAACGAGCCATCAGAGCTATCCACTGTGATACGCATTTTTCTCTCAGAGGCCAGACTGATTGCTGCCGCACCACGCTTGGCTCTAGACCAGGTGATGCGTATGCGGATGTAGTGTTTGGGTACCTGTGGGCCCGAGTGTTGCACAGATTGCAAGATCAACTTGTAGCGCTTGACCTTTGTGAAAAGGTGCCTGATGAATCTGGACCTCACTGGTTTGACACGGGGGACGACAGACAGGTGCAGCATATTCCCTTTATAGGGCCTTGCTGGTGTGATGACCTCTGTGTCTGTGTAAGTAGCCATTCCCTTGAGTCTCTTCAGACCAAGATTGCTACGACCTCCAGTTTGCTTTTGGACCTTTGCCGTGTCCATGGCATGACACCTAACCTACAGAAAGGCAAGACAGAGCTCATGTTTTCCGCAAGGGGACCTGGCCAGAGAGCATTCCGCCAACGTTGGTTTGGACCTGACAGTACCGGAACTTTCCCGGTCTTGGGTGAGTCCGACGTTTATCACCTTCCTCTTGTTGGACACTATCGCCATCTGGGAGGTTTTTTACACCACAGTGGTGACATGAAGCTTGAAGTGAGACGGAGACTTGCGATCGCACATCAGACATTCTCACAACACCGCAAACTCCTGTTTCAAAACCTGGCCATTCCTCTCACACGGAGAGTTGAAATCTTCCGTTGTTTGGTTCTGAGCAAATTCCTATATGCCACGGATTCCTGGGTTCTGCAAGATCAGAAAACCAAAAATTTTGTTCACGCAGCCATTATACGGTTGTACAAGCGGTTGTTGAAGCTTCCGGCAGATGCAAGGGTCACTGATGAATGGGTGCTTGTGCACACGGGCTTGCCGAGCCCCACAGTGTTACTTCGAGTCAGCCGTTTGCGCTATCTGCGCACGCTTTTTGCAGTTGGAGCCTCGGCCCATTGGGGAGTTCTGAACCTGGATGCTCCTTGGAATCGACTTATTGAAGCGGATCTCCTCTGGATGTATCACCAGCTCTGGAACTCGAGCTCCTTGAAAGATCCAAGGTTTCATCTTTCACAATGGTTGGATCTTCTTATAGAATGGGCTAGCGCCCAGGTGCCGCCGACCCCCCTCTATTTGGGGGGGACTGTGGGGAGAGAGAGAGAGAGAGGGAGAGAGAGAGAGAGAGAGAGAGAGGAGAGGGAGAGAGAGAGAGAGAGAGAGAGAGAGAGGAGAGGGAGAGATGGATGGATGGATGGATGGATGGATGGGGATGGATGGATGGATGGATGGATGGACGGATGGACGGATAGATGGATGGATGGATGGATGGATAGATAGATAGACAGACAGACAGACAGACAGGTAGACATGTGAATAGATGATAGATTGATGGATAGATAGAGGGATAGAGAGAGAGAGAGATAGATTGATAGAT
>Ga0126342_10013195_pt1 | contig 14673 bp, 14 predicted proteins | sample Cyp1metagenome_FD_92528 | JGI IMG/M metagenome (GOLD analysis project Ga0126342, IMG submission 92528) | Coral microbial communities from Lord Howe Island, Old Settlement Bay, Australia - Cyphastrea 1 metagenome | ecosystem: Host-associated > Invertebrates > Cnidaria > Coral ... | reverse complement strand
TGAACACTATCTATACGAACCAAGAAGAACACAATTTTCGGACGCAAAGCGCGCCGAATTTTGAAAAGGACGTAAGTAAAGAACGATAATACACAAAATATCGACAAACTTTAAGCCTGTTGTCTAGATGTGAGAATGTACGCGAGATGCAATGCCCGAACACAATTCAAATAAAATCACATGGAACATTTTATGAACACTTCAAGCAAACGCATTTGAAAAACCAGCGACAAAAGCGAAGCGCCATTAAAAAAAACGGTATAGCATTAAAACATGAGGTAAACAAATCACGTAAGTGTAGTTGCACCTGAGTGCCATGCGTATAAGAGACATGTACCTGGTGACATGCACTATGTCTAGACCATCTAAATCCTCAGAATCTTAGGTCTACAAGCATCAATGTTTTGGGGATGTCGGTTTAAATATATTTAGTCTTAAGGGCGGCCCACCCCCCCCTTAAGGAGGAGGCATGTACTATGAATGCTTCTAGTAGTAGTAGTAGTAGTAGTAGTAGCAGTAGTAGTAGCAATAGTAGTAGTAGCAATAATAGCAATAGTAGCAATAGTAGCAAAAGTAGTAGTAGTAGTAGTAGTAGCAGTAGTAGCAGTAGCAGTAGTAGTAGTAGTAGTAGTAATAATAGTAGTAGTAGTAGTAGTAGTAATATCGCAGATGTAGTAGAAATGAAGGTAATCGTAAAATTGATTACATTATAATTAGTAAAAGCAGTAGTAATATTCGTCGCAGAACAACACGCGCAGAACCCGCGCGAAACGCAGACGGACATAACGCGCGGAACCCGCGCGAAACGCAGGCGCGCGGAACCCACGCGTACTATTAATAATTCTAGTAGTAGTTGTAGTAGTAGTAGTAATAATATCGCAGATGTAGTAGAAATAATATTTATCGTAAATTTGATGAAATTATAATTAGTAAAAAGTAGTAGTAATATTCGTCGTAATATATTCATGTAGTAGTAGTAGTAGTAGTAGTAGTAGTAGTAGTAATAGTAGTAGTAGTACTAGTAGCAGCAATAGTAGTAGTAGCAATAGTAGCAGTAGCAATAATAGCAATAGTAGCAATAGTAGCAGTAGTAGTAGTAGTAGTAGTAGTAGTAGTAGGGGAGGCCGGCGGGCAGGACGGCGCAAAAATGCATTGCATTGCTTGGTCATGAAACAAAAACTACCACGCTTATATGGAATTACTGTTTGGGATCTACGGCCGCTGCTTTCTTGCTGTTGGGGATATTCTTTGGGCTTATTTGTTCTCCTTGAGTCCTAGCACCTAGTTTTGGGATAGTATAATATTAATTTTCTTGAGTTTGGCTGTCTTTGAACGCAACCACTGGTTGATCACAGTCGTAACGCCATTCTTGACCTGCCAAGGTGGTCAGAGGCTTTGCCAGTGATTTACAAGCAATTCACGCCCACCAAGAGAAACTTGGACAGCTTGGCGTTGTGTAGTGACCAGTGCTGACACGCTGACACGGGATCAGTGGGAGCCAAGGACTCCATGTTTTTTGTTTTGGGCTGAAGAACTCTTGACCATCTTGACCCCCATCCTAAAGGTGATTCTGCAACATGTCTCAGACGCAAGAGGGGGGCGTTGACAGGGCACTTAGAACCAGAAAGTCAGTCCTGCAGTTTCTCAGTCATGACATGTATCTCCTTGAGCTGATCGAAGGAAAGATGTTGGTGTCGGAGAATCTCAGCTGATGACATCGGACATTGCCAGCTTGCCGTTGACGCAGTTTTTTCAGACAGGTGGAATGGTTTGCAAGTTTACCGTTGTTGCTGTTGACAACGTGTTGACATGACAGCGAGAGCCCACAAGTTGAAACCTTTTGAGGAACTTACCCCAAGCGGTGGCTCGTCTGCAATCAATGCAGTGCCGCCGAGCCGCTCCCTGATCTAGTTATTCCATGTATTTTCCATGTTATATCCAGCCTCTGCAGCTCCATGTCCTCAAAACCTTGGACATGTGCACGGAGGGTTGCTCTCTGCATCTGGATTCGTGTTGAATCAGTTGTCCATGGTGCTGGGTCAATGTTGGATACTTCATTTGGTTTTGTCATGTGAGTGGGCAGCGTTCTGCATGCAACTCGCTTTCTATGGATTTGCTTTCATGTCTGTTGGGGGTCCTGGTTGGGCAGAGATCAGATATATTCAGGTCATTGCGATTGTGTACCTCGTTTTGGTTGGGGACAGCCCAGTGGTGGCCATTTTGAACCTGGCGATCCCGGTGTTGCAAGTCACCCTGGCGTGGGCGTCTAAGCAGCACTCGTTTACTTTTTCATAAACTGGTGTTTCTTACCAGAAACTCTAGCTCCTTTTCGACTTTCTGACCGGTGTCCAGGCCTCTTCACCAAACATGAACAGTTTGATAAGTTGAAGACTGAAACTAACTAAAGACATATGGATGTTTCATACTACAGATGATTTATGTGAAAACTATGGGTCCATGGATTCTCTCAGTAGCCGTTGCTGACCGTTTCCCCGTTGCCCCCAGGTGCTCTTCAAACCCGTGCAGCGCCGCATTGCTCCGAAGTTGGCCGGACGCATCGACGCCGCGCTCGAGGCCTCGGACCTTCAGCAGCTGCAGCGGCTGCGGGAGGAGGCCCATGGCTTTGTCTAAGACTTTAGGGGAAAACGAAATTGGATGGTTAATCATCAACTTTGCACTTCAATGAAGTGTGAATTTGGGGGTATATACGGTATATGATAATTAAACCCCACCCTACAAAACATCCGCCATGATTTCATTGATGGAAATAAAATTCAGACTATTTGGATCACATAAGATCTGTAGTTTTTTTGGAATCTATGTGTGGGTTTTCCAATCATTGATGACCTAGCTTGACCGATAGCAGAAGCATCGACCATGGCTCGCACGATTGAGTTTTGAAAGAGCGAGAGATCCTGATTAGAATCGAGAAGATGGGGAATAGTAGATGTACCTGGAACCCCAAAGTTGCTCTAATTTCTTGTCGCCTTTGCGAAAACTATCGACTTTCGGCTTTTGGGGCCAAAAATCGTCGCCTGAAACAAAAGCCATCGACTTCGGTGATCAACCCACATGGTGGTGAACATTTAAAAATTGTCTACCAACATCAGCCAACATCCCAAAAGTCCAACTGTTTGCGGTGCACAGAGCATCGGGTGAATGCGGATACGCGCGCCGCATACGGAAAAATACGGCACTTTCACCTTCTTTTCACATCTTTTTCAATTTTCAGTTCAGTCAATCAAGGGGCAGCAGACTATAGTGGCTCAAAAGCACAGCGCAACTGGGGAAAATGGCGCACAACACCCAGCAATGGATGTGTAGGGTATGCGCGAGGACAGCGAAAATTGACTTTTGGGCGAAAAAACTGAAAACCATCGACTTTCGTTGGATGATACTTTTTTAGAGCGCCTTGGGCTTCCAGGTAAGCAAAAGAAATACAGCGGCACAGTTTTCTTAAAGTTCTGCTATGAATCATCTCACACTCGTTTTTGTTCACCTTGCCAAACCTGCCCCAACCTGTTTGCGACCCAACCGATTTTGCTTGAAAGCGGAGCGGTCGGCCCTTGCAGTCTTGACATGACAAGTTTGTTTGATGCCTTGCGTGACAGGCGCAGTTGGATCAGGATGTTGAGCTCTTCCGCCATATTTGTCTCCAAAGCTGCTAGATTTGGGAATAATTATATCCTACAGTGACCGTTGACGAGTCAAACACACATGAACTGTAGGCCACAAGGTCCATAAGACTGGTCTCTGTTGGCTCTATGTTGTGTGCAGTCAACTTTGGCAATATGTTACCCTCTTACTGCGGTTTCTGCTTCAGCGATCACTGGCGCTCAGGTACCTGGCTGGTAGATTTTGTTAAGGACGACCAAGGGACCAAGAGACGTGAGTCCAGGTCCAGCTCCTCGGTGCAGGCAGGAGCATGAGGGGTGCTCGGGCAAAATGGGAGTTCTGCTACTGGTTCGACTGCAAACAAGTGCACTTTATTTATGAATATGAGGTGGTAATAGGAACATCAGGTGTCCACTGTTTATTCTGGGTAGAGAACAGGTCAGGAAGCAACTGCTTTTCTTGCTCCACAATTTTACGACGAAGTTCCTTCTTTAGGTTGTCAGTCTAAAGATTTTGCTGGCTAATTTGGGCAAGTTGTGGTTTGTTTTGTAGGAACGGTTGAAAGCCTCCTTGCGGGTTTGCTCCCATTGCTTGGACTCTCTCCCCAGTGAAGTGTTGGACTCTTGCCTGCACTTCGAGATGACATATGCAGGGTCAACCCTTCTCTTGGTTGGACATTCATTCTACCTGGACACACAGGAAGCTGTGGGTCAAAGTTGAACGTTCAGAAAGGAGGGTGAGTCACCAGCATAATTTGGTGGTATTCTCCAGACAGGAATGGAGGTCATGTCATTCCCCAAAGTTTCAGGAATTTCTTGGCAGAAGTCAAGCCAGCTATTTTCACACCAAGCATGCCACGCCGCAAACGCGCTAAAGATATCTAAAGATCCCATGCCTCACAAGCATTTCCTTTAATGATGTTCGCTTGGCAACCTTTTGGGCATGCGCATGTCATTCACAGTGTATCTAACCCTTCTCAAAAAGCTCTCAAAAGCGAAGTCCTTCGTACAAGTAAAGGATCACCCTAAACCATCAGACGTCCGATTTCATACGGCAAACCTTCAGTAGTCAACTGGTTGATCGCAGAGCAGCAAAGGATGTCTCGGCAGAACTGAAGGGCAATGAGAAGGCCTTCAAGGCAGGCTGCCTCTTACACTTAGCTTGGAGTTTGCACTTCTATTTTGGTGTGTTTTTAAATGTGCAAACTGTAAACTGAAATATAGTATAACAGTGAAAGAAGAAGATTCTAAGTGCAGGTTGCCAAAACATATAATATAGACAGTACTTTTGTGTCGAGTCGGCATTAGAGGATCGTCTCTTCAAGGGATCTCACACCCGCTTGATTGTTTGAATCAACTGATGTCATTCGGGGAGAGCCAATGGAAGGCCGATAACACAATAAACGGGGCAGCGACAGTCGCAAGGGCGTGTTGGCGATCGTATGCCGTGACCTGGAGGCTATGCAAACCCTCAAGATTCTTGGCCACGCAAGCCCTGGTGGTGAATTTCCTCATGAGAGTTGAGCCATTGGCTCTTTTGCTGCACGTTTGCACGGCGTGTTTTCTTTCCCATTTGTAAACGTGTTGTCCTTGGCACTGAGGATGAACAACAACGACATTCCAACTTCGTGGGCAAAGGAGTTGGCCAGTTTTTAGAACCTGTGCTGTTGACCATAGCCAGTCCTTTTGGTGTGGCCGTGCACAACTGAAATGTCATGGCGCAGATGAAATGAGCAAACCGGTCACTCACAAACCTTGGGCAGGAGCTGGCAGTGGGTCTCTCCAAGAACCATTTCTTGGTGCACCTGGACTTGTCCGGAAACCCTTTTGACGTGGAGGGCATGAAGGCGATTCCAAAGCCTTGATCAGTGGCTCTAAGGTGCATTTTTGATCATTTTTGATCGTTTTTGCTCTTGCGGTCAGCCTGCCTCAACTTCAGTTGAGTTTTCATCCTTGATACTGAGCGCTGTCAGGCCTTGGCCCGAGGCTTGAAAGAGAAGCCGCTGGAAAGTCTAGTACTGACGGGCAACGATTTGGGTGCAGCCGGTGCCAAGGCAGCTTGGTTTTCACATGATTTCTATTCAGGATGATTTCCGAGTGCTTGTTGTCAAATCCTTGCCGAGGCTCCTTTTCTTGCTTGGCAGGTGGCGATGGAGATTCAGACCCAGACCCTGAAAATTGCCAACAACAATCTCAAACGCGAGGGCGCTGAGGCCAACGCAAGACGTAATGACTTTGTGATGTTTCCCAAAAGAAAAGATAATCTCGTCGGTTGAATGCCTCTGGGTGGCAGCCCAACAGCTCAGCTCAGCTCATCTTGATAGGGATCTTCAAAGTCAAGTCGGTGTGCTCATCAGCATCCCTGGATCCAACACTTGCTGAAAGTTCGAGACCAGCTGAATACGGACCTTGCCAGGCGGTTGCAGCAGGTCTTCATCACAACCAGACCTTGGTCGAGTTAGACCTAGCTCAAAATGCCCTTGGAGCTGAAGGTATGCAGGCGCTGAGTAGATGACTTTGCTCTTTTGTTCGTCGTGAAGGTTATTCCCAGAACAGTTTGCTGTTGAGGCTGTTTTCTAAGAGTGTCCGCCTTTATCCGGTTCAGACACTGCGTCTCCCTACGTGTCTCTCGTTTTGTTTCTTTTCTTGTTTTCTCAGTGCCGGTATTTGTTTCAAGTTTGTGGTGATGTGGATTTGTGTTGCAATATGAAGTGTTTCCTTTTTCTCCTCAAAAGGAATCACAAATTGGCGGCTAACAATCGGGTTTATCAAGATGTCCCTGGACTTTTTTTTGAGTGATCCATTGAATCAATATGAAACATGCACATTTTATTCCCAACGCGTTTGATTGTATTGTCAGCAAAGTGTGCATGGTCTTAGCTAGCCTCCCACATCCCCAAGTTCTTCGCATATATCATTGGGTGCATACAACTGCTATGTTGGCTTGTCATTCAAATGCAATTGGCCCGGGGCCCGCACACACCAAACACCCACAGACATCACAGACAATTTTTTCATCATGCGGCCCCAACCAGATTTAAAAAAGTTCGGTACAACCCTGACGTTGCTCCGCGCCTGAATCGTGGAAGAGTTGCAATTTTTTTAAGTTCGCCAAAAGTGGAATGTCGAAATGCACATCATTCATCATCATCATCATCATCATCATCATCATGAAGGTAAAGTTGATGCTATCACCCCATTCAACAAATTGTTCAGAGGGGGTGGCGGGTTTTGACCCCTCATGAAGATAAAGTTGATGTTCCGTATTGTTCATAGGGGGCGGCCGGCGAATTTTGACCCCTCATCAAGATATAGTTGATGTTATTACCCCAACCAACATATTGTTCAGAGGGGGTGGCAAATTTTGACCCCTCATGAAGATATAGTTGATGTTGTTACCACAATCAGCATATTTTTCATGGGGGGGTGGCGAATTGTGATCCCTCATGAAGATAAAGTTGATGTTATTACCCCAACCAACATATTGTTCAAAGGGGGTGGCGAACTGTGATCCCTCATGAGGATAGTTTTGGTGTTATTACCCTTTTCCAACATATTGTTCAGAGAGGGTGGCGAGTTTTGGCCCCTCATGAAGATAAAATTGATGTTCCATATTGTTCATAGGGGGTCGAATGCTGATCCCTCATGAAGATATAGTTGATGTTATTACCCCAACCAACAAATTGTTCAGAAGGGGTGGCGAATTTTGATCCCTTATGGAGATATAGTTGATGTTATTACCCCAATCCACATATTGTTCATAGGGGGTGGCACATTTTGATCCTTCATGAAGATTAAATTGATGTTATTACCCCAGCCAACATATTATTCTCAGGCGGTGGCAAATTTTAATGTGATGATGATCATGATGTGATTGTGTGATGGATGGGATGATTATGATGATGATGATGATCATGATCATGACGATTGTAAGTGTGGAGCAACGTCCGGGTTGGGCGGAAGAAATTTAATCCCCTATAAAAAAACGTTTGCAAACAAGGGAGATCCCGAAAAAATCTGGACAAAAGCTCCGTTGAAATGGCGTGAAGCGTCTCAAACAGTCTGGCAGATTTGTAGCAGGCCCCTGTTCAAAGCAACCACTTTGTCCTTCAATGTCGCATCCCTTTCAAGGGTTTGATGCAGTAACTAGCAAGGTCAGAAAAAGGACGTTGACCAAAGTGGCATGGAGTGTTGCCGGTTACCGGATTTCATGCACTCGCACGTCCTGTTTTGAGGCAGTCTCTCTCGCCCTTCTGAACAATTCAGTGCTTCAAGTCATTTCCTTGGACAGCAACAACTTGGGCCTTGAGGGTGCGAGGGCCATGTCTTTACCGAGGTGTCTTTGACAGAAGGTGTTTCAATGGTTTTCATGCTCAAACTGTATTGTCTTGACCTGCGGGTGCTTCTTACACTACGTAATTGTACGTTCATGCTCTTTTCCACTCCAAAAAAGTGGGAAACTCAAATGCCACAGAACAACAAATTGTTTTTCGTGCTTCCCGTTGCTTTTATTCGTCGGGCAGAGTACTTGCACATGCTGTCTCGTCAGCAAGCAGATTCAACCCCAGTGACCATGTAGTTCATATGCCAGTCAGGTCGCTTGAAAATGGGCGGATCTATTCTTTCTGCTGAAACTTTTCAATCAACACAAGCAGTTCGCCTTCTTGAAGAGTATTAGGGAGCAACTACCAAATGCTAAAGATGAGGTCAAACTTAAGTGAATACATCCATGGTTAGTAATTGGGGTATACGGTATATGGTATACTCCCGAGATATCCCAATGTCGAATACTTTCAAGAGCAGAGTTGTGGTTTCCTTCTTAGGCAGTCAAATGCTTGTGCTGTGAGAACCAGAGACTCGACAGTGCTCATACTGCACGGGCACAAATGCCTTTTGCTCGGGAACAATTCTCAGAGTAAACAACACACCTTTCGATGCGTGTTTCACAAGCACTGCTGACTAGTCCTTGTTCTTCTTCTTGTTCTTATTCTTATTCATTTTCTTGTTGTTGTTTGTGGCGTTGGCACATAGTTCATGCGGGCCCACCTGCAGCCTTGAGAGTAGAAGCTACAAATTTGAGGCCAACTGCTTAAGGTTGAGTACGTTTCTTCGTTGTGTCCGCAATTAAGTCTATTATCAAGCGCACTGCAAGTTTGCACTTTTACATTGGTGCCGTCATGTGGTGTGAGGTTCATGTTTTTACAGACTTCTTTTGCAGTGGCAGGCCATAGCAAGTGCTTTCCAGAGAATCTGCACGATCCAAGATGCAAATTTGGACAATAATGATTTCGCAGACGAAGGAGCTGAGGCACGCTTTCAGTGCCTGCTGAAATACGCAAACTACGTTTTCGCGGAATCAATTTCTGTATAGTATATACCATGATTCGATGTGAAAGGAATGTGCTAAAGCTGGTGCTGTTTCTGCATCACTTTCATCCCTTCAGGCTTTGAGTGCATGGTTTCCTGATTTCATGTCCGTGAAGAGCAGTATAGGAACATCAGTGGAGAGCCAAAGTCCCATTTCTGTGCCTTGTGAAGCGAGACATGAAACTATGCAAAGCTCGATCCTCAGCGTAGGAACCCTTGTCAGATGCTAACTTGGTTCCTGAAGAGCCCCGTGCGGGAGAGCAATCCTGGATCTGCCGGTTTGGAAGTTGGGCGGCACACCTGCTTTTCGTTGCAGGTGCTCGGCACAACGCTTGTCCACAACGGCAATTTACGCCGGTTGAGCCTGGCAAGTAATCGCATTCAAGATGCCGGTGCCAAGGTTTGGAAAGGGTTCGGAAGGGTGGTTGGGCGGATGTCTATTGGTTGTGAACGCGTTGCTGCATGTCACGATTGTTGTGGAGAGCTTTCCTCAGTTCACCCATGGCCTTTCCTTGTGCCAGAAAGCCGTGCCATGAATGGTCGAGCCAACGATTGATCAAGATTCTGTAAACACAGAGCATGAGATCAATGAGCTGCACCAGTACGTCCCAGGCCATTAGCAAAGGCCTCCAAGAAAACACTGGTTTGGTCAAGTTGGTCCTGGATGACAACGAGATCGGTGACCAAGGCGGTGAGGCCTGGGGGTATCAATGTGCAGTTGGAAGAGATGCGCTACTGCTCAGCCACACACCCATGCAGGCGCACATGTAGTCCGGTACAAGATGCTCTTGACTTTTTTCCTCCACAGTTCGGGGCATCTCCCCATTCCCCTCATCGCTTTTGCTCACTTATGAGGTTGTTTATTTTGTTGGCTAAGAGTCGCATGTGCCATGAATGGTTAGCCAAGATTCTGTGGACAGCGAATAGTAATGAACTGCACCAGTGCGTACCAGGCCATTGGTGAAGGCCTACAAAGAAACACTGTTTTGAAAGAATTGGTTTTGAACAGCAGCGAGATTGGTGAGTCATGTCCGCATAGACTTAGACATGGAGTTATCCTTTTTTGGCTAGGAATTGCATTTGCTGCCCACTCTCTTTCACCCTGCTGACTTTCTGTCTTGCAGGCCTTGGCACAAGCACTCCGGGCCAATCAAGCGCTCAAAGTCCTCCATATCCAGCTGAACAAACTTGGGGACCTGGGCTGCAAGGCGAGAAGATCACGGCCATGTGCAAAACGGCACCCCATACGATTGGCGGCTTCTTCCTTTTAGAAAGCTTGGACAGACAGGCCCTGGATCGGCAAAGTGGAGCCCTAGAAGAGCTGGACATAGAGGGCAATGAGGGCGAGGCAGATTTTTGGGTTTTGAAAGGTGCAATTCTGTTTCTGATCCTTTGGTTGGCAGGCATGGCTCGAAGAGGAGACCTGTGTGGGAAGTCTTTCCGCCTTTTATCAGCAGCCTTTTGGATACTCCTTCCAAAAGAATTCTGAATTCTGTGCAAAGATACTGTATCAATTCTGAATTCTGAATTCTGAATTCTGTGCAAAGAATTCTGAATTGTATTACAATCAGATACAGTTGATGCGCATGGCCTTCATGTATTGAAATCATGGAATCATCGATTCTGGTTCTCCAACGCTTGAAGAGTTTGAGTTTTGAAGATCTGGAAGCCATCTCAAATCATCTAAGTGAAACCGGACGCCAAAATTTGCGCGGTGCGACCAAAAAGCACCACCTCTCCTCCCCTCAAGCCTAAACAATAAAAACATCGGCCCGGCGCAGGATGAGACAGACTGCAGCCTGCTGCCAGACATCACCCTACAGGGGCACACCAAGTGTGTAAACAGCGTGTGCAGGCTGAACGCCACCACGCTGGCCAGTGCCAGTAACGACAGCACCGTCAAAATCTGGGACTGGCCCAGCGGGAGGTGCCTCCAGACCCTCGAGGGGCACACTGGCTCGGTTTTCGCCCTGTGCCGGCTGAGCGCCACCACGCTGGCCAGTGCCAGTGAGGACCGCACCGTGAAAATCTGGCACTGGCCCAGCGGCAGGTGCCTCCACACCCTTGAGGGGCACCGCGAGTGGGTATACAGCGTGTGCCGGCTGAACGCCATCACGCTGGCCACTGCCAGTCTCGATCGCACTGTCAAAATCTGGCACTACTCCTACGACTACGAGGGGTTCCGGTGCGACCAGACCCTGAAGCACACTGACCCGGTATTCGGGTTGTGCCGGCTGAACGCCACCACGCTGGCCAGTGCCAGTGGGGACCACACCGTCAAAATCTGGCACTGGCCCAGCGGCAGGTGCCTCCACACCCTTGAGGACTGGGTATACAGCGTGTGCCGGCTGAACGCCGCCATGCTGGCCACTGCCAGTGCCGACCACACCGTCAAAATCTGGCACTCCTACTACGACTACGAGGACGAGGAGGCGTGCTTCCAGTGCTACCAGACCCTGGAGGGGCACACTGGCTCGGTAATCGGCGTGTGCCAGCTGAACGCCGCCACGCTGGCCAGTGCCAGTAACGACAGCACCGTCAAAATCTGGGACTGGGCGCCTCCAGACCCTCGAGGGGCACACTGGCTCGGTTTTCGCCCTGTGCCGGCTGAACGCCTCCACGCTGGCCACTGCCAGTTCGGACGCAACCGTCAAGCTCTGGAGCCCAAGGTCGTCTCTGCAGGGCCACTGACATCCTGGCAGTGCGGGGCCCAGCTTGGTATCAAGCAGCGGCTTTGGTGCAATGCCATTGGCTGCGCAGTTCAAACATATTGCTTCGAGAATTTGCTCAAACCGATGGAGTTTTTTTTTTGACATTTGTGAATCGGAATCCTTCCACTTTCTGGTGTCAGTCCCTTGGATTCTTCCGGAACGTGCAAGGTGCTCTGAAACGACAAGATGGGCGAGTGTGGCCAGGATCTGCCAGGCAACATCCTGCCGTCTTCCCCCCCTTCCATCATCTTCCATCTTTAGATTTTGAAGCCATCCTGGCTCATATACCTATGGCCCAAAACTATAATTTCCCATCAAATCACCATAAATCTCATAGTATAATCACTATAAATCACCATAAATCCCGATAAAAATCACTATTAGTCCCTATAAATCCCTATAAATTCCCTATAAAATCACCATAAATCACCATAAATCCCATAGCAATCACCAGAATTCCCACCCGTCTCGAACCGAGGCCAGGTGGGACCCATGGGACCGAAGGGTCGGACCGAAGTCACGAAGCCCGCCCTGGCGATCGCCCCCCAAGGCCACGGCTTCACGGTGTGTACTGGACATAGTTCCCGGATGTTACCGGGGTTACCCGGGATTTGGGATGGTTATATCCCAAGGTGGTTATAATATATTAAATATGATTATAGGTTTATAGATATTATTCTAATTAATGTTATAAAACAATGCTTTGGAAATGCAAACCGGGACCTTCGGAGCCTCATCTCCTGACCATTCTTGATTTCGACTCTAGACCCGAACCATGTGAAGAACCTCATTCAGATCATTCGACAGTGAGAGGCATTGTGCCTGGTAGCCAGATCATTCCCAGGGTTGTCTTCTGCATCTCAGGTTGGAAAACAATCGCCATGAAATTGACTCGGATGATCACAGGGCATTTTGTGGATTGTTAGGTTGAACCAAACCTTAAAAAAAAATAATTCCAAATGTGGAGCTGAAGAAAAGTCCACAAACCCATGCAAATTCCATTGAGTTCGCCTTGGGAGTATGTTCTTTCTTACAGGGTCCTTCCTTGTTTGCCGGTGCCAGGGGGAAGATCCTCGACAATGCCATGTTTATTGAGATTAATTCAATGTCAGGTTGCTTCAGATGGAAACGCTCCTCATATCTGCTCTCCATTTCACTTCAGCTTGCAAACTGATTGTTGACTTTGTGCAAAGAGTGCCACGATTAAAAAACGGTTTCCATCAGATGGTGGTACTTCTTGTAGTCTGGTTGATTCGATGCAGATGCAATTTCTCAAGATGTGATGGCGGCGTTTCTTTCCGTCGGAGCCTCGATTTGACATTGACGAATTGACGACCTGATTTACTTTGGCTGGATTTTCACCTTATCTCGGCCAGCTGGTTGGGTGGTTATGAGACAACCGTTGATCAGTAGCGACCGCTTGGAAACCGCAGGTAACTTAGGTCGATTTTATTTCTGGCAGTGCCAAAGAAATCCCAGAAATTCTGAGTTCCCAAAGCAACATTTTCCTGGGAAAGCCACTGGCCATTGCTCCAGCCGCTCGACTGGCTTGGTATGGGTGAAGATCTCAGCCGAAATCGCTGAAGTTGACTGATCCGCAGTGCTTGGAGCGATTTCCAGGTTGAGGATTTTGAAGCAAAAACCAGGAGATTCACCCAGCAATTGGGGGTAATACTGTGCAATATGTATAATACACACTGCAACCAGCTATAGTCAAAGATCACTGGTTGGATTCTCCGGAGATCAGTCAAAGATAGTCGATGGTTGGTCACATTTTCCACGAACCACCAGTTGACCCCATACCAAAGCATAGTATATTTGTCCAGGTCAATGGACTGAAGTTTCTTATCTGACCAGATTGGTTGATGGCTCTGTGGCTCACGTGCTCGGATTGGGTTGGGTAGAAAATAGATCCCATCAGAAAATATGTTTCAAAAGAACTGTATAGTAATTGGCGTGGTTACAATCTCTGTAGCACCTTTTCTATTCTTGATTGTTACATCCCCTGAACCCCTAGCAGCAGTTATTGTTGTCGACTCTGGTGATGTGAGGTTATTCTTGTTCGTATGACCGGCTCCTCGGAAAGTGTTTACAATAATCCGTTTCACATCCCTATGAACAGCTGCAGCTCTAGACTCCAATTTGCTGCTTAGTACACCCCTGGAAAAGTACACACAGCTGACGGCGGTCTAAAAATCTTGCTGTTTCTTGTTTCGTAGCCCAAAATCCGCACCATCAAACCAGTTGGCCCAAGATCCTTGGTCCCAGCCGCGAAGCCAGCGCCAGCCTCTTATCTTGGAACTTCACCAGTTCGTGGAGTGTGGATCAACAGAAACTTGCGATATCGGGAACAATAAAACTTTGGAATCAGCGAACATGGCATCGACATTGAAGTGCCACAAGACTCGAAATTTATAATAAAAGATTGTGGAAAAGTGGAGATTGCAGTGAAGACTTCCAACCGAAGAACGAACACGCCTGAACTGGTGTGGTTACCCAAACGTCAGCCCTGCCACAGTCTGCGACTACACCTTAAGCGAGGGCGAAGGTGGAGTGAAGTCTGGCAGGGCAGAGCAGAAAAAGGTGGCAGTGGGGTGAGATTGAGGAACAAAAATGGTGTATTCTGAACAAAAACCGGAATGTAAGCAAAGTAAATGAGGATGAATGAGGACTGAACAATATCGAACCAGCAAACGAGGATTTGCCATGATTTGCTTCATTCTTTTGGGGTTAAGTTATATACATATAATATAAATATAATATTTAGAAATATATAGTTATATAAATATAATATAATATTTCTATTAAGTTAAATATAAAATATAATATAAGTTATATAAATATAATATAAATATAATATTTAGAAATATATAGTTATATAAATATAATATAATATTTCTATTAAGTTATATATAACATATAATATAGGTTATATAAATATAATTTAAATATAATATTTAGAAATATATAGTTATATAAAT
>Ga0126342_10013194_pt1 | contig 14674 bp, 17 predicted proteins | sample Cyp1metagenome_FD_92528 | JGI IMG/M metagenome (GOLD analysis project Ga0126342, IMG submission 92528) | Coral microbial communities from Lord Howe Island, Old Settlement Bay, Australia - Cyphastrea 1 metagenome | ecosystem: Host-associated > Invertebrates > Cnidaria > Coral ... | reverse complement strand
TGTCATTAGGAAATGATTGTTTGCAATTAAGAAATGCTTATTTTAACCAAAATTTGAAAAACAGAAAAAACAAGGTGAATTCAAACTCGAAGATTTGCCGAAATCATCTCAATGCCGTTAGTACCCTAAACCCAATGGTTAATGATCATTATCCCTATTAAATGGCTATTTCATTGGGAATATACCCTATTTTCAGACAAACCCACTTGATTTTGGGGGAATTTCGATGGTGAGTCCGACAGTCCTCCCCCAGTTCCGACCTCATCCCTGGGGCCCCTGACGTCCCATCCATGAAAACCGAGCGCTTCAGGATGGTGGTGGGGTTGCGTGGACAACCCAACACCGCCTGGGCCACCTGTAGCAGGGGGCCCTTTTTTAGGGGACAAATTGGGACTACCATCACAGTTTCATGGATTTTTTGGTGTGAAAATCAGAGGGGGGGTTCACTATCAATCTTGAAAATTGGGTGAACAGCAAGTGAAAAATGAGGAGATGAGGGGTAATGAGATGGAGCCAACAATATGATACAGCCGTGTGAAATGGAGGATTGAGCCCAAGATATGCCGGGGAATATATGATCACTAACAAATTGAAAAAAATATCATGTTCTTATCCGCCAGATACAAACAAGACCGTCAATGAGATCATCCGTTATCGTCTATCAGAAAAATCCTCATCACTCGTGGGGGGTATGCATCGCCAATGGGGAACTCTACAAGTGTAAAATATTGTAAACCCATCAAAAAAGATAAACTTACTGGTGCTAAACGTAGGGAATGGATGGGTTGCTGGGGGTTGCTGGGATGATTATTAGTGATGAAATGGATCATTCCCGAAATTTCCCTGCGTTTAGCACCAGTAAGATCAGTAAAAATTGCTCATTCCTACTCTCAAGCCATCCATTTCTTTCAACCCATCCGACCTCATCGAAGGCTTTCTCGTACTCCGCCTCTAGTAGCGGCCGTCGGATGGGATCCTGGCGGCCCAGCCGGAAATGCCATGGGAATGCCATGGGATTGGGGGGCTTGCACCCAACTTTCCAGCGCTCTTGATTTTGTACAGCGGAAAACTCAGGCAGTTGAAAATGGGCTCGACTTTGAACTCTTACAGGGAGTCAACAAAAACGCCCAGCGGGCTCCAGCTCTTTTGTCAAATTTCGATGCCCAGCTGTACCCAGTGTGTCACAAAAATGGTGGATACCATGGAATACCCCAAAACGACGATTCTGATGGTAAAATGATGACAAACCAGGGGATTCGTGCACCCTGTGGTCAGATAAACCCAGAAACTTCCTTGGTCACATCCAACTTCAGCAGTGGCTTCTCATTTGGCAACTTCCAGCCTGTCATGTGGCACTGCTTGAAGCAATGCCAAGTGGTTTTGCGATACATTTCGGGTGTGGTGCCAGGCAAACATGGTAGGCTTCGTCTTTTGCTTAAGAATGTCTGCCAAAGTTGACAGGAAGTCATCCGCACATCTACCTGCAAAGTTCTTGTCTTCAGGACATGGGCATAACTGGCCGGGAGGGCTGATGTGTCTAGACCCACTGAGCTTCTGCTGTGCTGAGCGATCCGCAGGGTTCAAGGACTCAAATGCCTGGCCAGGTGCGAAAGGCGGGCTTGGTCAGGTCCTATGCTCCACCCTGCCTGCTTCGCCAAACGGTGGGCAACGTTCTCATCCCATTGAGAATACAGGTCCCAGCGCCGCTGCCTGGCTTGTCTTTTGAACAACCAGGGCGGGTGTGTTAAACCATCCCCAAAAAAAATCAGGTTTATTGTGTTTATTATATGTTGATGTTTGGCTGAAGCAAATATGAAAGCCTCCAATGCTGATCTATATGAGTGACCCATTTCGGGCAAAATTGAGGACGAGTTGAAGTTGATTATGACATTGATCAGGCCACAATACGGATCCCAACAGTGCCAGGCAGTCTGATACCTTTTCTCAAAGTTGGCCAAATTTTCCGCACAATCCATGGAAAGACCTGCAGGCCAGGGCTCTGGGCATATGGGGAAGGTCAGTACCTGAAATCTGTCCCAAATTTTGGGGCTCAAGCCGCTCAACCCTTCGCGAGTCGCATTCTCCCCGATATATCTCCAAGCCCATTTGGGTGTGGGGCCAAGGCAGCTGGTGTGTCCCGACCAGAAGAGTTTCCCCGAAAAATTCGAAAACCCCATTCCAGCCCGCTGGTGCCATGGCCGGGCATGCCCCGGTTCTGGACAAAGCGGTGCAAGTTTTGGATCCCGGGGATGACTGGGATGACTTGAGTGCCTCCATGGTCGCAGACATTGTCGACCAGCCGCTTGAAGCGATCTTCTCTCATCGTTTTCGCCCTCAGCGGTGGCTAAACTGGCTAAACCACGAAATCAAGACCAAATGTGGCTGGATAATCCACACCCCCTAAGATGAAACACCCCCCAGAAACCATGGTATAGGGCATTTACACGTATTGGGGAGAATAATCAATGTAGGGGTATTTATGGGTATTTGACAGCATGGAGATTGCATTGGTTGTCTGCGGTAAAGATCATTTCCCTTTCGGCCATCTCAAGCTGTCGATTAAGATCACCTGACAAGTGCAGGTCCAAGGAGCTTTTCGGCATGTTCCCGAATGAACTTTTGGTCGGCTTGCAGTGCAATTTCGACCTTTGCCAAGCGTATGAGCCCCAAAGCTATTGGCATGTCTGAAAACGGAGTATACCACCCAAATTGGTTTCATTGTTAAGAGGAAAAATGATGATTTTTCCAGTGGATTTAGGCGATTCTCCGTTTTCCATGCCTTTCATGGGGTTTCCCATGGTTTTCCCTCATTTTCAGACAAAAACCATTGTTTTGATCATTTATATCAGATGCATCCAGCCTTGTTGAACTTCATCTGCATCTCCACCCGCCGACGAGCCTGGCGGGCTAAGCCCAAGAAGTCCAACGATGTCGGAATTTCGCACAAAAAAAAATAGAAATTAGTAAAATTAAAATAAAATATATGACCAAATCACCATGAAAATAGTTGGGATCACTTCTTCTTTCCATTTAGGATATTCTAAGAATCCAAGAAAATTCGAGGATATCCACACATTGAACAATCCGCTGTGTGCCTCTGGACCGTCCAAATTCTCGGCTCGACGAGGTGGCAAGACCTAATCAATTCTAGGCCAAAAAAACAAAAGAGGAAGATGAACTAACAAACATGCCAAAAAGTTGACTGCTCAGTTTATGTTTCAACATCTTTCAACTGTACATCAGAGCATAACATAGCATAACTATGTGAAGGTCGTGACTCATGCCCCAATTGTGAACGAAGCCCCGAGGCGATGGCTATGCTCTCACCATCAGCACCTGTCATCCCATTCCAGGCATCCGAAGTTCAACAGTGTTTTAACAAGTGGTACCCTCTGGTAAACTAACATAGCTATTGAAAATGGCCATTTATAGTGGATTTACCCATTAAAAATGGTGATTTTCCATAGTCATGTTAGTTTACCAGAGGGTACTAGCCAACATGTGCCAACCACAGACTGGCTATACTGGCCACCCCAAAGGTGCAACCCCAGCGTTTCAGGAACTCAGCAACGAATGGTCTGCTGGGTCCAGTTCAATTGGGCTCTGCTCTGTCGCTGATGACATGCGCTGATGAAACCTCCAGTGGCTGAAATCCTCCCTGCTCCATCACCATACCAGTAATCATCACCATCACCATCACCATCATCATCATCATCATCATCACCATCACCATCACCATCATCATCACCATTCTTTTTGACCATGTCTTAAACTCTGACCCGCCCTCTCCACCTTGCACCATGATCGTCGGCGCACTGGTCACCTCGGAATAGGCAGTTTTGGATGTCCAAAGCTTAGTGATCCCCCAGACATCCCCAGACTAAGGATTATTTTCTGGTCTTGGGCCATGAACTGATGGATCACTGAGCACCTGCCCACTCACCTGTATCAGCATCAAGTCGGATTGGGTAGGAATAGCATGACCCTACTATTGAAACCTCAGCCCTGACGCAACTCAGCCAGCTAAGCCTGTCCTTTCTTGACCGAAACCTGCTGAGATCCGATCGTTGGTGGTGTCTTGTGAGGCTGTTTGCCGCGGCCTTCGAAGGCGTGGAAAAAGAGGATGGAGCCGGGGAGTCTGCTGGCTGATTCCAATTCAAAGATCACACGACCATTGAGGGAATCACCGCGAACCATCTCCCTAAACCACAATTTCGGAGTCCTTTTGAGATGCCTCCAATCTCACGAGAGATGACATTCAGGCAATCCCAAATTTTCAGTCGTCAAAGAACATCTTTTAAAAGGTGTTTGCGATTCCAAAGTATTCAGGTCCCAAAAAAAAAACTTTTGGAAAAATCCTTGATGAAAGTCAGCATGCACGGGCTTCCCTCAGGACACACTGTATGGACCCAACCATTCCCTCCTAACTCAAGTGATGATTCAATAGGTGTCGGCATCTTCTTGCCATTCTTGCCAGACATCTTCCCAAACATTGTCTTTTGAGTTTTTTGGAATTGTTCCCCAACAGCATAGGCACAAGGGTTCCGGAGAAGGTTCCGAAGGTTCCGGAGAAGGCCTGGGAGGCTTCGGTGCAGAGCCAGGTCAAGTTCAACAGGATTCCGGAGAAGGTTCCGGAGCATTCCATAAAGCCAGATTAAGTTGAATTGGGTTCCGGAGAAGGTTCCAGGAAGCTTTGGTGCAAAGCCAGGTTAAGCTCAATAGGATTCCGGAGAAGGTTCCGGAGAAGGTTCCGGAGAAGGTCGGAGAGGCTTTGGTGCAAAGCCAGGTCAGGGTCAACAGGGTTCTGGAGAAGGTTCCGGAGAAGGTTCCGGGAAGCCTTGGTGTCGGAGAGGCTTTGGTGCAGAGCCAGGTCAGGTTCAACAGGGTTCCGGAGAAGGTTCCGGAGAATGTTCCGGAGAAGGTGGGTTCCAGAGAAGGTTCCGGAGAAGGTCTGGGAGGCTTTGGTGGAGAGTCAGGTGAGGGTTCCGGAGAAGGTTCCGGAGACCGGGATGCTTTGGTGCATAGGCAGTTCAGGTTCAACAGCGTTCTGAAGAAGGTTCCGGAGAAGGTCTGGGAGGCTTTGGTGCAGAGCCAGGTCAGGTGCAACAGGTTCCGGAGAAGGTTTCGCAGAAGGTTCCAGGAAGCCTTGGTGTCGGAGAGGCTTCGGTGCAGAGCCGGGTCCGGTTCAACAGGGTTCCGGAGAAGGTTCCAGAGAAGGTCTGCAAGGCTTTGGTGCAGAGCCAGGTCAGGTTCAACAGGGTTCCGAAGAAGGTTCTGGAGAAGGTCTGGGAGGCATTGGTGCAGAGCTTGGTCAGGTCCAAAGGGTTCCGGAGAAGGTTCCGGAGAAGGTCTGCAAGGCTTTGGTGCAGAGCCGGGTCCGGTTCAACAGGGTTCCGGAGAAGGTTCCAGAGAAGGTTCCGGGAGGCTTTGGTAGAGCCAGGTCAGGTTCAACGGGATTTGCGGCCATTTAACTCACGGAAACCCAGCTGAGGTGTTTCCAGCGCTTTGCTTCGCAGCACGCTTCAGAAAGATTTGTAAAAATAGACCGTTGCGGCTGTTGGGGATACCACCAAAGCTTATTTTACAGTTGAAAGATACAAGAAAAAAGTCTAAAGTTGACCCCATTCTCCCCTAGTTCCCCCATAGTTCCAAGCCATTCCGCAGGGTGTCCTCCTGGTCTTGTCTTTCTTGTGAGTCCCAAGGGCCTCAACCACCGCTCCGACCGTTCCGTGTGTGATGGCAAGTGTGTCACTCAATGGGTTTACAGGAAAAGTACCATAGAAAGGTGAAGATCTTGGAGATTTTAACCAAATGTCTCGTTGTTTGTCCAAAATTATATCATCATCTTTCATGTGTCACCCTGCCTTTCAAAATCAAGATCTGACTCGGCTGAAGAGTCGTACTTCTTAGATGCCCTGAGACTGATTGAGCACAATAGTTGTGAATCATCCTGCGAATACGGCTATGAATCAAAACCACACTACACTTGTTCAGACAAAAAAACTTGCGTAAAGCCCACCAGTGGTGAGCTCCTCAAATTCCGAGTTCCCTTACTTCAAATCCGATATCCTACTTCAAAACCTATCTCATGCCAAACTGACCCCTGAAATTGAACATGAAGCCAAGAAAAACCCTGAAAATCGTGAAGTTTGGAACATGGTGGTTTCCTGATGTTTCCTGAAATAGAGGTACCCCCATATCATCTGACCGCCTCAGCTTCTGCCTGATCTCTAGCAGCTTCGGCTCGCAGGGTCTGCGTCGGACCACAAATTGGAAGCCCTACGGATCCTATGGTCTGCCAGGGTTACCATAACTTTCGCCGCCCGGAATCCTGGCCATATTAATTGGCAATCAGGGACAACTCCCTTCATTTTGGGACAAACTCATTTCAAGAATACTGTAACTTTAAGTTCGGCTGTCAATTCTGAGAAAGAAAAGGACAGAAAGGTTATCTTTAAACAAAATGAAACAAAAAAAGGCAGAGATGCGACCGATGCGACCTCCAGACGCGCCTCAAGGACTCCAGATTCCAAGACCTCCATCTTTCCACCTCCAGCTTTGGGACCTTCTCGTGGCCTAGCGATCGCCAGTATCTCACTGCCTTCGGTCATCTTTCACCAAAGAAACACCCAAAACGACGTTTGATCTTGGGTATCAATGGGTATCAATGGGTATCAACTATCAAACTATGAATCAGTGTTGATCAAGTGTTATGAAAAACTACCAATTGGGATTATCAATCATACTTCAGCTATTAACTAGTCACCATTCACTTCTGTGGAGAAAATCCGCGATGAAATCTTCCGGGGGCCGGCTCCTGAGGTTTGCGACTTCCATGAGATGGAAAGTTCTTGTGATATCCCCAATGTTGAGGGATGAAAAAAAATATCTGTGGGCTTTGTCTTTAAAAAAAATGGAAAACTAAAAACAAAGAACATTCTACCCCATGGTTTAACACCTTACCTTCCACCCTTGTTGTCATGGCGTTTCAGGGCCCATGTCCCATCCCTCACGGCTTGAGAAACCGCACAATCGCAGCGTGTCGTTCCAAGGGGTAGCATGAGTTCGCAGCTGTGGAGCACTCCATGACCTAACACAGCCATCAGTTGGGGGAGGAAAACCGATACAATTTTCCGCGTAGGTCATGGGAATTCATCTAATGGAGCCCCAAAAAATGCCCAAAATACAGCAAAAGGGCTTGAAAATCTTGAAAGTGCCAAAAGAGCTAAGAAGAATGGGGAGTAAACAACACCGATGGGATTTCAATCTCAACCATCAAGAAGCAGGGTTTTGACGAACAAGTTGATGGCTAGTTGGTGGTTCAACACATCTCAGGAATCTGTATCTAACGGGGTTCGCCACGGCAAGTGCATGTCGTGGTTTCCGACCCAAAGACCAGAATTTGTGGCAAACACTGCCTTAAAAAATTCGTTCAAAATCTTTCCGACAGATTGGTCAGGTTGCTTCACCCGCCAACTGTCATTAACTATCATTATAATCGCCATCACAGAATCTACTCATCTTTGACTTCAAGGTACAATTCACAATTCATTTTCAGTCGCCATAGTTATCACCCCACTTCCTGCCCAGTAGCATGGAGCTACTGTTCATGCTGCGCGTGGGCCCCGTGGGCCCTGTGGGCCCCATGGCCATATCCTCGGCATCAAGAATCCCATGACATCCCATGATATCCCATGGCTTATGGTTGATATCATCCGTTGCCATGTTTAAATTGCCATGTTGCCATGGAAAATCCATGGAAATTTGGAACGTTTTCCCCAGTCTCGCACCAAGTTCTGAGAGCATCTGATTCTGATTCTGCACTAACTTTTACTGCTGAGTAATGCACCGGCGCACCGCTATGGTTTGCCACTCTCGCAGTGTGAATGGGGTGTCCCCGCTTTCCAGTCCGTTGGCTGTGTCTATCTTCTGCGAACATTCAAACCAGCTGTTCACAAACGAGAGATCCGACTCAGAATCATAATAGCTTGTACTTGACCAAGGCTCACCCCACCTTTTGGACAAAAGAATACCCGGAAACCATGTGCAGTACTGCTGTTGTTCCCAGAATGCAGCCATCCCTGTCAAATGCTGCATCAGAGCCAAAAGCCGGCCAAGGATTCAAAGCATGAAGCCCAGCCCAAGACCCATCCCTAAGAAGAAGAATGTCACCACCTGAGGTGGAAGAAAAAATCGCATATTATCTTAAACCACATCTGGTGTCAATTTTCCAAGATATCACTGGAAGGCCAAAAGGCTTAAAAGACTAGCTTTCAGGATGTTGTGAGAAGAAACCAATAGCATTCCAGGAACTTAGTTGACTTTCTTTACCTTTTGCAATCATTGAAGTTTCCCTTGCCAAATAGCTTCAAAGTAGCTTCAAAGTCTTTTTTAGGTTTTTCTGCGCGCCCATTATTTCTTTCTTCTTTCTTGGGCGCGGGCCACTAGCAGTCGCCACCTCAGAAGAGTCATCTGGACTTCATGCACAACATGACATGGGTATACACCAATCTATGGGCATTTCAATACATATATATATACATATATATATATATATATAAACTATATAAACATATATATATATAATCAAATATATATATACATAATCATATATATACATAATCATATATATACATAATCATATATATATAATCATATATATATATAATCATATTTCCATGGGATTTTATGGTACCCCCATGTTTAGACAAAGTCACATGACAAGGACTGCCCTGAGGCACCCCACTGTAACCAAACCCATCTGGAGACCATCTCGCGCAGTGCTGGACTTTGCAGCAAGGATGCCGCTGCCAAGCCCAGGATGCGAAAGGAGATACTGATGATTTGAGTAAAGCGAAACAAAATGGCGAGTGGCAGCAGCACAGCCGCTGCAACTCCCTTGTGTTTCCACACGAATTGCTTGGCCGGGGTAAAGTTCCCCGCTTGTGCGGCGTTGGCAGCCACCACCCCCTCTTGCTGCACGGTTCGGAGGCGTTCTAAGATCTCGTCAACACCCAGCTCCTCAAAAACAGCACGAAAGACTTCACCAGGATCCATGTGCTGACCCCCACCAGGTGGGGAATTTGAACGTCGAGCACCGCTGTAAGTTGTGTAGGTAGATCCGGTGCGCAGGGAATAATCATAGGAAGCCCGTCGTTCCAAGTTGCCCAGGACTTCATAGGCTTCAGCCAGTTTCTGAAAACGATCTTTGGCATCAGCCGTTGGATTCAAGTCAGGATGACACTTCTTCGCCTCCGACAAATATGCTTTCTTGATTTCCGCCTGTGTGGCTGAAGGAGAAACCCCCAACACATCATACAAACTGCCCCTGGATGCCATGCTCCGGATGCCCAGCTTCGTTCCTGGTGCAACAAAAGGGCTGAACGAGGTCAACGGCGAGACACGGCCCCGCCACCGTTGAGGGAGTTGCATCCGGGACGCGGACGCAGCGGCTTGCTGCACCGGTGACTGGGCTACATGGACAGCAGCTGGGCTGATTCTTTGCTCCAACAAACCGGTGCTCCGTCGCAGTCCATGGCTGCGCAGCAATCTCTTCATGCTGAGGCAGCTGTGGAATATGGAACAAATACTCAGCCCTTACGAAATCTCATCAATTCTGATGGGAATCTGATTCACCAAAAGAAACTCTTGAGACCTAGCACCAAAAACACTGAAGACGTGCAGTCCCACTATCTATCGCATCCGAATCAGTGGTGACCAGGGATTTTTTTTCCTGAATCAACGCATGGGTAGTTTCCCAATCTGTTGCAATTTGGGCTATCTGTTGACACATCCATTGTAGCTGGGAACCCAAGCAGCTCCTGGCGGAGCAGTTGGCAGGGAGCCCAGGATTCAGAGATCAGAAATAGTGAGAAAATGTGTGTCAAGAATCATTATATCATTAATCATTTTCACTGTTATGATCATTACATATCATTACTACTTTTTCATTGGTTGCGAACAGTCTCACAGTGGAAACATGATCCTAATCCCTTATCCCAAACGAAACCCTGATTAAACTAATTGGATGTCTTCATTTAGGGGCCTGCATCAAGACCTCCAGCCGCAGTCAGAACGGAGGGTGGAAACGAACCTTGAAAGCACCTCGGTTTGAAGATCTCCTCGACCTTTCCTGCGGGGCATACAATCTAGTTACATTCCCTAAATTTAAGATGAAACAACCTGAAAAGCAAGGTCCCAAAGATGATTTTACTACTATTATCTACTATTGGGTTCCATCTGAAAGTTTTGGGTGCGTAGGACCACCAACTCCTTGGGAAATAGGAAGGAAACAATCGTAGAATGGTATCAACGATTGCACCCTAGACCCAGACGGATGGACAGGTCGTGAATTTAATCTTGACCCAATTTTTGAGTGTACCCCATTTTACATCTGCAAAAATGGGACCTGGACATACCTGCACCACTTCATCTGCGGCCAACATCCTGCGGAACAGTCAGCTTGACCACTGTCTCCAGCGGTGCCAAGTCCAAGTCCTACCAGGCCAATTGGAGGATCACCAAACTGTTGGTCACATCTCCAACCATCCAAAAGTGATGTTCAAAATCCCAAAAACAGAACAGTTGACATCCCGGAAAGCACGCCCCTCATTACACTGCTGGTGTTATTCTGATGTTCCCCTGGCAGCCCTTGGATATTGAGAATGTTGTGGTCGCAAAATGACAAGCAATGTGTCCTGTGCCTTTGCAGCACGTTCCCACCTGGGCATCTTATGCATTTTGACCAGTCCCAAGTGCCCCTTCCAACTTCAGCAATCTTCAGTGTTTTTTGCATGCACCAATTTCCAGCGGACATGTTAATGGTTGACAGGCCGAAGGAAAACCTCCGCGCAAGCACGAACCGAACCAATTCGTTTCTACCAGTGAATCATCCCTATCTGACGCCTCAATGGTGTTCCAGTCGGATACTATGATTCCACGCCCAACCGCAGGGGTGCGCCCTTGGCCCTCGGCCACCTTAGCTCCACTCCAAGTTGGATGGAAAAAAATAAAACGAAATCGAAAATAGTGAACCTTAGGGAACCTGGAAATTGACATTTGCTTTGCCAAAAAGTAGTTTGGACTTCGATTGATCACAATTTTGACCACCTATCAGACACGTTTATGATCTTAAGATTATTCACATCAAATAGACACACCTTTTTCGTTGGTGTACGGGTTGACTGTTTCTTTCTGGGCGTTAGGGTTTTGGAGGTTTGGGGGGTTCTTGAGTCCGGCACATGATGTTCATTCGTAGGTGTTGACTTTGGCCCATCGGTAGGCCCAATGCACGCGTTTGTCTGAAAATGTGGTATCCCAAAATTTGAATCTAGATGAAGTTTTCCTTCCCGCCACTCTAAAACTAAAAATCTGGGGGTTTAGGGATTTAATACCCATCCATTAGGAATCCCCACTTAGAGTGTTGATAGGACAAAAAATATTGATATCTCATTTATCCATGTTTATCCCATGAAATCAACGTGAGCATTGGTTCAGATAAATCCCATAGAAATATATAGAAATCTCCATTGGTTAATTCCCCATTGAAATCCCCGTTATCCCATTTACCCCATTGGGACTTGGTCTCATCAACGATTCTCTCACCGTTCTCCCAGCAACTCGGCACCCACACCAACCGCTTGGCCTCCGCCGCCGCCAGCCGAGCCGGACTCGTGTCCCGGCTGGCCGCGGCCTTGGGTATGGATGGTAGAAACCATCCCCATATGTGTAACTATAATCCTCATGTATTGTTGCTTATACTTTTTTTTTTAAGAACAAGGTGTAAAAATCGTACCGTAGTGATCATAGTACCAATTGACAACGAAGAACGACGAGGATGATGATGGCAACGGCGACGGCGGCGACCACGACGACAACGACGACGGCGGACGACGACGACGACGACGACAGCAGCAACAACAACGACGACGACGACGACGACGACGATGACGACGACGACGACGACGACAATGAGAGCAGCAGTAACGATAGTCAGAATGGTAATATTAACGATGACGACAAAAAATCATTGTTGTCAGAAGAAGAGGAAGAAGAAGAAGAAGAAGCAAGAAAAGAAATACAAAAAGATCCCCCAGAAACAGACCTGTTTAGTAGAAAATCCTTTCATTTAGGGTGCCATGTACAGTAGAGAGATTGAAGGACAATTTATTGTGTTATCCCGCAACAAATATAGCTGCATCGACATTGTTGTTTGTTCGGACCCAAACTTGTCCTCTAAAATGCTTGGGTGTGACTACTCATGCGCCTTCAGAATGTGGCATATCATCCATCTGCCGCTTCTGATGGTCGAAACTCTACACTCTTTGCGGCTGGCAAAGTCTTGGAGAAATTTAACAGGAGCTGGAACAATTTTGTTGCATTTTGATATATCTCGAGGACTTTAAACAGGTTAAACCTCACCTTCAAATTGTTATTACCATCCCCTAAACTAACATAGACCCTGAGAATCACCCATTCTTAGAGGAAAATTGTCTTCCAACCCCCTATTTTGCAGGTTCAATGTTGATTGGGATTGTATGAAAGCTGTTCCCCCCCCATGAATGGGACATCTGATCGCTATGCCTCAGGAACTCGCAGTTCTCGCAGTACGCCTGCGACCCAGGGGTATCCTGGACTGAAGGTGAGGTGGGTAGATTGCATGAATTTCCTCTGCCTTTCAGTGTAACCTCTAAGACTTCTAAGAATGGGAAATTGTATGAAACTGTAGCCTCTGAAAATAAAATCCATGGGGAAATCCATGGGAAATCATCTGCAACCATGCCAGCCGCACATGGTTGCGGGGTCTGCACTCTCTGGGGGCTTGGTCCCCTTGGAGGGCTCCGGTCCCGGCGCGGGCGACCTCAGCTAGTTTTTTTTTGGGAAGGACAAGTGGAGAAAATGGTGTTTTACCATGAAAAATGGTAATCTAACCAGCTTTGACCATCAGATAATATGGTGATTTAACCAGCCAAATTGGGGATTTCACGATTCAACCATCACTTTTGTTGGATTTGAGCAACAAACGATAAATTCAAAAAAAAATCATTGAGATATGGCAAAGAATGGAACTCATGGCACCAGAAACACGGGAATCCAACCACCATGGGATTTGACCATCGAAATCTTGGGGACACCCAGAGATGATCAGATGATCAAAATATACCAACGGTACCAAAGATGGACACAACTGGATTCACAGAAATCAATGGTAATTTAACATAGCTATTGAAAATGGCCATTTATAGTGGATTTTCCCATTAAAAATGGTGATTTTCCATAGCTATGTTAAATTACCAGAGGGTATCAATGGTAAGGATGATGAAAATATGATCAAGTCTGATCCTCAACTGAGCTTTTTATGTTGCTCTGGTTTGAACCCCCAACTGGCGATCATCCAAGGCACTCAAGCTGTGCACGGAGTTTGGAGGATGCGACCGAGGCGACACGCTCCTGGAGCTAACTTATGGGAAATCCCCATCAAAAATGGAGCTTTATAGCTGGAAAGATCATCCAACTATTTATTGGTGAATTTCCATGACTTGATTCATCTTGATTCCCAGGAGGGTAGTACTGTACTCAAAAGCACTCCAAGTTGGTGGATTCGATCCGAAATTAACACCTAGAGGACTCGAGAATGGAATGCTGGCCTTCTTCAATGATTCTTGTCCCAAAATCATCCAAAATCCACTGTTCGGCAAGGTTAAATCCACACTTCTTCACTATATTTTCTGGTTCATGAAATCCTCATTTTTCGGTGGTTCAATCCACCACTCATGGTCAACTCCTCCAAAGTTTTTTTCGAGGTCCCCCTGCAACTGCGTTTCGGCGCCTTGTCTCTGATCCCCAGCAAATGCGACCTGGTGCCAGTCAGCTGCCTCTATCCTTAAAGGTTGACAGTTGCTACAACTGTGAATATGTCACCATCCAAGGGGGTCACTGACACTCAAGTGATGACCCTTACCTGCAAAAGAATCAACCATGTTATCTGAATGAGTAGGACTTGCATATCCACAACATTTTTGGGACAGACACGCCGATTCATTTTCAGTACACATCTCTACTAGTTTCATGATTTTCATGTATCCTGCTTCGGGTCAAATCAATGTTTTGCCTTGTATAGCCTGTATCCGTCGGTGCTGGCAACATCCAAATTGTTTACCAGCTTTATCAACCCAAATACAACCTGGATCACTGTGGATTTCCATCCGCGATGTGCTTCCTTGGGCACTTGATCCCTTAAGATCATTAAGATGAGAGAACCAAAATACCCCGCAAACTTTCCATGAAATTCCCATTGATCATCTATAGATATATCTAGATACTCCTCCAAAAATCATTGCAAATTCACCACCCCAACCCAACCCTCGCCTCTCGGCGTCCGCTCTACTGGGCTGGCTCCGGGCTGGTAACGCGCTGGAAGGATGTTCGCCTCGGGACTCGGAATATATCTATAGATATCAATAGATATCCGCCGACCCCGGCCTTCGCCAAGGCCGGGGCGGCGCCTGGGACCACCGCAGGTGTGGAACTTTTCCGCGCGGGCTTTAAATGTGCGCGGCAGCTTCCACCAAGCTCCTGGCCGTCAGCGTTCCAGCATTGCAGCCTGCCCTTTGCCTGCACATAGCCCTCTCTTGTTAGGGCATTCGAGCCTGCCGTTTGCCAGGCTTCAAACCCC
>Ga0126342_10013193_pt1 | contig 14675 bp, 22 predicted proteins | sample Cyp1metagenome_FD_92528 | JGI IMG/M metagenome (GOLD analysis project Ga0126342, IMG submission 92528) | Coral microbial communities from Lord Howe Island, Old Settlement Bay, Australia - Cyphastrea 1 metagenome | ecosystem: Host-associated > Invertebrates > Cnidaria > Coral ... | reverse complement strand
GTGGGGTGGGGTGGGGGGGCCATGCTAACGTTCCTTATACTTCGTACGTTATATGTTGCTACGCTGCAGAGATCTCTGGTGTTGTTGCTACGGTGTATACACAAAGGGGTGGGGTGGGGTTCAAAGAGCAAAGATCTTCTCCTGTATGTGAAATGCTGGCAATGGCGATATGTGAATCGACATACTCGGCTCCAGCAAAAAACAATTTCAACGCTGAAGCGTCTGGTTTGAAAAGACAATAAAATGCGCCTATCAAATTGATCCAATGAAAAGTGTCCAAAACCCTCACGAAACGCGAATTTTGCCAAATTCTCGCGCGATAATTTTGCCAAATTTGGCTCATAAAAATGTGCATTTCGCTGTAGCGAAAACGACATTTAAAAAAAAAAAAAAAAACGTTGTTTTTACGAGCACGGTTCCCGGTCCGCCGGGATGTTCTTGTCCATGTTTTTTCTGCTATTAAGTCCTATTTGCTCCTGTTCATACTCAAACATACTCAGACTATCTCAGACTATATTTATATATATATATATATATATGTGTGTGTGTATGTATGTACAGCATTCTAAAGTTATTACTGATTGTCTAGCAAGGGCACCTGAAACTCAAAAGAGTTTCATGAGCTGCTCGTGCGGTCCTTGCTCAATTTGTGCCACTCGGCAAGGCTCATGAGTTCGGTTGCCTGCAAGAAGGTAATGCTGGACATTCAATGGCAAACAGACCCAAACACTGTGGAACATTAGTGGAGCACGATACTCACCAGATACTATCAACCAATCCGACCAGTAGCTTGCATTTTGTCATTCGAATGGGGGGAATTGTGTGGGAGTCGCCTCGCTGGGCGCAAGAAAAAATCCAGCATGGAGATGGCTGATCATCATTTGGCGCAAGATGGAAGTGTCAGTGAAGGACAAGTCCAGTCAGCGCGCACTTTTTTTGCGACCGCCACCATCTCGGTTTGGTGACCTCACAATTTCAGGGCTCAAAGTAGCACTGCTGGCACTGCTTCATGAAGTTCAAGGCCATCATGTTCACCCCAGCTCCTCTCTGCCCAAATGTTCACCAAGTCGATCATGGGCTCCATGGCTCCATGGCTCAATGCCCGGAGTTTCCCACGAGTTGTCCCCGAAATTGCCATGAAATTTGGGTCACGGATAGCCCATCTCCCGTGGCAGCAACGTCCCAGTGGCCGCCATGAGCTGTCGCAGGCGGAGCGCCCAGGCAAGAACGGACCAAAAGGCGACGTCTTGCCTCGGACTGGAGTTGAAAGTTGCAGGAAAAGAATGCTTTTTTACCACTAAATGTGCGGATTTCCCTTAGAAATTGCATGTACATGCATGTACAATTATTCTCGGGTTTGGGATGGGGCTGGATGCACAGCAATGATGGCTGACTTCCTTGCAAAGTGCTACTAAACATGCATGAGAACCCATCTTGAACATGGAACAGGAAGTCCTACCCACACAGGAGACATAGACTCTGATTTCCGGGCGGCTGGGTTGAAGAGACTTGCTCTGGTTTGCCAGCAGTGTACTCAAAAGCAAGAAACAGGGCCCTTGACTCAGAGGAACCAGTGTGCATGCCTCAGCTGGACCCTGTGGACGCAGAAGGACGCTGTCAGCCTCGGAGGCCTATTCCTTGGGGAGAGTATGCTTCGGAAAAGTTTAACCACCATACCACATCCAACTCCAACCACCAATTCCAGTGTGATTGACAGAAACTGACATGCACCGTCAAAGCAATTCCGGAGACCGGGTCAAAGCCAGCTAGCTGCTCAGCCGAAAAAGTGACAAGCATTATATTGAAGGACTTGCGTTGATCTATTAGTCCCTTCGCCTGTATAATGATATACAAGTGATATACTATGACCAGCACCAGCATGCATTCCCCACAGTAAGTGGGGTTTGCCTCGATCTATGGCCACATCATTTTCTGTAATTCTTTCCACAGGAGAAACAGCACACTTCCCGACGCATTTGTGCTCTTGCCTTCGCCCCTTTGCAAGTTGATGCAAGTTGTGGTGTCTGTGTCTATACGTGTGCCGGTATTGGGTATGGCTCAACATTATGTACCCTACACCGGACAATACTAACACGTGCTTTGGGTCTTTGAGCCTCAAATTCTTAGCCGGTTCGACAAAATCGATCCTTCTGCCCCCGGAGCACCAGCCAGTCTGGAACTTACAAAATGATTACAGTGTTCAAGAATAATATGCCTGAAACATCTGAAACGTGTTCTCCAAAAAAATGACACCCGGAATCATTTACGCAACAATGCATTGAGGGAAGGTGACCGCAATACCCTCTGATAATCAAACATGGCAAAGAAAAACACACCATTTGTAGATGATTTGTCTCTTTAACATATTACTTATGCTGCTCTATATGGTTTTCCAATCCAGCGTAAATGATCTCCAAATGTAATGTCAGTGATCGAGAATATTCGAGAATCGTGTCGAGGAGGAAGCCCTGCAAAAACAACAGGAATCCAACGAGAATCCAACGAACAATGATGAGCCCTCTAGGGGGCACTCCTGCCAAGGGTCGCAAACGACGCCATGCCCGATTGTCCATGACGAGGACGTCGCCCGCACGAAGTGGGACACTGATCAGAGAGACCTACACGCTTTGAAGCAACAGAGTTTCTTGATGTTTGTTGCCCATGCGATGCAGCGGGGCCCAGGGCAATCAGAGCAATCACAGACCGAGAGAAAGAAAGAGCGAAAAAGAGATGGAAACGTCTACCTCGTTTTGAGGAGTTGAATATGCTGTAGCCCAAGGATTTCCTAGTTTTCTTCAAACCCTGCCTCGTTGTTCGCAGGATGTTCCCATGCATGCGAGCCAAGGAGGACTTCAAGCTGAGCGCCTTTGTTTTGGCATTGAGAGCTAGCTGACCCAAGTGGGTAGGGCTTTTGGCGCACTGTCTTTGAAGATGAACCATTGCCATCAACCATAGCAGGCCCTTACACAACCTATGAACCTATGGGTCACTATAGGTTGCCAAGGTGACCATATAACAGCTGGCAGCCATCAGAACACTTAGACTTGTCACTTTGGAGGAAGCCGATTGTTCGATGGGGAAGGAGGAAGGAACCCTGAGTGCCTCCTGCAAAACCCAGCGGTAAAAAGTTAAAAAAGTGTCCTCTGGGAATGCTCATCGCATTTCCATTCCTGAGGGCATGCCCAGGGTTCATTTAATTCGACAAGGTGCCACTGCTGCTCCTCGCGAGAAAACGACTAAGATCTTGACCCAGGTCCCAGAAACTTGAAACATCCTTTGCTTTGTCCACTTTGGATGCCGAAGTCAAATCAATCAGAGGCAACAGCACGGTCAGTCCGTGACTGGAGCTTCGACTGAATCCAGAGCTCACTTCTCCAGCCCAGGGCCACTGAACGGCGGCACTGGCCACAAATGCCTTCGCAGCATTGCCGGCATCTGCCCACACCAGGAAAGCCCGCTTCAAGAACACCGCATCTGATGGCTTCGCGTTTGACCCTGCCGCACCCAACATGGTCTCCCGGATGGTTGGAAGCCAGAGCTTCTCAGCAGAGCGTAGAATGCCCAAACTCATGACCTTAATGATGGAGCAGGTCCAAATCAATCCAAATCACAACATTTCTGCCACAAATTGTGGCAACAGTTGTTGCGGGGGCGTCCTTCCTGTAGTCTTTCCAACTTGAAGTGCGCATTGAAGCGTGCAGGTATCTCAAAACTGTTCAGGAAAAACCTACGAGAAGTCTCCATTAAGGCTAGAGGAGTCGGGTCAGGAGGAACGCATATCCCCCCAAAAAGTAATACCTGGCATGGTAGAAACACAACAGCAAGCTACCCCTGATGGCTCATACAATAGGAGTGCAAGTGAATGTAGGCCAGAAAATCACTCTTTCCAGATTGTGTGATGAGAAGTGTGTGGCAACCAAGCAGCCAAATCCGGAAAGCGCCAGGTCGCATCCGTGTCCAGCAACTCACTACTCTCACTTCGGGCTTGCCATGATGCAGCGTGCACTTCGTGCATGAGAGCAGCTACTTCAGGCATCACCCCATCTTCTGTCAGCAGTTCCGTATCATGGAAGCACCAGGTGTTCCAAACTGGCTCATCACTCTTCACCTCAACTTCACCCTGGCTTGCACCATCCGCCTTAGACTTCTTGGATTTCTTGGATAAGGCCAGGGGTCCAAATAACATCAGTGATAAGGTGGATCCCCATGATGGTCCGGGTGCAGCTGAATCCGCTGAATCCTTGGCATTCGAAGCTGCACCAGCCCCTCCAGCATCACCTGGCTCCGATAGCTGGTCTGCATCGAAGCGGCCAACGCTGCCAGGGCAGCTTTCGGCGATCCTGCAGAGAAACGATGGGAAAGCAAGACAGGGGGGTGAGAAACCATGTTTGATACAAAATTGATCTGGCAATGTGTGTGTGTATGTTCGTGCACGCATGTGAAGTATAGAAGTGTGTTTGTGTGTGTGTGCGTATGCGGATGATATATATATATATATATATCTGTGTGTGTGTAATTGGTATTCATCCATGTGTGTGTGTGTGCCCATGTCGTATGTGTGCGTGTGTGTGTGTGTGCAGTATGTATCTGTCTCTTTCTCTGTTTTTACTCCCAGATTAGTGTTGCAAAGGGTCGATCAAGTAATCATTTGGTACAAATTCAGCAGATCTATATCTGAAGTCCTGGAGCATGCAGTCTCCAGCAGTGCCCTGACACTTGGTTGTTTCATGGATTGCAGCATCGACAGGATGTAGCCGGATGAATGTCCCAGCAGAGCACCGGCCATAAAGGATCCTGGAAAGAGTAAAGGCATGGCCAGAGCTGAGCCGATGGCTGCTCCTGCCACATCCAGGTTGATGGATTTCGAAGGACCCAACAGCGGTCTGCCTTGAAAGGTGATACCCTCCAACACTTCAGCAAAGTGACCTCCCTTTGGTTGATGCAACTTGGCCTGGTGCAATGGCACGGTTTCAAGCAGAACACAAGCCCCATAGCGTTGCATACAGCCCTCAAAGGCCTTCTGCCCTTGCTTGGAAACTGCCTTGGCATCAAGCTGCAAGCTACGCAGGAAACGGTTTTCCTCAGCTTGGATGAGCTCCTGCAACTCGGCTTGTTTGTACACCAGGTAGCTCAAGCCTCCAAGGCTTGCACCGAACAACCCCCGAGATGCTGCTGCTCTCATGCCGCCATCGGAGCCATCCTGCCATGTTATCCCAGCAGAGCTGCCGGATCCATTCCCACCACCAACCTGTGCTGAGTGAAGCGAAGACTAAGAAAGCCCGAGCCTGGATGCTGAATGATGCTGACAAACGCTTGCACTTGCCGAGACTTATCCTAAATTTCGATGGCTACACTTGACAGATCTTATTTTTGAGCCCAAGTGCTTCACAAATGCCTCGAAAGTGCACTCCTTTGTCTGACTTTGGACGTTGAGATTGGTCAATGTTTAGTTGACATCCACATCAACATATGGCTACGGGTCAAGACCTCAAAATGGCTGGCAAATTGATGTTCATCCTGGTCATCCTCCCTAAAGGTTTGGAATGGTTTGGATCTATCCCCATGTGTCACAGCTATGCAGAAAGGGCGTGGCCCTCGCCTCCAAAGCGTGCAATCCGAGCTCTTGATACAAGGCGCAAGCCTTGTCACATTGCTATCCATCAACAGTGGGAAGACCGACCTTCTCTGAAGGGGGTCATACCGAGTCATTCCACCTTAGGACCTTTGCTGGGGACTCCTCAGAAGGGCTGTATCAATTCCTATTCGGGTGTGACTCATGCTGTGATCTTAGTTCGGAGATGGTCTTGGCAGCCTCGGCACATTCCCTGCCTGGCTAGAACTTCGCACGGCCTTCAACAGCAACGACACAAGAGCACAAACTCCATGGCCATCTGCATTGTACAGCGGTGACTACGAAGCAATTAAGTATCAATACACCAGGATATTGGGTTTCACCCTTTAGGTTTCACATGTGTCCTGCATATTATCATATGATAATGCCGTACATATTAAGTCTGTTTGTGCATTTCATTAAGTCAGTTCAATGCTGGCAATGCAATTTCTCTCCCGTGATAGCACGCCATCTCGCAGTAACAAACCGACGTAACATTCGACTGTGAGCGCGCAACGATGTTCCCGTTTGGATGCCAGCCTCGTTGACATCGTTGTTCAGGCCAGCAGCTGCTGCTACAAAGTGCAAAGCCTAGTCAAAAATCTGGGACCTGGGAACCAAATATGCTCTACCACATACTACCACTATTTGCCTTGGGATAGTGACATTTGTTGCATTTGTTCCTGGAAATCTATTTATATAGTTGCATATAGTCTCTCCGGCCCCCCCTCTCACTATCACTATTCTAGTTCCATTTGGTTACAAGCTCCATCAAGTTCCTGGTTGCTGCAGGCAATCCCCACCAACCCGCTAAGCCCAAGCCTTGGCCTCACCTCTCTTGTCACCCAGTTGCCGGTAGGCCTTGATAAATATCAGGCAGGATAACCCAGGATAACGGCGATTTATGAGGCTCACTTCACACCGTTGCGGTCCACCATGGACACCACTTCATCCATACACAGGATCAGTATGGATCAGTCACATGCAATCCATGGCAAGTTGCCTCCACTCCAGCACGGGCTGCACGCATCATGTGATCCCCTTTCTGCGCGTGTTCGTAGCTTTGAGCCTGGGGTATCACGTCTCCATATCTCAAGTCCAAGAAGGGCATCTGTTCAATGTGTAGTGATGTGATGTGTAGTGACTAGGGTGGGCAAAACATTTCAAAGGAGCTTGGTTTGCATCATTCTGTGTTGCATTTCTCATGGCAGATTGAATGTATGGTTTAAAATAGTCTGCGCTGAAGCTTGTTCGTCACCTGTTCGTACTTCCCTTGATTACTTGCAGTTTAGCCATCGACCAAAGCAACGCTCAGACGGGCAACAAAGTAGCACAGCTGCAACTGAGTGCAATGCCAGAGTCAGCAATCCATGAGCCTGCGAGGCCGCGAGGCACAGTGGAGTAGCTGCTGAACACAGCACTGTCACCATGCCTTGAGAGGCTTGTTGTTGAGAGACTGCACCTGTTCATCCGTCCGAAAGTTGCTGAAGAAAAACATGACATGCGAAAGAAAACATGTTGCTGACTCTACTAAGGCCTCTCAAACTCCAGAACATCTCAGGAAATTCAGGACATTTCATGAACTGATCAACCATAATCAACCATCTGAGGTCAGCTCCAACGCCAGGGCAGCTTTGGCCATGGAAATCACCTCCTTGGGCTTCACTGCTTGGAGCATCTTCAGCTCCACCAAGGACATCATCATGGCAGCCTCCCATAGCCCCCATGGATCGACCCCCAAAAAGCAACAAATCCAGTACGAAACCAAGGTTTCTATAGGTTTCTAGGGGGGTATTGTGGGGAAAGATGGGGAAAGGGGTTGCTTGCGATTTTGCCGCCAGTTCATTCTTTGTTCCAGGCCATAATCCCGTTGTTTTTAGTTCCTACTCCTACCGTTCATCATGGCGTGGTTTCATCAACTGAGGTCCAACATGGTCCAGAATCACCACGGGTCACTGGTGGCCACCGCCTCTCCGAGCTTGTTGCCACTATTGCGGCATCTATCTAACTCCTGTGCAATGGCAGCGACATTCGGCCACATTGCAGCTGGAATTTGAGGGCCACTTTCCATGGATTCCATGGATCAAGGTTTAGTATGTGCAGCTACAGACCTGCAGAGTAAATCCACTTTTCTTCAGCCGCGCGCTGTCAAAAAATTGGCTGTACAAGTTTCTATTCCCAATATCGTGGCAAAGTTGGCAGCAAATCAATCCCCAGAGATTGGAAGAGTATGGGTCGACCAATGATGAAGTAGCCGGCAAAAACTGAGAACACGTTCAGGAAGAGCCAGGCGCCAATGATCTGAAGCCTCGCACCAAAAAGACCACCTGCTAAAGCTCCCGTGTTCACTTCACCACCGGCACGGCAAGCCGTCAATGTCTCCTGCACTGCATCGCGCCTGGCATGGTGTGGACACCTCATCTAGGTTTGTCATCATGGTTTGTCTGAAATTTTGGCACGCAACAAGTCCAAGGGGATTATCATGGATTCTCAGTGCTTACCATCAAAATTATAACACTCTGACCAGTTTGGGGGCTCAACAGCATAACCCATGTCTGGATAATGTTAACCCAGGATCAGTAAAAGCCCCCAGTTTTATCCAGTTTGTCATATCACTGGTGGTAACAGGCCTTGTGATCAAATAGGTGCCACCGGTAAAGGCATTGAAGACGCTGTCGATGGCACGATCATTGCTGGCTCCCCTGGCTCGTAGCCTCTGGCGGAAGGCTTCCCGGTCCAGGCTTCCGGCGCCCGAAGGCCAAATGGAATCCAGATCGCACACCTCAAGGACCTGAAGTTGAAATCATAGAGGTTGTTATTGGTGAGATGTCATCGGGATATATCATGGGATATTATATAGATATATATATGTGTGTGTGTAATCACGATGTAAGCCAACCAACCATAATTGGATGTGAATTGATATCAACCCAAACAGGGTCTAAAGATTATAAAACCAGCCATTTTATGGTGATATGTAGCTGTATTTATAATATATATATATAATGGGAATATTACTGGGACTATAACTAAGCAACAATGTGATAAATGGGGTTGTCCAAAGAAGGGGGTTGCCCCCCCAGTTGTGTGGCAACTTCAACGGGGAAAATGATGATATACCGCTGGATGGGTAACCAATTTCCAAACAAACCCATGAAGCACCATGAGACGTCATGAATGAAACACAATAATTTGTGATTTCGTCCTTCGTACACCCAAATCTACAGGCATACTTTCAAAAGTCCATGAATGCCTGCCAAAAAATCCATCAAGAACTTTGTCACAGAAAAACATCTAGGCCCAGAGCAAGTGACGCGTCGGGTCTCGTCGTCTGGCACAGTGAAATCTAAGGCCCAGGTGATGGGTGTGTAGTCGTAGCCCTCCGCCCGCCGTGCCGTCGCCCCCCGCGTCGCCGGACGCGGCTGCGTCGTCGATGCGTTGTGTTTTCGGATGGAGGTGAAGCTCCAAGAAATGTTGGGAGCCAGCAGCAGCAGGGTCGACAAACACCAGTGCCGCATTTCGGAGCTTTAAAAAGTGGCCGGTGAAGCCAACTTGTGCCCAAAGCTGCTGAGAGAATGGAAGAAATTGGGAAAAACCAATCCTGGAAAGGATAATCATTGGATGTGTTGCCAAATGCATTTCTGGGTACCAGCTCTTTTCCGAAGCTACACCCTCATTGTAATTTTGGATGGTTGTTGCTCCGGTCCCACCCATAATCCATTTGAATGAAATATGTCGATTCTTTTAGTCCTTCACTGGGCAATTCTTCAGCACCAACTTGAACGAACTATATAATTGTTCGGAGTAATATGGTAAATTCAATAATAAACCATGCGCAATTGGTTGATGGGATGCTTTGTTATTGGGTTTACCACTATTTACCACATTCAATCCCATCAAAATCCATCAATTATCATGATCTTAGCATTGATAATCCCAAAATTTACCACCAAGAAACCCATGAAAACATCCCTGGCTTCGCCCTGACCAACGCCTCAGAGGCTCGAAGGTAGGCTGCTTCCAGTTCCTCTCTCCCCTGAAGCGGGTTATGGCTTGGGCACGGTGCGATATGGCACAGTATGGATTGAAATTGATATCAGGGCTTGGCAAATGTCCTACTTTTGTAAACATCACCCAGCGATTTTTTTGGATATAATCTCTGACAAATACTTGAAAGTGATGTTGAAAATCCCCAAAACATGACATCTACGAATCCCTGTGACATGGATGGGGGAAAGTGCTGCCAAAAATTGCAAAGTTAGAGCCTTTCTGCTTGCAGAAAGCAATTTGAAGGGGGGAAAAAGGAAACAGAACACCCCCTCATCATCTGGAATAGGACCTGGTAGGCACCGATGATGCATCTCAAAGATCTGGCAATGCCAGCCCTGCGGACATCATGGACATGGCATTAAGCTTGCTGGCTCATTCTGGAATCAGCCACCCATCCTAGACATGTCAGTGAATCAGGGTTACAGTATGTCATACATGGTCAGATTTCATAACCGGAAATCATCAAAGATACCTACATTGTGGTTATATTAACTGGATAATCAAAGGCACCAACTGGCTGGCCACATGCAGTCCAACTAAGCAGGTGTCCTGTCACCAATCTCCCGGAAGAGATTCAGGGCATCCGACGCAGCCTGGTGGATCTTGGGACATCTTGGGATCTTGGAGTGTTTTTGTCTGAAAATTGGGTGCCCGATTTTCTCATGGTTATATCTGTTATATATATTATATATGGTTAAGAACTAGTGTCATCTTATCAGTCATCATGACTTATCATCAGTTACATGAGTTAAAAAATCCATTTTCTATGGGGGCCTCCCCCATGTTCAAACACACGTGTGATTCAGGTCACATCCAAGACATGCATGGCACAATACTTCAGCACTAGTCTCAGCTACTAAGCATCTGGCCCTCTCAGCTGCCTGCGACGTGTCGTTTTCAAAACGCTGGAGCCGCTGGCCAAACCCAATGCCATAAACCACCAAAAAAAGCAGAAATGAGTGGTAAAAAACATCTCCAAATGGTAGTTTTTTATGGCATTGGGATTTGCCTCGTTAGACACCGTTAGACCACATGAACACCACTGGAAACCATTGGATCCATTGGCAAACTGGGTGCTTTCCAGGTTCCGTGCCTGAAAGGCCTCTTCGTCAATAGCTTCTTCCGCTTCATTTAGGAGGCCTGTTGCCTGGACCAGGGCAGCAACATCCATTCCATGTCGTAGCAGTTGATCAACAAATGTGGCGACCTGAAAATGGAGTAGCACCCATTTCAATCTATGATCAGCATGTTTCCAGCGTTTTCCCCCTTCACACTTCAATAACTTGGGGTATAATGTTGGTAAAGCACTAGTAAACCATCCCCAAGTCATCACCATTTTCATGCTATGTTATATGTTTATATATGTTCACCATCACCAGTCATGGTGGTTATGGCTTATGGCCCTTGCATTGAAATCCACAGGACCTCCATCCTCCAACGTCACCCGCATCACCTGCGTACTGAGCCGCTCCCTGCTCTCGTCCAAAAAATCTGGCTGCCGGGCTGGTGCATCCTCGGCCTCGCGCGCGCACAGCGCATCACGCCGGAAAGTCATGGGATGATCCAATGGGAAAGATCCTCCCATGATTTCGCATGGAAAATGGATGAAAATGGGACATGTTGAACTAGAAATATTACAAATGTTCATAGGGAACATGGCGAAAAAACATGAAAAAACATGGTGATGTCAGCATATGTCAGCGCGAGTTGACCCACCTCTGCCAAATCGCAGAGGGAGATATTCCGCTTCACTACCTGGCAGCTGAGGCTCGCTGGGAATGATGCCTAGAATCTATTTTGGACTTGTTTGAGGCAAAATACAGAAGCATATGTTCAATTTGTCTATCAACTTAATCAATATTACAAACCTTGTGAATCTCCATTCCAGGCATGTCGTAGGGTGCCCGAGATTTGATGGGTTGATTCAAACGGCCGATTTTCCAACGGCGCCTTCTCTGCCGTGCGAGGAGACCGCAGTGGTCGAGGAGAAGCGAAGGGGGACCCGGAACGTGGGGCCATGGCAACTGAAAACCTGGCAGCTGGCACAGCTGGACTGGGCGCATCGCTGCTGGCATGGTAAATCCCATAAACCCCGATAAATTCATCATAATTCATCTATTTTGGGACCCAGAATGAACAAATCCGATATTAAAAGTAGGGTGACTGCAAGGTGAAGAGTCAAGCGGTTCCATGTTTCACTTCAAAACATCAGATCAGTGCCAGGTAGTCTGGCCTGCACTCAGCCAGAGGACATAACGTGGGGCGGGCCAGCCATTCAGCCTCCCACTCCCCTTAATAGCTGAGTCTGTTGATCCAACGTGCAACGATGTGTTGATGTCTTGGCCCCAGAACCAGTACCTTAGAATCTTCAGCCACGATGAATAAAATCCAACTTCATGGAGAAGGGGGGACCAATTCTTTCGTAGTAATTCATCGCTATTCTTCGAACCCCCCTAGAAATCCATTGAATGTTCAATCATCCTCAGTCGACAATGAGACAAAAGTTCATCCCTTAACAAACAGTCCCCCAAACACGCTTGGGGAAGACCCCCAGCAATAGCTAGATGTTTGTGTAGCCGGGGCTGGCAAATAGGTTTGTCTGAAAATAGGGCACCCTCAATGCCAATGGATTGTCATAACTTTCCCCATTAAAATTGGAATATATTTTAAGACACACCCAAAATTGCGCAACACGCAGCATTTTGTGTCACACCCGCTTTTGCTTTGTTCGCAATGGCATTACGAGGCCTCAGTTGGTCGCCCGCGAAAATCGGGTTGTCTGTTCCAACTGGTTGGTCGCTAAGCCAAGAAATCACCCAAAAAATGAATCGGATCATCATCAACCAATATCAACCACCAACCGTCGCGAGAAAAGACCAACTTGGAATTTTGCTTCGTTATCATGTCCCCATCTTTGTTGCTACCCCTCTGGTGGTCAAACCCGGAAATCTGAAATCCCATATGTTCAATGGCACGTCATCTGCGAATGGGTGTCTGAAAATAGGGCACCCAAAAAATCAAAAAAAATGTGGCTGGCTACTCATCGTTTTCCAATTTAAATCGGCGCTTGGTGATTTTACACCATTTTCGTACAGGCCCAACATAATTTTGATCTTGTTCGTTATTTGACTATTTAATGTTGTTGTTTTTTTAGCCCATCAATATCATCTCGAATTATCTCATGATTTGTGTTCTGCCATCTACACAGTCGGGACGGGACTGCCAGTGTCAGAAGGTCAACCAACTCGAGGCCCTAGCGTTCCGCCACCAATTCTTCGAAGGCTTCTTGTGAGAAACGATGACCTGGGATCGAGTGATGTGGTAGTCGTGACCCTGTGGCAATCCAGTGGTGCCCCGGTTCGTTGGCGAAATTGGTGAACTAAAGGTTAACCCCTAATATTGAACGCCCCGCGGAAACCATGGTTTTGTAGGAGATTGACAAATATGTGGGACCACTTAGGGGGTGTTTTACATTAGGGGGATAGGATTAAAGGTTAACTAGGGTTTATGGTGACGATAACTGTAGTTGGATGGGGTTATAACCAACTTACTCAACTTAGGACTAGAGGACAGCACCTTGGGGCCGTGGAATATCTTCATGTTCACCAAAGGTCATGTATAGTGAAGGGACATTCTTTCCATTCCTAGCTTGCTATACTCAATGATGAGTTTTGCTGTGGGAATACTAGCAAAACCTTCCCCAAAGCTAGGACCAAAAGGGGTCAACATAGATCAACCACCGCACATGTCGCTGAAACATCCCAGTTCCATCCAGTTCCATCCAGTTCCAGTGGGTTCCCATGGCTTCCCCTTGGGTCCCTGCGAACAGCTTCCCGTGCAGCTTCCGCAGTATCTAGGCGCTGCTTGGGGCCTCAGCCAGCTGGGAGGTGTTCCTTGAGCTGCTCAGCTGTGGCCTACTGCACCAATCTGGGGCCATGCGGTCAGAAATGATCAGAAATGATCAGAAATGATCAGAAATGATCAGAAATGATCAGAAATATATGAAAATATAACCTGAAATATCCTACACTATTCGCTCTATTCTCTTTCAAACCACTGATGCCACAGGACTGAAGATACTGAAGCGGCTTCCAGATGTTCGCTCAGTTTCTGGCCCATCTCGTTCAATGCCTCCATTAACTTCTTGGCATAGTCTTCATCATCCTTGATCTGGACACCCCGTGGAGCTGCAAGTGCGAATTCCCTTCAAATGTACTAGAGGCGAAACGGAAGATTGGTCGTTTGTGACTTCGAGTCCCCTCAAATCGAATTCTATGTGAATTTATGATTTCTGCTGTTCCAAGGAAAAGCTTCAAGAACCACAGACAACTCTGCGATGTTTCACCAATTTTGAAAGCTAAGCCCCAAACGTTGGCCAGCAATCCTGTCCTTCTGCCGTCTGGTAGAGGTGTCACCTGCAACCATCCATCTGATCATGACTTAGTTCGAGCTATATCATGTATGTGTATCTATCTATCTATCTATCTATCCATCTATCTATCTATCTATCTAATTAATCTATCTATCTATCTATCTATCTATCCATCTATCTATCTAATCTATCTATCTATCTATCTATCTATCTAATTAATCTATCTATCTAATTAATATATCTATCTAATTAATCTATCTATCTAATTAATCTATCTATCTAATTAATCTATCTATCTAATTAATATGTCTATCTAATTAATCTATCTATCTATCTATCTATCTATCTAATTAATCTATCTATCTAATTAATCTATCTATCTAATTAATCTATCTATCTAATTAATCTATCTATCTAATGAATCTATCTGTCGAATTAATCTATCTATCTATCTAATTAATCTATCTATCTATTCCATCTATCTATCTATTTAATCTATTTAATATGTTTAGTCTGTTTAATCTATTTAATCTATCTATCTATCTATCTATCTAATCTAATCTAATCTAATCTAATCTAATCTAATCTAATCTAATCTATCTATCTATCTATCTATCTATCTATCTATCTGTGTGTGTGTGT
>Ga0126342_10013192_pt1 | contig 14676 bp, 16 predicted proteins | sample Cyp1metagenome_FD_92528 | JGI IMG/M metagenome (GOLD analysis project Ga0126342, IMG submission 92528) | Coral microbial communities from Lord Howe Island, Old Settlement Bay, Australia - Cyphastrea 1 metagenome | ecosystem: Host-associated > Invertebrates > Cnidaria > Coral ... | reverse complement strand
TCATCACAAATCCTGCATTCAGCTTGTGGGAAGCCAAAAAGAGACGACTTCTGCGAGACACTGTTCCGCAGCTGATTTCTTGAAAACAACACAAAAAGAGACGACTTTCGCAGTTCCCTGTAGATTATCTCCGTGACTGCAAATTTTGGGAGAAACCAGCATCTTTTCTCGCACTAGTTCTCACTCCGTACATGAAATCCTGTTTGCAACATGATGCACATGATGCAGTGTCATGTGTGTCATGTGTGTCATGTGTGTCATGTGTGTCATGTGTGTCATGTGTGTCATGTGTGTCATGTGTGTCATGTGTGTCATGTGTATCATGTGTGTCATGTGTGTCATGTGTGTCATGTGTGTCATGTGTGTCATGTGTGTCATGTACCTCAGTACTGAGCAACTGTCTAAATGATTCACCGCAGGGACAAGACACACAGAAACCACACAGGTTCACCACACAGGTTCACCACACAGAAGCCGCAGGGCCCAGGCCATTCACAGGTCAACAAAACCTCGCAAAAAAACTGTGACTAAAGGATATCTAAAGGATATCTATGAAGCCCATGATATCTGTCGATTGCGCTGATTTCCCATGATTTCCATGAATTTTCGGGGAAAATCCGGGAATGATAAGATGCGATAAGTTCAGGACGTCGATGTTCAACTCTTCAGCTTGGAGCTTCATCTCCTTCACCGTGTTCTCCGTGTAAAGATATCCTTCTCCTGTCGAAAGTCGACTGGACACTGGACATCACTGGACGACCAACGACCAACACATTGTTTTTTTTGCTGCCGAGACACCACTGCCAGGTTCCAGAAAGAAGTGCTCAGAGATCTTCCTCTACAGAAGGGGGAACATGGCAGTGTCAATTCGTTGCAAGTTGTTGCTACTCTTGCTTCGCAAGATCTGCCAAGATCCGACCTTCAAAAAGTTCACTTCTGTGTCGACACCTGCCTGTAGCTCTTTTCGGTGTACTTGCCAGATAGGAAAGCCACTGTCAGCCCCTCTGCATCGGTCCCAGGTCCCCAAGGCTCCCCAGGTCCCCCCAGGCTCCCCAGGCTCCCCAGTCCCACTGCACCACCACACCTCGACCTCCCGAATGCCGTAGGCGCCCAAGAAGAAGATGTTGGGGCCTCAGCATGACCCATGACCCATGACCCAAGGGCCTCACAGGTTGAAAAAAAACACATTGAGTCTGCTGAGCATGCTGAGCATGCTGAGCCGTGCACCAAAGCTGATGCAATCACTTGTCTTCTGGGCCGAATCAATTAGATCCTCGCAGCGTAAACTGACCCTAAACCACAGAAACAGACTTCGCAACATTTCCGTTCAAAGGCAAGAACGAGAATTTGGGACAGGCTTTCCCGAAGCAATACATTTGATGCATCATGGTGCATCATGGTGCAAACTGTTCCGATGGCCTCTGCGGTAGAGTCAATGAAATACACTGGTGCTGCCAATTCAGTCTCCTGACATTGGCCTTAAGTGGGGCAAATAACACAGAGTCATGTGACTTGCCAGTCATGATATGCCTGATATGCCTGATATGCCACTGTATAGGCACGTACATTATGACACGTAATTTCATCTTGTCACTGGAAAAAGATGGCAAGAGTCACAGAATTCCGACAGTCAGCCAATGTCGCAAGCAAATGTCGCAAACACGTCAGCATTACTCAGTCAAATCCCAATGTTTGTCCTTTCACCTGCCCCTGCTTCAAGAGAGACACTGAGATATAGCCCAAAAATTGCCTTAAATTCCTGGAACTTAAACATAAATATTAACTTAAGCATCATAAACGATCATAAACCATGATGGTTTACATCATGGGATAACTCGACTTTTTGGAGCCTCGAAGCTGAGACATGCTGAGACATGCCGAGCCGCGTCGGAACTCGTCCTCCGAGGTGGTCTCCGGTGGCCTCGACAAACACGGCGACGAAACGACCAAACCCTCGACGAAACGTCGACGTCACGACGTCACCGCTGCAGGCGGAGCGGCAGGAAACGGCCCACCGCGAAGACCACGGCGATGTCGGTGCCGCTCTCCTCGAAACGAAAAACACGAAACGAAAAACACGTCGAATTACGAAATTCTCTTCAAATTTCACTCCGAATCTGTTCAAATCTCAAATCTTCTCTCTTGCTGTGGAAATCATCGCCCTATCAGTGCTTTGACATCTTCGAGAGCATGAAGGAACCTTTTTTTCTGTCACCAGGCAGGCACAGGCCCACATCCTTTGAAGTCCCAATAACTGCCACCATAGTTGGTGATCAATTCGGTTCCAGCACGAATAGCTTTCGTCGTTCGGAAATACCTCGGAAAATGCGAATCACCTACAAATCTAGACTCAGGAAGACATAGATCATCATAGATCTGTGTGGAGATCTGACATTTGAACTTCTTTCGCTGTGATTCTACTGGAAGCCACATCAGCCTTATATATCTTATATAGACTCACTTGTTGCAATGAGTATGATGGTGTCTCACACTGGGCATGCAATTTGAAAGGGCCAGGTAGGTCTTGCATGAGGAGATTCTGTTGCATTAGCTTAGATCAGGTAGGGAATGGCAGTGAGGCAGGGAATGCGGGTTATAGTGTACTCAAAACATATGTCCACCCGGCGGATGTATTTCAAATTTTCACATGGAGTTCGTCATGATCCTCCAAGACAGCTATGGAGACAACAGTCGTAAGCACACTCGCAAGCGCTGAAATGGTGCCAAAATAAAATGTTGCGTTGCAGAGGACTGTTCAAGAAAGGATATTAAACATAAATAGTGAGGCAAAGGGTGTCAAGGAAAGGAATGCTGCCAGAAAACTGGGAGGAGAGCCACTGGAATAGCTCAGTAAAAAGGGGTGTGAGATGGCGTGAGAAGTTGTTGAAAAGCCTCTTAGAACAAAGTGTTGGGAGAAGAGCCCGAAACAAATGTGATACTAAAGATTTATTGCTAAAGCAGAAAGATTCATGTAGTTAAGGTAATCCTTAGGCAATTCAGCCTCAGTTTTCTGAACGCTCAAACTCTGTTCCACAACTCCACCAAATGCCTCTATGAGACGCAGTGTACGGAGATGGTCGTTGAGCAAATGAACAAGTTTGAAAAAGTAAAACAAACAGTGATTACAATCTCTAGAATGACTTTAAAAGAAATTGAAGTTTTTGTGAAACATTTCCTCTCCCGACGTTCCATCCGAAAAACTCACCAACAATCTTTGGCCTGAGGCATCCAATGATATCCAATGATATCCAAGGCACATGACTCGACCGAGTTCGCACATTTTCACATTGATCAGTTCACATTGTTCTCGACTCTTTGCTCCATTGACATATCTCCCCAGATTCGTTTTCTCGGTGAATTCTTTGCTATCGACGCAAAACGACATGTCGTCTGCCTTTGGTCCAGCCATCAACTCCTCTGGTGTCATGTCGAGCATGGCCAATCCTTGGTGCAATTTGTTTTCAAATCCAAGGTGGCTCTGGCCAAAAATGTGAAAACATCAGAAACATACATGAAATATCATGAAATATCATGGAATATCATGAAATATCATGAAATCATATTAATGAAAAGGATAAGGAGTCCCTTCTATGGACTTGTTGGCTGTTGTGATTCGTTCCTCAAAATCAGACTGAAACAAGGACAACAGGACACCATTCTTCAGTGGACACCAGGTGTAGTCCATGTCTTCGTTGAAGTCCCGCAAGCCGACCTCTCGATAGCTCAGCAGTTGGCCTTCAGCAAATCAGGGTAACTAGCGGAAACAGACGAAAAATTGGGGTAAATCACCATTTTTCATAGGTAAACTATGGGAAATCACCATTTTCTATGGGTAAACTATGGAAAATCACCATGTTTAATGGGTAAACTATGGAAAATCACCATGTTTAATGGGGAAATCAACTATTTCTATGGCCATTACAAATTGGGGTAACCTCAGTTGGTAATGAGCTCCAGACCCATGTAGGGCGGTAACACGCTGCCCTTGGGCAAATCACGCACGGCAATCACACCTCACACAGGTCATGGCACACGACAAGACCTGTTATCAATGTTTCATCAGCTCAATTTTTCCAACTGGCGTCTCGGTGGTGAGTTGAACATCTTGAGATGATGTTTCACAGTTTCACACTATAAATCTACAGAATCACAAGCACCATCCAAAGAAGGCAGGAAAGCTTTGTATGACAGACCAGCGTAGGATGACGCACAACAGGACCAGTGAAAACACAGAAGGATGAAACACAACATAGGAGGTTCCATGGAGGTTCCATGTCGGGAAACGGCAGAAGTTGGTGTCGCCGGATATCAAAAGATCACTGAAAACAACGAAAAGGGAAACACACCACGGGGAGGGGTACCAAAAAGGGTACAGGCAGCCGAACCAAACAGAATGGAGAACGGGAAAGAATGGGGAATGAGAGATCGGGAGGATAGACATTCGACTGCGATGATCTGTGTTTGGACTGCATGTCTAGAGAGAGAAGAGAGAGAGAGAGAGAGAGAATCCCTGTTTAATGAGGCTTAATGTTCAATTCCACATCAAAGGAAGCCACTCTTGACTTTCCTTGGCGCGTGTCAAGAGTCAAATGAACAAGTCCTTCCTTTTCTTCCAATTCTCATGATCAGAAGATGCTTGGGGAGGAGACGCCGTTTGGTGAACAGAAAAAAAAGGAAGATAAAGAAAGGAACTAGGAAAGAGACGAGTAGGGACGCTCGGGGAGGCTGGGCAGAAGAAGAAGAAAGGAAAATGAAAATCCGAGACGAGTAGGGATACGCTGGTGATGTATCACATGGACCCAGGTGACCTTGCTATGCTGGAGCAAGGTCACTCCAAATAGGAGTAGCTAAGTAGATACCAACTGCTAGCTTTCATGATCATGCATATATATATATATTATACACATATTATACATTACCTACACAATACGTAATATATACATATGTATATATATATATATGCATATATATATATACCATATTTCATAGATGTATCATCACAATTCATCACATATATCGCATATCGAATTCTCATCATGACCTGATTGCAGTCCAGGCCGCCTTGACCAGCTCCCTTCAAGGTGGAGTTGCACACCATGAGATCCTGGAGGACGACCAGTGACCACACCATAGGGATTGATACAGTATGTGTAACAATAGGGAGTGATATGTATATTGTATATTCATATGTATATGCATATAACTTATATATATATTATATATATAACTTTTATTTTATATATATATATATGTGTGTGTGTGAATATTCAACATGATCTCTATATATACATATATACATCCTTAATGGCTTGATATGTGTAATCTCTATCCAGTCTATCCATGTTTGCTGTGTGTGTGCGCTTGTCAAATTCTGTGGCTTTTCAAATACTCCACATTCAGACATTGCGAGAATTGTGAATCCAGTGCCATCCGGTGAAACCGGCAACATCCGGCGAAATCCTCCGTGGAAACGGGATGGAAGCGCGGCAACTGTGCTGATCTCCAGTCCAGTTTCTGCCAGTCGCCGCCCAAGGCCGAAACCTGTGCTGATCTTGCTGATCTGTAGCAGTTTTCTCCGGGCCTTCCCAAAAATATGACAACCTCACATGGTTTCACTGTGAGTTTCAGGATGTTTCACTGTGAGTTTCACTATGTTTCTCCCAGAGATTTCTGAATCCAAGACACATCTTGAGGAACTGTGAAGCCATTTGCTTTCAGGATCTGCTGGCAATTGCAAACACGGTGATCGCAGGCACACCAGTCCTGCGTTTCCGGAGGATCAACGAGATTAACAGGATCAACCAAATCCTTTATCCCCAAATACGGTGAGATGTCAAGATATGTCAAGTGCAGCTTACCAATGTAAAGTTTATTGTGTATATCAATACAGTGATATACATTGATATACTATTATCATCTATTATCTATGTAGATACTGTACATAAGTTATATATATATATTATATATAATGAAAATATGACAAAATATGTGCCGTTGTTCGTTTCCTCCAAACAGCAGGCTTCGCAGGTCTCAGCATGGACGCTGACATCGCTGCCAGCCAGGGCCAGGGCAGCTGGGACGGCGATGCCAAGCTGCCGCCGGGAGAAGGGCACCACAAAGCTGTGCCACAGTGGTGCCGCGCAAACCTGTGGAGATAGGCAAGGGATCAAGGATGATCAAGGGATCTATTTCAGAACCAGCTTAGCAGCTTTCCATTTGACAAAAGTTTCAGAAGTGTAGTCAACTACTTCAAGAGTTTCAGCTGATATAGAATTACAATAAATTCCATAGATTTATATACTGCTACATCACTGTGATTTATGTTTCCATAATGTTTGTATTGGCACAACTGAGATCTGCATCCAAGCAACACAGGAGACAGCCACACGATACAGGCGTGGCCATTGGCGGTGGGCCAAGATTTGGCGCATGGCTTGATAAACCCAGGCTGCGACATATTTTGGACACAGCAGAACTTGGCAATGAGATTATTGTTGGAAGATTTGGAAGAAATCACTGTGAAAAAATCTCATTCGGCACAAAAATTCAGAGGAAATGTCGGAAATACATTGTTCATCATTGTTCAGTTTCAGATGTGTCGGATTGTCGGATGTCCTTGAGGTCTTGTAGCGCTTTTTGGAGCAGCGTGATCTCACCGTTCAGGTCGCCACAAACCAAGACCTGACGTGGCTACTGCAGCTGCAGCTGCTACAGTCTGCTACAAGTCCTGGGAGCTGAGAGCCATACGTTCTTGGACCTGCACAAGTTCTGCACAAGTGCTGCATCAATGCATTCCTGTTTCGCAACTTCGACAACCAGCTCCATGACACTAAGCCCGGGACGGATGCTCTGCCTAGTTCAAAGTTGGAAAAGACATGAAAGGATGAAACAATTTGGAGATCTCCAACCTATTCCAACATATTCCAGCATCAATATCTCAGATATCTCGCTTCAGAAATCTGCACTCATCTCTGGCCTGGATGACTGCTGGAGTTGCTCCAACCTGTGGTGATAAACCATCGGATATTTCGACCTGGCTGCCATGCGAAGGTCAAAAGCTGTCAAAGACAAAAGCAGCGGATGCACTGGAGGACATTGTGCCGATCCGCCTGTGGAGCATCTTTGGACTGTTCTTCACCTAAATGGCAACGCGAAAGAAGTGCCAAGTCAAGTGATTGGAACATGTGGCCCGAGCAGAAAGAAATGATCAGAACTCCAATCTGAAAATCTCATGTGACCCATCTGACCCATCTGACCTTCGGGTTGGTCACTGTGGTCACCGTCCTCGCCGGCCTCAACGGCCTCGACGGCCTTGGCCTTTGCCCGGGACTTGGCCGATGGCGACACCTGCGTGGCCGGCGCGTCGGTCGGCAGGGCGTCACCAAAGAGCTCTTCCATCTCGGCATCCTCCAGCAATGTCGGAAAAAAATGGGAAAATCTGTGGGAAAATCTTGGAACATCTTGGGATTGGTTTCAGATGGTTTCAGTATCGCTTTTCATTGGAAAAAGTGTCTGTTGTTTGAAAATCTACTCAATAGTACTCAATCATGCTGGGTTATGCTGAGTTGTGCTGGGAGATGCTGGGAGTGCAAAATACAACTCCTTGCCTCATCGTAGTCCCTGGACTCTGCTGCCGCCTTCGCCTTGGCCTTTGGCTTTGCCTTCGGCTTCGCCTTGGCTTTGGACTCCTTTGCTTTGGACTTCGGAACCGGAACCTCCAACTTCCGCTTGGGCCGTCCAGGGAGAAGGGCCTTAGAGAGTTCCTTCCAACAGGCACTGCGATTGGAAGGGAGCCATGGACCCCAGTCGTTCACAACTTTCGGTTTTTCAACTTTCTCGAGCTCAGGTTCTGGTGTCGAGACCGTCGAGACCCTTCGATTCTTGGCTGTCTTGGCTGGCGCTTTGGCTGCTTTGGCTGCTCTACCTTTGCCCGGCTTCGGCTTGGCAGTGCTGGTAGGTCGGGCACGGGCAGCCTGGGCAGCCTGGGCTCGGGCAGGAGCCCTGGCCGCGGGTCGCTGCCGCGCTGGAACCAGTGGGGCATCGTCATCGTCGTCAGAGTGGCGGATTTCAGGATCTGATTCCGAGTTCCAAATCCCAACTTCCTCGTCGACCTCACGGTCCTCCCGGGAACGCCTATGACGCAGGGCGGGGGCCCGGCGAGGAAGGTCTTCGATCTCATCCTCCTGGACTTCAAACAAAACTTGAAGGATTTCTCTAGATGTCGGAAAAGAAAAGAACACGCCTCACAAGATTGTTACCAGTCTTATACAACTTGCAGTTGCAGGACACTCTGTATGAAAAGACATATCTCAAAGCCACAACTCAATCCTTCAGCAAGGATGAAGCATGTATGTTGTGGAAGTGTGATTAAACCTGGCAGTTGACGTGCACAGGGTGCCCTCAAAAATATCTGGATTTTCAATCAGAACCAAGACATGGGCAGCAATTAACTATGTGCGGGACTTTCAGCTTTTCACAAGTACATGGTGCCATATATTGTGCCACATACATTAATAATCGTTGATACATCAGTAATATTCAGTAATCATATTAATCATCCATCTAATACATCATACCTCAAAATACATTGCAAAAGTATTCTAAAACCCAAAAAAAATCAGAAGTGATCAGCTCCAATCAGCTCCAATCAGCTCCAGTCAGCTCCTCGGCCCGTGATGCCCTGGATGCCTTGGATGCCGGCCTCGGCCTCGAATCCCTCGATCTGATGTCGACCCGCTGCACACCTTGCTGAACGTGCCGCGAACGGCTCAAGCGGCTGGAGCGGCGCAGCTCCATGTCGCGGCACGTCGATATCAAGACGAGATCTACCCAGTACCCAGCTTCAAAGATGTCAATGTCGATGTCGTGTGAAATGTGTCGAGTATGTCGAGTATGTCGAGTATGTCGAGTATGTCGAGTGTCAAGAATCTGTCAAGGATCTGTGCTTCTCCCGCTTTTTGTCATGGCTGTTTCTTTGATTCCATGTTTCTTTTGCATTCGCTGCACTTGGATGTTAATGGTATGTTGTCCCTGGAACCTTCAACAGTTGAAGTTTAGCTCAAGCGCTCTTAGCAAAGTGTGAATCAAGCTGCAAAAAGTTCTCCGCATTTTCCCGGGTAACTTTTTTGAGCTATCTGGAACACCTGAACTGATCAAACTGATCACCATGTCGCAACTGTCCACAGCCATGTCATTTTACGCAGCTTGAGACAGGATCCGCAAAGCACGGATACACAAAGCAGGTGCATGCAGGTGCAAGACAGAAGCTTCTGCGGAAAAAACGGCTTGGTTTGCGAGGCGAAAAGCTTCGTTTTCGAGCGAAAGCTGCAGTGTTGCCCCACTGCCATCCCATGATCCCCTCATCGCATTGCTTTCATTTCAGATTTCAGAGCCTGGCACAAGGCACAAGAGCCTTTCTCGAGTTCACGACCCAAACATTGGGGGAAAACACTTGGAAATCCAGGCCCAAGTCAGACAGTCACGGTGCACGGTGCCGACGGTGCCTTCTGTGCTTTCTTGGTGTTCGCTTTGTCGTTCCTCGCGATCTGACTCACCAGACTGCCAAAACGACTGCCGTCAGACTGCCAAGGTCGGGACCAGTAGTGGCTCACCCCTGAAGGATGTGGAAACGCCAACCTGACACGTCTACGAAAAATCGAGGCCCCCTGAAATCCCATGAATAGATGCAGCCACCGCTAGGCCCTACAGGCCCTACACCTGAGTTCAGACTGGTCCCATGAAGATCATGACACATTTGATATATAGTTTGATAATGTTTGATATATAGTTTGATCATGTTTGATCATGTTTGATCATGTTTGATCATGTTTGATCATGTTTGATCATGTTTGATACGCATTGAAATTGCCATTGATCACCCAAGGATTTGCATGGGCTCCCCTTGGGGATATGATGGGATATGGATCACCAGATCCAAGATGATCCAAGCGTGGCAGGGCGGACAAGCGCGTGGTTCCACGTTTCTGGAGCTCAAAGAGTTGGCCTTTCAATCCGAAGGCGCGAGCAACCGAGCTGCCCAGCAGCAACACACTGCGGTACCTGGATGGTTTCTGGATGGTTTCTGGATGGTTTCTGGATGGTTTCTGGATGGTTTCTGGTTGATCCGGGTTGAGACAGTGCTGTTTTTGATCATTGGAATCATTGGATTTTTAAGGGAAGATCAACAGAAAAGCATGGTTTTTACCATCGTACAATAAGAATCAAGATGAATCAATATCATACAATCAGTGTAGTGGGTTCCGGATTTTCCCTTTATCCAATTCTAGGAGATAGTCTGAGATAGTCCAATCATCATGCTATGAAGATGAGTAGAAACACGTAGAAACCATACTTTGTAGAGGAAAGCCTGTGAAAACTATGGCTGCGCACTGAGTGAGCTTGAGGTTGGACGCTGCCATCCGGGCCTCCTTGATGGGAAAGACATCTCCATCGCTGGTGTGCAGCTTGTAACCTGATCGTCAAGCTGAAGCAACAGACAACAGCAGCCAACCGCAAACTGTCAACCAATGACAAGAGCCAATCAGAGCCAACTGATATCATTGGACGGAACATAGTATACAGTATCGGTCAAAGGACAAGACAGCGTGCTCATGCTTCAAGCAAGGCAGCGTGTCCCACAGAAGCACCAAAAAAACCCATGAGGCGACACTGCATTGCAACAAACAGCTGGGGCCAGGTTCCCAGTATACATCAGAAAAAACCGTAGACTTCCTGATAGTTTGGTTTGCATGAGATATCCTTTGAGGGCGAACTCCGCAGTCAGTGCGTGCCTTTGGAGACATCATGCTTCTTGGACCTCTCTTTCAAGCCTGGATACCTTGGCACCAGCACCAAACATACATAACATACCAAACTCAGCAGAGTTGTCCAGCTGTTGATTTGGACAGCCCTGGCAACGGCAGCATCTGGCAGCATCTGGCAGCACTTTTGCTCGGAAATACAGCAACTCCTGTGTACCGTCAAAGTTGGGAATCCAGCGATCCAGCCTGGAACGAAGGGGACTGAAGCCTAACTCCTGCACTTCTTCGTCAAAGTCCCCGCCCTTCAAATAGAGAATGCCAGGCCCCAGTCTCGACCCCAGTCTGGATCCATCAAGTCCATCTGTTTCGGATCTTGCAATGCCTCCCCGCAAGTTCTTCGTGACCATCGGCAGAAATGTGGGCAAGCGTATCACAGCCCGTCCCGTCACAAAGTCATACTGTTGAGCGATGTGTTCCACCTGTTGATGGAAGGGCAAGACATTTTTCACGCCGAGCAACGTGGCCATCTTCGCCACGGCCATGATTTTTTTCCGCTGCGTATCCACCAAGGTGAAACGAACATCGGGAGCACAGATGGCTGAGACCAGACCAGGCAAGCCACCACCGGTGCCCACGTCCAAGACCGTGCTGCCCGGCTGGAAATCGGCAGCCAGTGGAATACTCAAACACCTCACAGCCCATGGCCAAAAACGGCCAAAACATAGTCATGTCATATTCCTTTCACCTTTCTCAAGCCTTATCATTCACACCATTCACACATGAAAACTGCATTTTTTTTTTTGCTCACATCACCTGATGGGCTCCCCACGGGATAATGTGGTTTTCCATGAGGTCATCTTCAGTTTGGATTTCACGCGAGACCAAATTGATCTGTTTGTTCCAGTTCAGGAGCAAAGAAGCATAGCTCTCCAGCTTTTGCCTCGCAAACATCGACCAAATGGGGACCAAATGGGGACCAGCACTTCAGTTGTATAGTTTGGCGTAACTTACGTAACATGCAACGTTTCGAGTGTTCCTTCGTTTTCCGCTCTTTCTAGACTGTTTGATGCACATTTGACTCAAAAGATCTCAAAAGGTGTTAGAAATGTGCAGCTTCTAAGCTTCAGGACGCAGCTTCTCTTCCCACAAGTTGCACCAGATTCGGAGCTACAGCTGCGGATGCGAGAGTGCCTGATGCATCTGGTAAAATCATGGCTTCACTCATGGCTTCATCCGGTTCATCAATTTTGATCCGTGCACTTCAAAATCGGAGAAAAATATCAATCTTCTCACATAGCACTACATCATGTCCATTCATTTCCATTGATTTCCACCCTCCCGGCCTAAGCATTGCCAGAGACTTGCAATCAGCACAATCAGCATAACATCAAGCAGATGCCAAGCGGCAAGGTGATGGACATGTTGCACCAGTTAACCAGCCACTGCTAACGAAAGTTCGAAGGTTGCCATCGTTTTTCAGGTTTTTCAGTGAAATTTTGGGGATGTTGACTAAATTTGACTAATATGTGTGCATTGAGTTTGTTACAGTTTGTTGTTACCTTCGGGATAAGCGGTTGAAGCTTGTTCCCACTGCACGATCTGCACATGAGAAGTCTAAATGTGACCCAAGCTTTCGAGCTGCGGTGAGCTGTCCGAGTCCAGCAAATCCAACTCATCCAACTGTGAATTCGCTGGGCTTCCTGCCATGAGAGCAAATTCGTACCTCACATCATTGGAAAACATGGAAAACACGGCCTATGTTCTTACAGATCTACATCAATGTTGGAAAACAGCGCCTATATCAGCCTATGTTCGTAATTGTTCTTACAGATCTCTCACTCAAAGAGCTGCCATGACAGATGCGCACGGTCAAAATGCCCCCAGAGCTGCTCCACGGACTGAGCCGAACGACTGTGGAAACTCTTCAATTCCAACAGTTCCACGGAACAGTTTCTGAATAAATCGAAAGAAAAAACAACTTGAGAAGAACAAGATATGACTACCAGATTCCAACAGCACGAGCCACACATGCAAGCCATAAGCCTAAGGGCCTATGTCCTCCTAATTCCCAATCTGTTCTAAAGCTAAAGGTTTTCAAACAACATGAAATTCAGGCGCTACCTGGGCTTCTGGCCATTCCCGCCAATCTTGCTAGCCTTTGTTCAGCAGGTCCAGCCAGTGGTCGCCATCCCCTGTGGAAATCCACAAACGTTGAAAATGTCACAGAAATGTCACCCTCATGTGACACAGGGTGACACAGGGTGACCATACCCTCTGGTAAACTAACATAACTATTATGGAAAATCACCATTTTTAATGGGTAAATCAACTATAAATTGCCATTTTCCATAGCTTTTTGTATGTTTACCAGAGGGTACTGTCACAGAATCCACAGTGAAATGGGACCCATGTCCTGACCCACTGCGTCCACTGCGCCTTGGAAGGGTCTCACGGGGCCCCGGTGGAGCTTGCCCCAACCTGCAGCACGGCAGCAGCACAGCAGCGCGCCCCAGGTCGGGTCGAGCATTGAACTTCCATTACCATTGGATTCAAAGATTTCCACACCACATGACTTACATGATTTACATTGTACATCAAGTAATGACATCAAGTCATGGCATGAATTCCATTGAATTCGTCTCAAATTTGGCCCAGGATGTCGAAACGCTCGAAACGTCTGTGCTGAGCTTCCCGGCACAAGGCCTTTGCAGCCCGGCTTCTCCCGAAAGATGTGAGGCTGCCAGGTCACAAGGTATGAATTGATCAGTTAAATTTTGAATCAAATCAGATTTATGAAAATTGCGGGTAACTGCAGTAAGCCATGAGTCATGATGAGTCATGATGTTTTGATCTGTTTTGATCTGTTTTGATCTGTTTGGCGTGGCATTCCGAATTCCATGGTTTTTTTCGATGTTTCAGGGCCAGGGCCTTTCGGATGGCCTTGGAGATACGCAACTTCCTGAGATCCTGTGCAGGTCATGGGTGTCATGTCTCCAGTTTCCTCAGATTTCCCGTGGTTTTCATCACCATCTGATCACGGCCACAACGGCCGCCTTCTTGATCTCTTGCGGCTTGGACGGCCTGGCATCGAACGTAAAAAAAAAGGTTCTGTGTGATTCCTACTTAGTCCTACTTTCCGACTCTCCTCCGAAAAAGAAGAACTCAGAATGACTCAGAATGACTCAGAATGACTCAGAATGACTCAGAATGACTCAGAATGACTCAGAATGACTGGATTTTGACGGGAAACTTGCTTAGAGATGCCAACAGAAACCATCAGAAACCAACGCCCAACCTGTAGACCTTCTTGTTCTTGGTCGCCCGAGGCTTCCTGACCTGAAATCAACAAGTAACTTGTACAGGACTTGCAGAACTCCTACAAACCTTCAACTGACTTCAACTAACGTTGCAAAGGCAGCCATGGCAGCCATGGCAGCCATGGCAGCCATGGCAGCCCAAGCCTGCTTCGTCATGGCCCCAGGACTTCAGTTGCACAATGGCAACAAGGTAAGCTCTGTGTTGCTTGAACCTTCAGGTTGTTTCTTACTGATTTGTGGTCAGTGAGTTCTCATCAATATTTAGCAGAAGCATTGAAAGACTCTTCAAGCGTTATCTATTAGCGTTCCCGAGTTCCCGATAACAAGTTCTTGAGGAGGATCTTCCCTCCTTCTGATCATCAATTGTTATTTAGGAGAAGAGTTTTTGTCCAATTGTTTTGTGGTCAGTCAGCATCTGCATCCTGTTGTATGGTGTTGTCATGTTCGCCAGAAGACTTACAGCCACATTCTGAATAGATCTGAATAGATCTGAATAGTAAAGTTATGAGCCGAAATGCTTCAGAAGCTCAACATGCTCAACCTTCCCAGAGCCGTTCAGAACAATCCGGCATGGCCATCGGCATGGCCATCGGCATGGC
>Ga0126342_10013191_pt1 | contig 14676 bp, 9 predicted proteins | sample Cyp1metagenome_FD_92528 | JGI IMG/M metagenome (GOLD analysis project Ga0126342, IMG submission 92528) | Coral microbial communities from Lord Howe Island, Old Settlement Bay, Australia - Cyphastrea 1 metagenome | ecosystem: Host-associated > Invertebrates > Cnidaria > Coral ... | reverse complement strand
GGATGGTCGTGGTTGAGGTCCGGCAGAGAACACTGTGGATCGCGGGTCGCAGTTGGACGAGGACGACGAGGACGACGAGGACGACGAGGACGACGAGGACGACAAGGACGACAAGGACGACAAGGAGGACGAGGAGGAGGCAGGCGGCAGGACGAGGCAGGAGGCGGCAGGAGGAGGAGGCAACTGACATAAAATCTAACAACCCTCACCTGGCAGGTGGGGTAAAAAAAACGCCGTGAAGATATCACCATGATCTCAGCATGTTGTCAGTACTACCCTCTGGTACTTTGTTACATAGCCATGGAAAATGGTCCATCTATAGATGAATTTCCCATTAAAACCTCCATTTATCAGGGATTTTCCATGGCTATGTTAAATAACCATATGGTAACTAACATGATTAATCTCAGTAATCCCAGCTTTATCCCAGCTTTTTGTTGGTTCTATCATTGTTTAATCACCAATGATAGAACCAACCAGATCCCCATTTGTTCGCATCATGAATGATGACAATGATGCCCCCATATTTAGATATCGACATGATGTCCCCATATTTAGATATAATCAGATGATTATAGTCACTATTGACTATTGAATATATATTTATATATATGGGGACTATACTGATGATAGTTATTGTATGTTATTGTCCAGTATCAGATAATAATTATATATCATATGTATCTGATGATCCCCATTGTACCATTGTATCCCCAATTCTTGGAATATCTCACGATGACAACATCCGAGAAAACCAGGTGAGGACTACATCGCGGACGTGGCCGCTACCATGGCTTTGACGCGCCGCAACCAAGTGGCGGAGAGCAAGGGTCGGCTTCGGATTTGCTCCAAGCGCCTCGGCGGGTGGGTCGCAAAAGCTCGGCGGTTGATCCCCCATTGACTGGTTCGAAATTCGTCAAAACCCAATGGTTAAGCCAGGTCGTTCAAGTATGTTCAAGTTCACTATCAATAAATCCACTCTAAATTCCCACCTTGAGGTAGTTCTTGTTCATTTTCGTGGTGCAATTCCCATGGCGATGGCCCCAAAGGGGTCTGCAGTCCAGGTCACTGATCTTTCAACCGGAGGATGTGGCCGCTTCGATCATCAAATTTCCCTATCGCCCCTCGACCGGATGGCTGCTTTCATCCTACTTGAAAAACTGTGGGTAAAACGATGCCATTTTTGCCAGCCATGACTGGGAATGTGTTTTTGTTAACCACCTATAAAGATGGTGATGACTGGGGGATGGTTTATGACAGTGCTTTACCTATATATAATTGCATTTCAATTTGGGATGATTATACAATTATGATAATGAGAGTCTCAATCAGCTATGACATTTTTTTGGGATATCTAAGACTAGCATGTAATATGGTCCCATCAAAGATGGTGCCACTTCCGCCAGATGAGGAGACTGGGACTGGGTAAGTCGGCTTTCCTGCTGTGCATTTTTTGGGTATCGTGTTTGCTTTTCTGGGCTGCTGATAAGATAGGTTAAACATGCAACCCAATATTTTTTGTGGGTGTAAAATAGCAGGCTAATTTTACGTGGTTTTGTTTTTTGCAGTTTTTGTGTTCTTTCTCTCGGTTTGTTTTTTGTTTTTGTTTTTTTTCTGATGTTCCTTTTTTGTTTTTGTGTTGCTTTCATATTTTTGTTTGCTTCAACGAGAATGACAACAACAACGCCAACAACAAACAGCAAACAACACACAACACACATTACAAAGTATTCATTTTCAGACACAAATACAACATAGTACTTGCATCCACCGCCCTATCAGGAGCTATTGGTGATGGAGTATCTTGATATATCTTGATCAAACGTGGCATACCCACAATCACCCATTTCGCAAGTCACGATGTAGTGACCATGCGCGCTTAACGGGACATGTTGGGACCATCTCAGCTCATCTGAATCTTCTCCCCTTTTTTAAGTGACTCTTTAAGGCAAGTTCTCGTTGAGTTTTTCGTTCAGTGGATTAAATCTATGGTTAATCTATGGTTAATTAATTGGAATAACAATATATCTGGTTGCTGGTGACTGGAACATGGCTGCTATATGACTTGAACCAAATGACGTTCACGAACTCATATTTTTCAGAGGGGTAGGTATACCACCAACCAGTTGTATAGATGTATAGTACTATCCAATGGTACTAAGAAACAGTATTACCCATATTAACCATAGCACTAACCGATATTTTGTTTGTTTGGTCCGAGCCTTTTTGATGTCGGAAGATGTTGAGGCCACATGCAGAAGATCGAAGGGGAGACCAGCGGCTTCTGCATAGAGTGCGAACACTTCGTCCAGGTCCGGTGTCTGACCGAACAGTGGAGGATTTCACCGATGAAACAAATGGGGATTTTAATGGGATTCTATATTGACAAGAAACAACTTGTGGGAATTTAGAGTGGAATTATTGATAGTGAAGTTGAACTAAGAACTTGATCGGGAAATTTGAGAGTGAATTTATCATGGCCAAGTTGGTGAATATTATAGGTTAACAATTGTTTTGATGGTGTATTAGAATGTATTAAATTTGTAAGGCTTATAAACATTTCACTGGGCACCACCGGTTTTTTGGTGATACCCCCCATTGGATCCGAGGTGGCAACGAAGACCGGAGGAACTGAAACTCGGATCGTGGCTCCTTTCTCAATCCTTAAGAGCCACTGAGCGGCAAAGGGAAAAAAGGAGATGGTACAGTTAAAGCATCATTTCCAGCCCTAGCTGAGCTAGATACCAGTTATAAAATACAAAAAAAATGGTGATAAATAATTTCATAAATGGCTAGTTTCATGGGGTTATAATTCCATAAATGGTATTCTGACTGACTGCTAGGGGTTGATCAGTGATCAGAGAAAATCATCCCATCCCTCTATTCGGGATTTCGGGGGATGGGTTTTTCATCGAATTTTTCATGTGGCCAAATCGTAGGCATCGGGGAAACCATTCCGACACGGCTGGCGGAAGAATTGGAGGTTGATCCGTGTTGATCCAATGGGGCCCGAATCATGGCTACTATCGCAGCACTGAAAAGATGATGGAGTTCCTGAAAAATACCCATAAGGCATTCGGAAGCACCAGGAGTTTCTACATGTTTTGATTGGATGACCCATAGAGTGTTGAACCTGATTTATTTTCACCTGATTTTTGGATTCGGCCCAGCATCATTCGCTGGACTTACTTTCCGTTTCTGAGGTAAGTTCAAACCCAGCTTCCATGTTCACTATGCCAATGCTGCAGAATATCAACAGCTCCCTTGACGCATTTAGATCATTTAGCCGGCCGGGGTCGGCCGGCTTGAAGTCGGTTGATAGAACAAGCGAGGCTACCAGGAGTTTTTAGCGCAGTGGAATGAGTTGACATCTTTGACTTTCAGAAAGGGAGCAGTGAAATCTGATGACTTTCCAGATTTTGCTGGAAACATGTGCCGGATGTTCATCGATGAAATCCTAGATTTTCCATGTGAATTCCCAGCAGGATACCGCACCATACTTCCGAGGATTGATTCATCAGTTGTGGTGCCCAATGTTGAAAGTTGGCGATCTCGAGCTCTGTAGGTCGTGGATCAAGACCTGATTGGTGGATTCAATGATGTTTGTTCATTCATATACCATCTGGTTATTTAACATAGCCATGGAAATCACCATTGTTAATAGGTAAACCATCTATACATGGGCCATTTTCCATGGCTATGTTAAATAACCAGAGGGTAATTAATATATGTCATCCAGGTTGGGATGTCCAGGTAACTAGTCTCTCTGTAGGGATGTTAAAATGGGAGTCAAAACTGCTTGGTAAATGGTGGTTTATCCCTTCCCCAACTACCAACCATATACATATCATATATATCATAGTAACCCCAAAAAGACACAAAAGTACTTTACCACTATTTTAGTCGTGTTTTACTTTTCTATCTCCTTCTGGGGGATACTAAATTTAACGTGGTTCATGGTCAGTGTTTTTTAGTCCCAGAAATGCCTGAGGTGAACGTCATTTCAACTAGCCAAAGGTTTGAGGATGTTTGCTGGTTTAAGGTCCATTCAATCCCATTTAATCATTGAACACATGAAAATCCCCATGTTTTGTGCGAAGTGATGATCCAATCACCTCAAAAAATATCACCAAACCAACTTAACTGAGTCAACCTTTTGTTGTCGTTTTTCCAGGTTGGCTCAACGCCTGCGTTGCGCGGCGTCCATGAGCTTCAGTGATGGCCAGCTCGAAGTGCGGCAGATCCTCTCCGAGGTGGACCCTTTGTGGATTCTTCGGTGGATTCCTTTGTGGATTCCTTTGTGGATGGCGAAACGGACATGGGCCCGGTGTCTTTCCATCCATTATATTAATACCCTCTGGTAAACTGGGATGTTTTTGTGGTATAACCCATAGGAAAACCTTTTTGGAAAATGGAGGTTTACCCTCTAGTCAACATAGAAAAAAGGATGGAAAGATCCACATAGATCCACCATTTTTGAGCTGGGCCATGGCTTCATATGGCTTCTATGTCGCAAACTGTAAACGTTTTCCAGAGGGTACCACCCAAAACAGCAATGGTCATATAGTGGACTTTGGGGTATCCTATTTTCAGACAAAAGCATTAATATTGTTGTCAGGCACTTATGACAAGTCAATCGACATGATGGTCCATCTCAGTGGATGTTTTGTTTTTTTAACAAAAAAATTAGGTCAGCATCCTATGAACGACCCAAACAGAAGTTAGCAAAAATCAGCAGCTAACAAGTTGGATGTTGTCTTTTATAAGGGAACTGCCACTGGAGTTTCTGCATAGTCCAAGGGATGGCGAATTTTCAGAAACAGGTCCCAGGTCTAGGCTGCTGATAGAATGTAGATTCGAACATAATGTTATACATATAGGACTACAGTATAGCTCCATTACTTTACGTTCAATAACTGTTTTGGTTGGTGGTTTTGGACCATTTGTTATTTTTCCATATCTTGGGAATGTCATCCTTCCCAACTGAGGTTCACTCCATCATTTTTCAGAGGGGTAGGTAGGTTGAAACCACCAGAATTTTGGACCACTCTCCATGGCTTTCCAACCGCCATAGCCAGGGGGTAATGTCCATTGTTGTCTTAAAAAAAAAACATGTTTCAAGGTACAAAACAAGTACCTATTATAGATATGACCTTAGGTTTTATATTCCCATAATGACCACAGATCTGTTACTAGACCATACTACACCCCAGAAATATGTGTGAAATAAATCGACAGAAACCCGGCCCCGGCATCGCGGTTGCAATCGGTTGCAGGTCACGGCCGATGTGCGTTTTGATGTGAGCCGTTTGGGACACAGAGAAACTTGGAGTTTGATGAGCAGCTTCACTATAGAAATATCTGCGAACCATGGTGCTGGTATATTTACCTACAAAACTGGGTGATTATCAGGGCCAATGCTGGTAAATATACCAGCACCATGGAGCATATGGGTATGGTATGGTTTGTGGTAGACATTTCAATCTGATTAATGGGTTTCATAAACCAATCTACAAAAAAAACATTGGGTATGTCGGTATGTCTGACATTGGGGAGATGTGTTTTTTTTTGTAATGTTCATTGGAACATGGTGAACTGATTGATTCGGCTGATGTTTTTCTCGTCAGTTCAACCTCGCTTTCATTTAACAAATAAATGGTTTAGAACAGTCACAATGGATTTGTTCAAGCTGGTTACATCATGTTACATCCATACATATCCATACATTGGAAATCTGGCCATCAACTTACTGGTGCTTAGTAGGGAATGAGGGAATGATCCACAATAACTATCAACAATCATCCCATTCCCCCATTCCCATCCATTCCCTACTAAGCACCAGTAAGTGTGTTAATGTATATAGCTCTTGCTGTGAAATGAATTATTCATGGCTTGAGCCACGGGCCCTGTGAAATGGGTCCTGGGGTTTGTCCAGTTGGTCCCATGAACTATAGACATATCATGACACATCTACCGAATAAACTAGTTATAACTGGTAACCATAATACATCAGTTATCAGTTATCAGTTACTGTATCAACTATTAGACATATCTATTAACTGGTAACTATTAACTGATATGTCTAACCAGTTAACTGATTATAAACTAGGTTATAGACCCCCATCAACTATTAACTGGTAACTATAGACATATCTAGCATAAGCCAAAGTTACCAGTTAATAACCTAGTTACCCAACGTAGCTATATAGGAGAAGCCCAAGAAGATCTGAAAGAAAAGGCCCATCGTGAGCTTAATGTGAGGTGGGATTTCGTCCCGCCGACACCCGTCCTTACGGGTGTGCCCCCAAATACTTTGCAGGGGTGATTTGTTAACATGCTTGGAGGTTTAACTATGGAAAGTGGTGATTTAATGGTGATTTAGTGGTTTAACAATGGGTTAACAATGGTGAATAATGGGATGATATGTGTTTTACCCTCTGGTAATTTAACATGGCTATTGAAAATGGCCATTTAGTGAATGTGTTTTGACATGCTTGGCCACGTTGACTTTCTTTTTTTCCGCCGCTAGTCTTAAGTTACCCAATAATTATTGGATGGCTTAATTCCTACCAGACACATGGGGGATTTGCCTGTCTTGGTTTCTGACCATTGATTTTGATTTATCCCATTTGAATCAACCAGTCACAATTTTGGTATATTCTTGTTGCTTCAAGCGCATTTAAAATGTGTTTTGATGCTGGTTAGAAACTTCCTATGCCGGCTGCCCCAAAATCCAGAGCCATTCACAATCCCTCAAGCTGCTGACCCAGGAAACTGCCTTGCTTCCTGGTGGCTTGTGGGTGCGGCAGGCTTGACCTTGGTTTGGTACGTTTCCGAGGTCAAGTTGGGAAATGTGAAAAGCCAGATTAGTCAGCTAAACATTGATTGAGATATTGCTATGAAATGTGTTACATAGTTACATGTCAACTATTTTACCTAATGGCTACTAATGTCAACATTAGTGAGTTATTCATCAATTGTATTGATAACATATATTTGAATTGGGACTTCCCCATTTACTTCACTATGAATCAACCAATGGCCCATTAATATGGTGGTCGAACAGTCAGATTATTGAAGGGGGGGTCCGCAAAAGAGTGAGAAAGTAGTATCAGAATTGTTACTGCCGTATCGATACATCGGGGTACTATTTTTGAACCAAGTGTAACAATCCCGGTTTAACATTACATACATGGTTCGTGGTTTCAATTGGGGATGTAACCGGCCAATGACAAAAGGCGTGGCTCCGATTTCATCAATCAAACTGGTTGGTTCACATGGATAGGTTCATTTTGGCCCAAACACAGATTTGGGCCGCTTTAGGCATGAACGTCATGTTTCCTTGCATTTTCCTTTGTATATATGGCTACTAAAGGCATTGGGTACCCAAAAGATGTAGGAATGATCCGGGTCTTAAACTCCCACCACCCGTACCCATGCTGATATATTCATTGATATGCCGTTTTGAAACATGAATATTGCCAACAAATATGGGGATTTCAAAAAAAAGGGGATAGAAATGTAGCAGAGCTGCTTAGTGGTCGAAATGCTTTGTCACCTGGCACGATTATCCATGATTGATATTGACCTAATCCATTTTAATCCTTTATCGGGTTGGGTTTCATCCCCCGGCAGTATCTCCATTGATCTCCATCTTATCTCCATATTCCAAGAGTTGATATCCAGGAATTGGAAAACATGCGTGTGAAACATCGAACACATAATATGCGGAGATTTTTGCAATGTGGGGCCCCTATAAAATTGGATTATATAAATTGGTTTATTAACCTCAGGAAAACTATGGTGATATCATGTTCTACGAAAAAACCCTAGACTTCACCGAGTTAGTTCAAGCAATTTAGCATGCTCGTAAACGAGGGCCCCACCTGGCACCATTTGATAAGAATGATAAGATAACCATGCAAAAAGGGACCCACTAGAAGAAGTCCGATGATTTAATGATTCAATTTATCGTAATGAACAGTTCGGTGATTTTCCATAGCAGCAAAACTACCACAGGGTAGTGAGTATTTCATAGTATTTCCTTCAAAAAAAACATGTTTTCTAGTCAACTGTTGATTGACTCAACCCTGCGATTGAAGGTTGAAAGGTGATTCTCTAGCTTGTTGGTTGAAAATAGTTTTCACCTTACATCCCCGATTTGTGTTGGTTGATTGTTTGTTCTTGGTGTTTGTTTTTTTCTGGCAAATTCACTTTGATGATACAGGATGGTGCCCCCCAGTTATACGATGTTATACGTTGGTTTATAAACCTCCTTCACTATAGTTATACCTAGCATAAACCAGAGTTTACCTAGCATACGCATGTAAAAATATATATGTTATTGCTAATGAGTTCTGAAGTTCTCGTTTTTGTCTGATTCTCTCATCCCAGTGCAGGTGGAACCCTTGCTGGAAGTGAGGTGGCCCTCTGGGGATGTACTAATCCAGCGTTGACAGAAAGGATGGGTTCAACGATGGAAAGCCTTCATTCTTACGCAGATCAGGAATGATTGTGAGCAGATCGAGTGGATTCTCCAAGTTTGGGCTACTTGGTTGTTCGACCCATCTGAATTCTGATATGTTATGCTATTTTATGTGGTTAACATGATAGTTTTTAGGCTATGTATAGCCATTCTGATTGGATTTACCACATTGTTCGACCCATCGGAAAGCCATTTTTGGTCGTGGTTAAACCATCCCAGGGTCCAACCAGGACTGGGGGTCAGTTTTTCAATCATGCCAAACGGGTATAACGGTATATCCAATAATAAACATCAACTAGGGATAATTTACATTGCTATTCCTGCTATTCTCAAGTGTGAACAGTTGTTGGATGTCTTCTTTCCACAAACAGTGATTGAAATGCTGGATAAGGTACAATATGTCTTCTCTTTGAACCGCAGAATTCCACAACATGGTCTGTTTTGGTTTGGATGTTGTCCGTGAATTGAAGGCTTCACAATTTCAATAAACGAAAACTGTTGATGTAATGCTAACTGCTAACTCCATCTAACTTGCCAGTCCATTCTCACTGATTCATATATAGCTTTCGGCTTGTAGGAGTGTCCTTTTGATCATGTTCTTCAAACAATTGCCCTGTCAACAAACGTGGCTGCCTGGGAAATCCAGCAATCATAGACGAGTTTCCCAGATATAAACCTGCACTAAAAGGGGATTTTCCCATGGTTCCCGGTATTTTCCTACGAGTTTTCGACATGTTTCCCCACTGAAAATGTGGGATTTCCCAGCCAGGGGCTTGTTGCAGCTATCCAACGAAGCCATCTACTTTCAGCCGCATCCCAACTTCTCCTCAGAACCAGTGAAGCAGGTGCCGGGCGAGGCTAAATGTGTCGGGTAATGGGTCGAGGCTATTTCAGTGTGTAGTCCAACAATTGCGCAATTTCAACATGAGAATATAGAATAGACTACTTTCTTAATTATAGGATCACAACCCCCTAAAAGGAAAAGAACCATTTATTGTACCATCAGATTTTGATGGCGGCAACGCATGAAAAAAACTGGAGATGCGTCACTCCATTCTTTGTTTTGCTAAGCAAACACTTCGAAAACCAAGGCGAACGTAAGCTCCTACGTAAGCTCCTACATAAGCTTGGATTTCTACCGGAACATGAAACAAGTTTTTTCACACAGCTCACATATAATTTCTCTCATATATTCAAAATTATTTTCCCGCAAATTCATCGGGTTATATGAGTTATATGGATTTATATGGCATAAAAAATGGTATATAACCCATAGGATCCATGGTGCTGCCATATATGGTGTGCCATGGATCCCATCAACAAAAACCCAAGTCATGTTAGCATATATAGCACCATTTAAAATTTATAGTGAGTTTTCCCATGAAAATCGCATGGTGGATCTTTCCATTGTTTTTTGTATGTTTACCAGGCCGGGTAAACCTCCATTTTCCTATGGTTTTCCTATGGTTTTCCCATTAAAACCTCCATTTGGGTACCATAAACCATAAACATGGTATATAATCCCTTAAGCAACCCGTTTGGCTGGCCCATCTCCTAACGTAGGTGCCCTTGAGCGACGTGCTCCATGTCTTTCGGCGTGTCTATGGCGTCCAGGCTCCGTGGGGCGAACGTTGAGGATACTGTACGAACGTACGAAACAAATATCAAACAATAGTATTATGTAATATATTGTAATATTACCAACAATAGCAGGAATAGCAGTGTAAATTATCCCTACAATGTGAGGCCCCCCAGTTATAAGTTGGTTTATTATAAGCCCCAGTAACTAGTTCGTTATTTGCGTACCATAAACCATAGTGAAATTGGAGTTATGTGCACCAACTTAGCTATCGAACGGGGGCCTCACATTTTATTGTATAATATTATTTAGAAATACACATAGATAATCAATGTAGATATTTAGATTTAGATCGAGCCATGAATTGATTGATATATTATGCATGTAATGAATAGTTACATTGAAAGAAAGTAAGATAATATAATTATATATCATCGCGCGTATATGCATGTATATGTTATGTACAAACCTGGATGAGTCCGCCTAGCGCCTGTTGGATTCAAAGTTTGTCGGTGTTTGTTGATCGTGGCCATTAAACCCTGTGACTCAAGATACCTCCAAAAGTACTTGACCTCACTAAATGTGTTCCAAATTCTCAGATGGTACTTAGATCTAGAGGAATTTCATCCAGATTTGATGTGGAGTAGAAACACCATTCGGCCAAACATAACCCATAGGCTCCATGTATGCTATATATGGTAACATGGATCCCATCAATATACCCCAGTCATGTTAGCATATATACCAGCACCATGGATCCGTCATGGGTAATGCCAGGTATCTCGTTAAGAAAGACGTGCACGTGGTATGATGTTTGAGCTGAGCTGTGGCTCAGGCCAAAGCATTGGAAATCATCACGGTCCACGGGGGCTGTCTCTACCTTTGCTTCGAGGTGTGACACTAATGACTGGACACAGCAAAATCTGGTTATGTAACAAATTACCAGAGGGTATAGGGTATTATACTATCAACTCAATGGGATATATATATATATACTGCTTGGTGGTTTGGAACGTTTGGATTATTGTTCCATATATTGGGAATGTCATCATCCCAACTGACGTTCACTCCGTGGTTTTTCAGAGGGGGGCCGGTCAACCACCAACCAGAAATGATGAACCCATGGATGGAATGGGAACTGGGAACCATCCCAGCTACTGTCCTATTGTTGTAGTGACTCGGAGGGAGTTTACCCTCTTATCCCTTTATGTACCATCTAGTTCTTTAACATAGCTATGGAAAGTAGCCCATTCATAGGATGATTTATGGTGATTTCACCATATCTTACCTATTGAAAATGGTGGATTTTGTTTATAGCAAACCGTTAATTTACTAGAGGGTAGTTGGTCATAGAATGTCGTAGAAATGTGATACAACTGAACTGCTTCAGCCCTCCATTTGCTATAGCTTATGTTTCCTGGAATCGATCCATCGGTTGCCTAAAACCACATTTTGCTTGGTGAAATGCACCTTTTTTCTGCCAGTTGGTGCCTGAAAAAAAATGAGCTAAAATTTGCTTTGTAACTAGATGCAAGTAGGTCAAGTAGAGTGTATGCTAGATATCTGAATCTACTTCTACTTACTGAATCTGAATGAAACTTACAAACCACAACTTGTCACCGGGGACTCCCTTAGGACCGTCCCTTGCCAGATCGCAGGCGCATCATCAGTGTGACCAGGTAGAAGAACTGCTACAAGAGCAGCGTGTGGCCAAAGTTGCCAGCCCTTCTTCGAGGCCAGAGATTCGCTGGGAAAGTCCTACCATGGAGGTTGCTCATGGGAAACAACCATCGAAATAAATTGATGTAGTGTAGACATCCATCTAGATATGCCTAGATAAATTTGATCATGACCTCATTTCATTTTCCGTCACTGGAAATATATACTGGAATGATGGTTAGATTGCGGGTAATTATCCCCATAGCCGGCGTATGGTAGTTCGAAAACCTCTTCGAGGATGGATTTACCAATGTTCACCAAAAAGTATCCAAAAAATCTCCCAAACATGATGTTTTGTCGGGAAAATATCACGGTAGCCTAGTTTCTCCAGCAAAAACCATGGGCGATCAGCCATGAAAGAGATTTTGGGGTCTGGAGAGGATGGGTATGCCATGGTATACCCCCAATTGTAGCCATTGAATAGGGAAAATTATGATAATCCAATGTTTTTTTTGGTACACATGGTACACTATTTTCATACAAACCCATTTATAGAAAAGTAAACTGCTACTTACTGGTGCTTAGCAGGGAATGAGGGAATGATCCACAATCATTATCAATAATCATCCCAGCAACCCCCAGCAACCCATCCATTCCCTACATTTAGCACCAGTAAGTTTATAGAAAAGTAAACTGCTATGGGTTGAGTGTGGCTCTATCCAAAAGGAGCGGAGTTGTGAGCCCTGAGCATTGAAACATGTGATGACCTCATGTGAACAGGAACGTTGGGCCATGTGTTTCTCAATGTTTAAAGTAAACATATAGAGGTTTCCTAAAATAGGGGTACCCCCAAATCATCCATGTTCAATTATTTTTATAAGATTTTCCCTTATAAACCAACCATTTTATCATTTTGGGGTACCCCCATTTATGGAAACCCCTATATGTTGTGTCAACAATTGTCACCTGCTTTTCTTTCTGTTTCTCCCATTGTTTTTCCCATCGCTGGCAGGTCACTACTGGATGATGCTGAAGGCATTCTGCAAAATGTGCGGAAGATGAGCCTCGTTCGGCCGGTGGGTATTCTTCTGCTTCTCGGGACTGTATGAATAGCTTAGTTATATAATAGTTGGAAAGGGATGCTATATCATCATCTGATTGGTGGTTTGGAACGTTGTTTTGTTCCATATATTGGGACTAATCATCCCAACTGACGTTCATATTTTTCAGAGGGGTTCAAACCACCAACCAGTTATAAGTGGATGGTTGGATTGTTCAGTCCGACATAGTGGATTTTTGTGAGAATTCTGTTTCCTTCTTGTTCAACCCCCAGGGTTTACCAAACTCGAGAATATCAGCAAAAGATAGCAAAAGAATATCAGCAAAAGATAGCAAAAGCGAATAGCAACATCAGAAACTGCAAGGCAAACTTGGGTAGCTGATGGTTAGTGACTCAGCCGTACACGCGAAATTGGACTCAGCCATACACGCGGAATCTGACTCGGCTGTACACGCGAAATCAACTCAGCCATACACGCGAACTCAACTCAGCCATACACGCGAAGTGTATCTCAGCCATACACGCGACAAGACAATGTTTTGGCCATAGCTTCGATGAGGACATGTTTGCAGTGTGTTACAATTACAATATGAGCAGATGATCTTGAGTGCATGCATGCATCATTATCATCATCATCATCATCATCACCATCATCATCATCATCATTCTCATCCTCATCCGCCTCATCATCGTCATGAACCTCACCATTATCATGACACTTCTAGCGCACTATCCCTTTGCTCCCCCACACTGTTTGGAGTCTGTTGCCGAGATAATAGACGCTGTAGACTGCTTACTGTGGATATCACCCATAAGTTTGAAATTCTCCATGTTTTAGAGACATACCACCATTGTTTCTTATTTTGTCGTACATGTTGTTATAAAAGCCTAATTGTTGTTCATAAAGTACCACAAGTAATACCTCTTCCGTAGCGATAACATGCTTCGAAATGTGGGGTTTACATTCCGCTTCCTTAGTGGTGAAATATCCTCACTCGCAGAGTTCAAATTCCCAATTTCTTAGGGATACATGCGCCGTCCGGGTTGTTTTGAGTAACTCTTTGATACGTTTGTGGTCAGGTTCGATGTGGGCACAGATGACGAACAAGAGCCACTTGCGAATTGCCGTTGATGGGTGCTATCGAGTAGTGAGAGAGGGCTATGCCCTCTTCTCGCTTGGCCTTCTCACCAAGGGTCCCGAATGGAAGTGCGCTGCGCGTGACATTTTCACCACTAGATTGAATGAGTGCATCATAGCTGTGGTGAATTCGGAGAAGAAAGAGTGTTGTCTCCGTGTGTTTGCAGCATGGGAGCGGGCCATGGAAGTGTGCCTTGGGGTACAAGATGCTCGACGTCTGGTGGACCAATTCCATAGTGATCAACACAAGGGTATCAGAGCGGCAAGCAAGGATTTCTTTGACTCCGCGACCATGGTCCTGGACTTTTCTCATGGTCCTGGACCCCCCACCGCCCCTGCCCAAGACTCAGATGACAGATGACAGGCGACCAAGGTGCAGTGCTTTTGTGTGTGCAGAGGAACATGAACGCTTTTGTCCCCCCCCCCTGCCCAAGACTATTCCTTCAGATGACAGGCGCTCAAGGTGCAGTGCTTTTGTGTGTGTGTGCAGAAGAACATGAACGCTTTTTTCCCCCCCCCGCCCCTGCCCAAGACATATGTTCAGGGTGCACTGCGTCCGATGACAGGCGATCAAGGTGCAGTGCTTTTGTGTGTGCAGAGGAACATGAACGCTTTTGTCCCCCCCCGCCCCTGCCCAAGACTATTGCTTGAGATGACAGGCGATCAAGGTGCAGTGCTTTTGTGTGTGCAGAGGAACATGAACGCTTTTGTCCCCCCCCGCCCCTGCCCAAGACTATTGCTTCAGATGACAGGCG
>Ga0126342_10013190_pt1 | contig 14677 bp, 10 predicted proteins | sample Cyp1metagenome_FD_92528 | JGI IMG/M metagenome (GOLD analysis project Ga0126342, IMG submission 92528) | Coral microbial communities from Lord Howe Island, Old Settlement Bay, Australia - Cyphastrea 1 metagenome | ecosystem: Host-associated > Invertebrates > Cnidaria > Coral ... | reverse complement strand
GCCCCCCCCCCCCCAGCTAAAGCTGATATAGCGACTGCTATATTAACAAATGTCATTGAGCATTTAGTGTTGCTGTTGCCCCCCAATAAGCACGCCTTCACTGCCAAAGCGGTGTGGGCGGATTTACTGGGAAAATCTATGGTTTCCGGTTCAGATTTTCCCTTAAACCAATCCATTGATTATCCCAAAACCCCAAGCTCCTCATCAACTCTGAAATTGCCGGCGGGCCATGACGGGGATACCCCATGACGAAAATTGCCCCAGGAATGGCACCTTCATCTGCTTGGTTTTCTCCTCGAGAGTTGAGAATCCCGACGCTTTGAACAGCCATGACTGGTTGGTGGTCCAATGTGCCCATCTTGAAAAATGATGGAGTTCGTCAATGGGAAGGATGACATCCCATATAATTATGATGGAAAATAAAATTCATGTTCCAAACCACCAACCAAATGAAATAAAGAACATCAACCAAGTCTCAATGAAAAACAGCACGCACTCAAGCCAGCAATGTCATCGCCACACTTTCGACATCTTTCGACCGAAGATTCAGAAAATGTATTGCAATTAGTTCCCAGTTGGTCAGTCCTTGAGATTGTTCTGCTGCTTTCCAACCTCTTCAACCTCGGTGGGCTTCAGATCTCCAAAAGCCCAGCTACATCCCCATGTACAGCTCATGGTCTCTGCTGGCAAACAACGCAAAAATGTCAACCCTTCACCATCAGCAGCGGATCTATCCCATACATTCTTATACTATCCCAATATCTGGCAGGAGTGACAAGTGATTAGGAACTGGTGCAAGAAAACAAACTCAGTAATGGATTATAACCCGGTTACTATAATCACTTAACGAATCCCAGGGCCCATCTAAGTACACATGTTTTTTTCCAATGGATTTCCACCTCATATCAAGCCGGAAAAAATATGGAGCTCTGTGGTTCTAAACAGGATTATGTAGGGATCTCGAGATTACTACGAGACAGGATTATTAAGGATGTATGCTTTGTTTGTGGGTTTGATATGCGATTTATATATGGATCAATATTGGATTCATATGGGATCAATATGGTTCTATATGTGATTTATATGGGATTCATATGGGATTTATATTGGTTTCATAAGGGATGTGTATTGGAATCATATTGGTTTATTATATGGATTGATCGACCGTCAAGTTACATGGGATTCAGAGGGCCCCTGGTCACATATCCCCCCCCAAAAAAAACGACCTTTTCAACACCGTATCACTGGTATTGGCAGTAGTTAAGTAGTTTCGAGGCGTAGTACCATGTATAGTACCATATATGTATATATATATATATATATAATATGCACATATATATATATATATATAATATGCACATGTATAGAATATATCAATCCGGATGAAAATGGATTGATGACCATCCCCCAATATGGGCATACCATCCACTTCTTGACTGTCATATGCTTCAACCTGAATCTGTGCAGCTTGTACTAATATGTTTGGTTGGTCAAACCATCTTAAACCACACTCAATTACACCTGCTACATGGTTACAGCTGAATTATGAATCATCGCAATTGGGTGATAAATTGATTCAATTTAGGCTTGCTAAGCATCAATTCTTGTTGCTGGTTGGTATACCAGCAACCACACTTTTTCCCACCATTAAGAAAAACATAACATGCCCATAAGATTCCAGATGTACCCTCTGGTAAACGTTTACATAACTATGGAAAATCACAACTTTTAAGTTCGGTAAATCAACTATTTCTATGGGCCATCTATTCCATAGCTATGTAAACGTTTACCAGAGGGTGTATATATATATACTAGCTATCTATATTCCATTCATATCCTCCGCTATGTGAGTTTACCAGGCCGGGTATTCCTAATGTGTGTTGCTTAAAATACCCATTCCATAGCTGTGTTTAGTTCCAGCGATCTGAGTAAATATAGTCATAAATCACCAAAGAAAAAAAGGGCACCAAAAAGAACCGACTTATGGAAGTCATAACTTAATGATTATAGCTACTTTGAAAACTCAACTGCACTCGAATGGAAAACCACCTCGAATGGGTGGTAAAAATGACATTGTTTTACCCACATTACCCTCTGGTACACTAACATAGCTATGGAAAATCACCATTATTCATGGATAAATCCGCTATAAATGGCCATTTTCAATAGCTATGTTAAATTACCGGAGGCTATTTGAAAACTCAACTGCACTCCCAAGTATATCAACTTTAGATATCCCAAATTATCCCAAGATATGTTGGTGAAAATCCAATGTTTTCCCAACAAAAACCCTTCAGTAAAGTATCAGTTTGCTATGGAAAACGACCCATTTATAGGTTATTTGCCTGTTAAAATGCTGATGTTCATTGATTTTGCATAGCTATGTTCAAACCTTTTGTGGAACCACGTTCTTCTGAGTACCAGAACTACCTCCGGGCCGGGCTGTTTGGAGAGCAGATTCCTGCCGGGAGAATCCTAAGACTCCTGGATGAGGTAAAAACCATCTGGTCATTTTACGTTGGAAAATCAATACCATAGTGGCATATAATGGTGTATAATGGTATGTACCCTCTGGTAAACATACAAAAAACTATGGAAAAACACAATTTTTAATGGAAAACCACCTCGAATGGGTGGTAAAAATGACATTGTTTTACCCACATTACCCTCTGGTACACTAACAGTTTGCTATGGAAAATCACCATTCTTAATGGGTAAATCAACTATAAATGGCCATTGCAAAATATTAAATTACCAGAGGGTACAATCTGGTCATTTTACAGTTTGCTCTGGAAATTTGTCCATGTGTAGATGATAAAAATGATGACTGGTTGGTGGTATACCTACCCCTCTGAAAAATATGAAAGTCAGTTGGGATGACTATTCCCAATATATGGAAACATAAAAAATGTTCCAAACCACCAACCAGTTATGATTTACTGAACTTAAAACAGCTGCTTTCCCACAACTAAGTTAAATAACTAGGGGGTAAATATGGTAAATCAGCCAGCAGAAATAAATTTATAATAGTTGCATGTGTATCATACGATGCATGAATATCATATGTATAAAATATGCATGAGTATAATAATCCTGGAATGGATAGAATATGTGCATTTCAAAAAATCATCACCAACATGGAAAGATTATTGAGAAATCCATAGTCTATATCTACTCCAGGATGATTATTTATACATAAAATGTAGTATACATAAGGCATACTTAGTATTGTGTGTGTACATCATGGCCAATGCTAGATACCCTGCAAAAAATGAATTTAGCTGTTAGTAGACAATCCCATTGGTACGAAAAGACTAAAAGATTAAACTACCCATCTAAGATTCTTTAAGATTGACCCAGACATATAATGACTGTAATATAGTGTGTATCCTTTGATCTGGGTAAATTATAATAATTCACTAACCTGAATAGTTGGGCCATAAAAGGCGATGATTTCCCTATAAAAACTAAGATGAACCAGGCGAACCGGGAGAACAGGCTTCGGTCGTGATGAAATTTACCCACTTTGATACAATAACCATATCTTAAGTGGATGATTGGAAAAGCATGGGATGGCAACACTGGAGGATTTGATAGGGAGATTCATAGGGATAATACACACATGGAAATTCTGCCATCGTCATCCATGGCCTTAAACGCAAGGCTTCGCCATGTTAACTCGTTATCCATTTTTCAGGTCACATGTGCTGCTTACATCTACAATGTGTATCATAAATAATAATAACAACATCATTGTGCATGATTAAATCCACCATGGCAAAAATTTCATGGTGACCCTCTAATCAATCATTGTTCGCTGGGAAAAAAAACACCATTTATCGATCAATTTTCCAATGAAAAAATCCCCATTTGGTGCCATGATTTTCCACTTAAAACCTCCAAAAAGTACAAGTGACAGTTGGGGAGTTCACTCCCCATATTTAGCCATTTCTTCATTCTTAAACCAATTCACCATGGTCCACCATTCTGGCTGAATTACAAAAAACAAAACTGACCTGAAAAGTGCTGAAAAGTTCTGCCGTTTGAGGATAATAAAAAGATTCCCAGCTAAATCATTATTATTTCAAAAAAAATGAACAGATTCCCATGAAAATCAGTCAAATCTGCCATTTTTATCTATTCAATCTGAAAAAAAACTAAAATTCCATCATAAAATCTGAAAATTTCCAGTGAAATCAGCCAAAAAAAAACAATCCCCCAGGCGCTCTCCCATATCAATATAATCACATATAAATTGATATTTCCATATATGAATTGATTATCCCACACATTTCGTAAAACCCTATATCTGGTTGGTGGTATACCTACCCCTCTGAAAAATATGAGTTCGTCAGTTGGGATGATGAGTCATTCCCAACTGAATGGAAAGTCATAAAATAAAATTCCATGGTTCCAGTCACCACCAACCAGATATATGCCATTGCATCATCATGATTGTTGGTTTAAGAAAGGGCTAACCCCCCAATGAAATCCCCGTGTTATTGGTTTAGCAACCAACATTTCTTGCGAAAACCTATATATACAATGTGGGGCCCCCCAGTTATAAGTTGGTTTATAAGCCCCAGTAACTATAGTTACAAGTACCATACACCATAGTTATTGGAGTTATAAACCAACTTAGATATCGAACGGGGGCCTCACATTGTACCAATCCCCGTGCCCCCGGGTCTTTTATGCGGCTCCTCATCTCCAGGTACAATTTCTCCTTCTCCTGGAGAGCCAGGTCCTGTCATCCGAAAAAAATCTCGCGGAGCGAAGGATGTTTGAAGTCAAAGAATGGCGGAGCGAAACCTTTAACTATTGGGATAGGATAAGTTATTTATGTATATATATATATATGTATGATCTATATAATTGTGTATGTTGGATTTAAAAATATAAATATTGGGATAGGATAAGTTATATATATATATATGTTATCTATGATCTCAAGATATTCCCATCATTATCCCATTACTGGTTGGTGGTGCAATAACCATCTTGAAAAATATGAAAGTCAATGGGAAGGATTATTCCCAATATATTATGGAAAATAAAATTCATGATTGAAACCACCAACCAGTTCATTATTGGGATAGGATAAATTATATATGTACATATAAATATACATATATATATGATCTATCTACTTGTATATGTTGGATTTAATAATATATATATATACATATGTGTATAAATGCATCTAATAACTTCGTATGATTCAATATAAGGAGTCAACCGGCTAAAATGGGAAGTTGACCAACACTAGGAAATATGGTGATATCATAGGGACACAACTTGATGTTTCATCATGTTTTGCTTATGGTCATCCCAACATCATGGTCATCGTCCCCAAAGGTGGCGCTATGTAAAAACCAAAAAGACGACCATCCTGCTCTACTTGGGATTCCTATTGGGATTCCTATTGGGATTTCTATTGGGATTCCTATGAAACACGCTTTATTTTCTGGGATTCCAATATCATAGGATATATATAATGGGTTTAATACAATATGTACTAATGTGAAAATGGAGAATCGCCCCAATTCTAGAGAATCAAAGCCTATTTTTGTTATTGCATTCCCTTATTCTCAGACACACCCAACTGTCACATTGTTGGTGATATATATATATAGATGTATACATTTATAGAGATTATATACATATATACAGATCATAAACACATATCATACCATTATAATATTATTCCGATGTTATATCCCATTGATATACCCATAGATAATATCCCGATAAAATGATATAAAATATCGCTGGTTATATATCATTATATATCCCATATTCTCCCACTGTTGTTGTAAACATGACCAGTCAACTCTTGTTAAATTGATATTAATTAATTGAATCTATATATATATATGTCATGTTTAAAACTCCCTATTATATCCCATTATCAACAATTATAAACCATGAATAACCATCATCCTTAAACATGATATTCCGTAATATACCCATTATACCATTATATTACAGTTCTTTTAATCCCCACTAATTCCTATGAAATCACACAAAATTCCTTTTGTTGATGGATTTGATGCTTAACTTTGTACGAAATCCCATTAAACCAGCCGTAAAATGCCAAAATTGTTGGCTTTATGTGGTAAATCCTTCCCTATAATTAATTAACCATCATATTCCACAACCCATGATACCATCTGGGTAAATTATAATATTTCACTAACCTGAATAGTTGGGCCATTTGGGGATGTTTTCCCTTATTAGCCATGATTCCAGGGTTAGGTCGCAGTGAGGTCGTGATCAAATTTACACATGATACCATGATAGTCCTCATTAATCCCCATCGAAAATCCCAAAAAACGACAAATCTGCAGCTTCGAGGCAGCTCCTTCTCGACAGCTTCTTCAGTCTTCGAGATCAGGCGCTTCTGAAGCGTTTTCACCTGCGACAAAGCCCATTTACCATTCATTTGTGCTCGGAATGCCACTCTAATCATCGGATATCATGGGTGTATCATGGAAAATAATTGGAAAATCGGACAATATTTGGGATCTGTAGAAAATGATATTGCATGATATTGATATGTGGTTGCTCCCAGGCCACCCCCATGGTCTGAAAAATGGGAAAAAATCTTGGGTAAATCCCATCCTTCTCATATGAAACAGGCCCATGGTGATCCCAGTATGTGTAAATCCCCTACATGCCCCATCGAGGGCTGTGAAAAATGTTAGGGGGCCAAGGGATTACAAAAAATGTACACAGTAAACAAAGGGGTAGAACTAAAAAAAAACTAGGAATTTCGAAGCCTCGTGGCTATCATGTACCTGTAATAGGTTGGAGCACCCCTTCACATGGGGATGTAAGTTCCAATAAAGTCGGGATAATATGTCCTCATGCCCAGGGAAAACATAGGAAAACCATACAATCCCCCCAGTTGTAAGATGGTATATAATGCCATCTAACTATAGTAACTACCATAAACCCTAGTTAACATACTTATTTGCACCAACTTAGCTAGCGAACTGGGGCTATTCCCATTAAATCAATAATATGAATAATTAAGTCCCATTAGAATCCCCAATTGAATCACATCAAATATATTTGGCCCCCTCAGTATAATCATTGTGAATCTTAGATGCCTGCCAAAAAATATAATTCTTAAGGTTAGGAATCATTTTGCCATTGATAGCAAACTATTAAGTTATTGAGATGAAAATATATTCCCATCTATAGAGGTGTAATCAAACATCAATCCAAAGAAATCATATGCTTATCCCATTCTATCCCCATTCTGCCCCATCTATTAATATAGATAATAATCTAATATATAATATATACCCTCCGGTTATTAACATAGCCATGGAAAATCCTTTATAAATGGAGCTTTCTAGCTGGGAAAATCATCTATTTCTATGGGCCATCTATACCATGGCGAACTGTAACAAATAACCAGAGGGTATATCCCATTAATATCCCATTGAATCAGTATAAAATCCCATTGAATCAGTATAAAATCCCATTAAATCACTATAAAATCCCATTAAACCACGATTAAAGTCATCTATTCCCATCTATGATGGGAATCTATCAGGGCGCCAGTTTCAAAAATGGCTACCGCGCCCGCCCGGCAGATCTCCCGATTTCGGCGCCGCTGCGCCGCTCCTTCTGCATCATTTCGAAGGTGCTGGGATCGGAGCCTCCAAATATCTCAACGACAACGAGGTCACCCAGGAAACACCACGGAAATGGCTTTCTACATATATCCCATATGCTCCATGTATGGAATATTTACAACATTTGCCCTAAAAATCGCCCAAATGTAGGTAAATATACCATACATGGAGCATATGGGATATATATATATATAGACTAACCATTATAATAGTAATTATTACTACTAGTATATGTAAACCTAAGTTGGTTTATAGATCATTATAAACCATTATGTATGATAAACCCCATGGCGAACTGTTGAGATATATCACACCTTTCTACAGTAAGTTGGCATGATAGCTATGCTGATTTTCCATTTTTTCGCTTGAAAAACACCACAGGCTATCCCCCATTTTTGGTGAAAAAAATCGACCCTTTCCTAGCAAATCTTAGCGGATCCAACCTGCCACGGTGACTCCATTTTCGAAGTTGGCGCAGACGGTGATCCAATTGGCGCAATGCTGGTGGAGGGCAAAAGATTCGAAACAGCCAAACGCTGAAAACCACGCAGTTCTGTCAGCATTTCGGTCTAGATGATGATTCACTAGGCTAATGGTAGGTCATAAATTAAACGGCCAGGCGCTGCGTGTTGCCCGGAAAGTTCACATGGCGTTTACGCATTATCCTTCAACATGCTCAAACACCTGCGCAGGGCCAGTGTTTTGAGATTTCCTAGACGACGAGCTCTAAACCCTAAATCCTAAACCCAAAAACCCTAAAACCGAAACTTTGAAAACTTTGAATCCTAAACCAGAAAACTCTGTGTATATGCAGTATGTTCATGTATTTTCTGCAATCTCTCCTATCTTCTTCAACAACACGACATCCTCAATGTTAATGTCTGGGCAACACGCGGCGTCTGTGGATAATGTTACATATATATATATATATATATATATATATATTTGCACAAATATACATGTATCTTAACATTGATGTGGATTTTATGTAAATATATACACATGCACCACATATATGTATATATATATATACACACATGCACTACATGCACATGATTGTTGATGATTATATGATTCATTATCCCCAATAAATATTATTACTAAATCCCATTAAATCCCATGAACATCATCAATAATATACACTATACATATGTGTGATTACATTATATGATATTATATGCACATACAACCCTCTCATCAACGAAAAAATATGTGAGTGATTTTCACCAAGGATTTGTAGATGACTCTTTGACTTCTCGGGTTTCGCCATGGGTAACTCCACATCTATATTAGGTTCAGCCTAGGATATATCAAACATACATACATATATATATATATATATATTGTATGTATATATATATATATTATACATTATATATATATATATATTATATATATATTGTACATATAAAAGCAGCAACTACAGCAACTGATCAGTTAGAATCAAGGCCGAAGGTGATTTAAAGATATTTAAGGCCACCAAAGTCAGGTGTTTCCTTACCATTTATTTTTTTTGGGAAGATCGTTTTAGGAAAGATCAGAAAACTAAACCAAACGCATCAATGGAAAATAGCTGCCATGACTTTCAGAAGCTACAAAGCGGACGATTTTTCATGCTAGAACATAGATGAAGTAGAGATATGTCACGATGATTGTAAGATATTGTAAGGCAAAGATATGTCCAAAGACTTTTTAAGCAAAGCCTGGGTGGAAACCTAGGTTTCAGGACCTTTGTTGTTTCAGCCACTTGGGACTCGTTCATGATGACCTTCTGGCAATGATAGTTTGCGAACTCGAAGCCATGGCCCATTTAGTTCGATGATTTCCCTATGAACAGCCATGATGCTGCATAGCAAACTGTTAGTTTTTGTGTTCCAAAAGGTATGCGGTTACCATCAAATAGACTGACATGACTGACATGCATGTTTCTTCTCTGTTCAATCTATTTCATGGTTTTTGCCATTGCCACATTTCCATCTAATTGTTTCCCTCATTCTTGTAAGCCCTCCCCGGTGATAGGTTGTAATATTCATAATCTTAAATTCCACCCCCTGCATGAACAAATCCAACATTGAACATGATCAAATCACGTTTTTCTAGCTGTGTATTCAATATTAGGAAGGACATTCTGAATCCTGTTTTCTTTGAGGAGACCATCCTGTACAAGTCGATGAATCGCTTGTTTCAATACGATCTCCACTCAGCATTGCGCGTGCTTGGCGAGATTTGATCTGCCTCGATTTGGCCTTAGCCTCGAGCAGATCCATGGGTGAAATGGTGGGAAAACGGCCAGATTCCGCGTTTCACGATGATTCACCAGCAACATGGAAACTGGATCTAACATCTTCTGACGCCGATCGTCCAAAACAAATTGAAGCAACAAATTCTCCAAATTTCCATGGCATAATTTGATTTCTTCGTCTGAAAATGTCGGGGTGAATCGGAACTCCCCCCAATTCCAATGGATGATCCTCATGTTCCCTATTTTTTAATGGCCATTTGGCGACGAATCGGACTGGCTTCACGGAATCGGACGAATCGTGGCGTTCGGCCACAGCAAAAGCAATAAGTTCTGCAAACACCGCGCAGGCGCGTGGGAAGTTGTATGATCTTCCAGGTTGATGAAGAGTACACACTGGGAGTCTCACCAATAAGAATTGGAATATCTCAACAAAAAATAAGGATTCAACTATCAAACATAAGGGAGTTGTGGGGAGCATCATCGGCAAGGATAATGGTAATTGTATGCATACGTATGATATATACCATCTGGTTATTTAACATAGCCATGGAAAATCCCTCATAAATGGAGGTTTCTAGCTGGGAAAATCTTCTATAAATGGGCCATCTGGCTATGTAACAAATAACCACAGGGTATTACTGGTATAAATCAATCCAGAATGCACTGACCTGAAATAAGGCGCCATTTGGGATTGTTACCCCTTATTAACCTGGTTGGTGGCTTTAACCCCTCTGAAAAATATTAGTCAGTTGGGATGATTATCCTTTATATTATGGAAAATAAAAAATGTTCCAAACCACCAACCAGTAACTTTATGTAACTTTCATATCAGTGACGTCGCAGTGAGGTCGTGAACTCATTTCTTCAGATCTGGTTGGCGCCCCAGTTGGGTCCTAGGATGTCCTAGGCCAAACATGAAGAGAAAACCCACAGAAAATCCTAACGGCTCCGCAACTCCGGACGTGCTCATGGTTTTTGGAGCTTACCCATCACTAATTCAAACATGGCTAGCTGGAAAATCGGAAGACCATCAATAAACTGGCGTCATTTCCAGCAAACCAGGTGTGATTTCTCTTCAACTTGGATTTTTTTTTGTTCCTCCATGTACAGCTACCCTAAGGTGATTGAACGTAACTATGGAAAATCACCATCTTTAATAGGCAAGTCATCATAAATCATCTACACATGAGCCATTGTCCATACAATGTGGGGCCCCCAAGATAGCTAAGTTGGTTTATAACTCCCATAACTATGGTTTATGGTACTTATAACTATAGTTAATGGGGTTTATAAACCAACTTATAACTGGGGGGCCCCACATTGTAGCTCTAGTATCACATAACCTACAATTTTCACATGATGTTTGAACCGACCACCTCCCAAAATCCCCATAAAAACCAGTGAAAACTCCCAAAACGGCACATGTCCAAGGCCCACTCGGCCGATCGGAATGCAAGAAGCGTTTTAAATTGATGGATTTTTTTTCCAATCTGGTTGGTGGTTTCAACCTACCCCTCTGAAAAATGATGGAGTGAAAGTCAGTTGGGAAGATGAAATTCCCAACTGAATGGAAAGCCATAAAATTGATGTTCCAAACCACCAACCAACAATGTTTATAAAAGAACGATTCCTTAAATTGGAAAATATCAATGCAAACGAAAATGTGGTCCCAATGTTTGAATGCAAGAATCTGTTCAATTTACCCTCTGGTAAACTAACATAGCTATTGAAAATGGCCATTTATAGTGAGTTTTCCCATTAAAAAATGGTGATTTTCGTGTCCATATACTGTTGACTATACAGAGGCGCCATAGATATCACCCACGATGCCTTCGCAGAGGCCATGCCAGCGGCTCGCGGGTTGTGTTTGCACGCTACACGTAGCGACCAGACCCGTTTGAGGCCCGTTGTAATTGTGGGTTATAACTGTTACTAGTCTAATTTGGGTGTACTTAAAAGAATAACTTATGTGTAAGTCTCTTATGATACATATTGAATATATATATATATATTCAACATATCAGTGTATATATATAGCATATCATAGTTGCACTATATGTATACCAGTTATGATCAGTTATGTATATTACATATAAAGTTATGTATATTACATATGATAATATATATATATGGGAGGTTCCTGAAATGGGGGGACTTGCAGTTCTCATCCCTCTGAAAGTTGCCGGATCCTCTTCCGTTCAAGCAGATGTGGCAGTCAATAAGACGTTAATAACATAATATGATGCATATATAATAATATGGTTATAAATGACATAATGGTTATAATGGTTATAATGGCCATATATGGTTATAATATGGTTAATAACAATTATAATGGCAATATATATGGTTATGTCAATAACATAATGGTTAAGTATTTTTTGTCAACACTTCTATTAGCATAAAATAATGTGTTATAAAACTGTATGGTGAATATACTATGGTTATTTATGACATGATCATCATCTATTAATATTATATACTAATATCATATATGACATAATATGGTGAATATACTATGTGTATGAATCGTATTAATGTATATGATGATGGATGGTGAATATTATTAACAAATATGTAACTGTATTGATTACAAATGTCGCTAATGTAATAATGATGAGTGTATAATATATAATAATGTGAATATACTACTATAATAGATTCTTACAGTAACCGTAACTGTTATTAATGTGGCTACAATATTAGATGATGTTCTAGATTATTAGTATATGTATGATACCACGCATTAATGTAAATATTATCATTTACTGTTATTGTTACTGTTATTCTTGTATGTTACTGTAACTTTGATGTAACATCCCATGAAAACTTTAAGGCCACCTTGAAAAACCCGTGGCCATCACCGTAAGTTGGTCACTACGAAAAAGTGGCGCAATGAAAATCAAAAGACTCAGTCCGTACTGCTACTCTCGGAGTCTTGACATTTCACCAAGCGTTTTCTTCTTCTTCCTCAGTCCAGCGGTAGGATTTAACGAAGAGACATGGTGATATTCACTGGAATGTAAGAAAAAAAAGTTAACTATGGTTTATGGCAAATATATCTATAGTTGTATAATGGCTTTGTAGACCAACTTATAATCGAAATGGTGATTTATATAGAGATTTTGGATGGGATTCAAGTAGGAATGGTGGCTTTAATGGGATTTAATGGGGACATACCCTCCAGTAATTTAACAGTTTGCAAGCCGGAAGCCATGGCCCATTCAGTTTGAGGATTTACAGTGTTTAATAGCATGATGATTTGTCCCTAGCAAACGGTTACCCTCTGGTAAACATACAAAAAGCGAACTGGAAAAATCACCATCTTTAATAGGTAAATCAACTATTTCTATGTGCCATGTTCAGTAGCTATGTTAAATGACCGGAGGCTAGTCGTTACCAGGTAGATACACCGTGTATCTCAGACTTGAGATGGACGTGCGAATCATTACAGGTAGATAAATTGTTCAATAAAACACCATACCCTCTGGTAGTTTAGCATAGCTATGGAAAATAGCCCAGTTATAGTTGATTTACCTATTAAAAGTAATGATATTCAATAGTTTCTTGTATGTTTACCAGAGGGAATGGGATAAGGCCAGCCATAGGGATAGCTACCCCGATCACCCGATCATACGCTTTCAGCAACTCCAGGATGCCATGGGACTAGATGTGGTAACCCATAAAGCATCCCCAATATCACCAGAAACGGGTGGGAATTAAGCATGAATCGATTTTTGATAATCTTGCGTTTGCCATATCATATCAAATTATCTCAAAATGTTCCTATGATTTCCAGCTTTCTAACATGTTCTACCGATTGGCTGGAAATCATGTGGTTGGGTCCCACGAAATTCGTAGCTCCAAAATTTCCTCCCCATTGAAAAAAAGGGAATATGAATACAACATAATACAAGCATAGTTCCTCATAGGTCCTCAGCTCCCTGACCACTGATAGTATCTCCATTCCTTTCCCATTCTACCTTTTGCTCAAAACATGGTATAATCCATCCAATAGGAATCCTAAGATAATGGATATAGTAAACTGAAATGTAAAATCCCACTTTAAAATAGTGATATTCATAACTCTTCTATCTTTTAATGGGTTACTAAGTTACAACAAATGATTTTTTCTGGAGGTTTCTGTAAAAAACCAGCAGGGAAACCTCCAAATGGATTTAGCGATTGTCTATTAATAGTAGTGATTTTCATCATGGACAATCCATGAATAGTTATTATGAATCCATTGTTATAAAACCTGAATTATATATATATAAAGTCATATATATATTATATTTATATACTGTATATATTATAGTTATAGATATATAATTGATATATATATATATGGAGGTTGTCCTAAATTATTGTTCCCACAAAGGCCTCTTGGGCCGGCCTTGCGCCAACCTTGCGCGTTTCTTGCGCGACCACACTCCCGGATCACTTTCATCATTTCATTTGCTTTTCATTATTATTCTCATACTTGTTTTCGAATGTTTAATATTTAGTATTCACTTAATTATCACTTAGTCTATTTCTTTATCTATTTTTACGGGTTTTGTTTGGCTTACTTACTTAATTTGCTTAACTCACTTTACTTATTTTACTTGTTTTTGACTTAGTCTCCTTATTTTATTTTCTTTATTTACTTTACTCTACTTATTTTACTTTATCCTACTCTATTTTTTTACTTCGATTTAGTTTTTTAACTGTTTTTTATTTTCTTACTTACTTGCTCATTTTATGTATTTGATTTACTTGACTTATTTTATTCATTTTGATTACT
>Ga0126342_10013189_pt1 | contig 14677 bp, 12 predicted proteins | sample Cyp1metagenome_FD_92528 | JGI IMG/M metagenome (GOLD analysis project Ga0126342, IMG submission 92528) | Coral microbial communities from Lord Howe Island, Old Settlement Bay, Australia - Cyphastrea 1 metagenome | ecosystem: Host-associated > Invertebrates > Cnidaria > Coral ... | reverse complement strand
TCATTGGGTAATATCATTGGGTAATATCATGCAACATCAATACAATCATGATTTCATTTCTGGTGGTTGACCTACCCCTCTGAAAAATGATGGACTTCGTCAGGAAGGATGACATCCCATATATGAAATGGAAAATAATAGCTCCAAACCACCAACCAGATTTCCATTAGAATGGCATTCTTTCGATGGCTATCACGTTTCAGACGCCGTGCCTCCGTGCCTCGGGTTCCAGGATGGATCTGACCATGACCCGCTTTCGCTCCTCCATCTCCTGCTGCTGCGCCTGTTGTTCTTGCATCTTTTGGAGATCGTTCTCCTCGGACAAAAAATCACCCAAATTAGGCACAGAAACCTGGCGGATTTGGATCCCTTTCTGAAGGAAACTGAGGAAAAAAACAACGTCTCATTCTCAAAAATCATGGAATTTGGGTCTGAAAGATGTTTGAGAAAATTTGAGAATAAATTCCTTACTAGTAGCTTACTCTGCTGCAAATCGTCTTAGCCTGGCTTTTGAGAGCCCAAAATGCGGTCACCATCAGAATCCCCGTTGTCATCATCCTCATCCTCATTCTCCATCATCATTGTCATCATCATCCTTCATCATCTATCATTGTCATCCATCACTCTTTCACAGCCCGTATCCATCAGCTTGACACCAGACCGCAGCTCCACGTCGTCTCCTGCTGCATCTGCATGCCTGCAGCCATTTTGGCGCGGGCTTCCTCATCAGCCTGAAACCATGGTCATTGAAGCAGCACAAATGTCACACATGTATATCTAATGGGATATAATGTGGATATAAGGGATACATCTTATATACTATGTCATGGGATATACAATGATGCACATATATACATATATATACACACAGACATATATACGTATACTGGATAACCAACTATCGAATACTGTATATCTTCTTGTAATCTAAGCTGGCAAAGAAAACGACCCGATTTATACCTGATGTGTACCTGATTTTACTCTGAAACATGGTGACTTAACGGGTTTAAGGAGGTCTTACCACCAAGAATGGAGGTTTTAATAAATGCTGTTTTTTGTGAACAAACGTGTGGAAGGAATTTGTGGGCAAAAAAAAAGAAGGAATGTCAGCCAGGAAACAATGGATTCTTCTCACAATGTCATCACATATTTAGTTTCTGCAATCATTTTCACCTCAGTGATGGGAACTATCACCTCCCCATATGGGAAAGTCTGAACAACAGTTGAGATTTTTTTGCCATGGTTTTGTCAGGGGAATTCATCAGCTTGGGGGAGAAATGCGGAAACCTTGGCATGGAATCCAGAAAGGTCATGAAACACCAGGGATGGTACTGTCAAGCTACAAAAGAGATGAACTGCACATAACCACAGACTGGATGACTGGTCTTTAGGTGAAAACACGACAAGCACTTCACTCCTCTCAAGGGTCTCTTGAAGTCAACCAAAGTAATGTCAAATTAAACACCTTCAGCGACAAGAAAAATCCCAGCTGGAGAGGCCATGCCGGTGCATATCTAGCATACTTCACTGTATATTTCTTTAAGTAAAGTATATCCGTGGATATACTGTCATTATATATATATATATATACACATACACACATACACACATACACATACATACATACATACCATACCATACCATACCATTGCATTACATTACATTACATTACATTACATTACATTACATACACATGTGTGGATCAATACAGATTTAACAACAAAATAAATATTTGCATACATTATTACATAATATTATACACGTAACTATCTATATGTATATATATGACTATATATGTATACCAAGTCATACATCTATATATATATATATATATATGTATCATATATGTATATATATACATACAATGTAACATATGTATATATATATATACAATTATATACATATATATATATATATAGACTATAGACACATCCTACTTATTGATGCAGTAGTTGACCAGCCACAAGCTTCGCCATCCACATCCCCGGATGACCTTCATGGCCACTAGGTCAGGGTGGAGCTGCTGGAACACAAAATCTGCTGCAGATGGTGGCAGAAATAAGAATAATGGTGGCAACACATTTATTTAACCATTATCTATTAATAATGAATGGTTGACTAGAATAATGTAGAATAATGAGGTGGTTTTGACACATCCCCATATTTGTGAATTCATAGTATGATGTGGTAAACCCTGGCTGCCATAAACCATCCCCCAGTCATCACCATTCTGGGTGCTACGTTTATGACAAGAATAAGAGTTGGAGGCAACAGTGGCTGGCCTTGAGGGGATATCCCAAGGGATTCAATGGATGCAATGGGTCTGTCCTTGTGGAGGATTGATTATCATGATACAGAGCCATGCGGGAATGCTTTTGTAGTCAAAAGACAAACACCAACCTCGGTTAGGTTTGTGTGGACACGTTTCTTATCCAAAATTAGCAGGACTCGTCAGAAGCCCCTAGATGCCGCTTTTGCCAAAAAACAGCAGAAAAAGAATCGCCGTACAAACTCGTCGGAATGGTGTAAAAACCCGTTGAAGCTCCGCTAACGGAAAACGTAGAAAACGGTCCAGAAAAATATATCATAATATATACTATCAGAGTTGCTGCCACAGTTTTGTAAGTACTGTATAGCTCTTGGAACAGGGAGTGGTTAGTTCGTTTTGAATAGTTTTGATTGATGAGGTACCCTGCAAGCCTGGAAAACAAGCTCTTGCCCACGAAATGGGTGTAGGTCAAGACTTGAGCGCTCCCATGAAATTTACAGTATATAGTCTTCACATGTATTTACCAAGGAGCCTTACACGTTCTTCTGTGCGCATGCTTTCTGATTGGAGAGAGCCAGCAATTTTTCCCTGAAACGGCTGTTCTTCCCAGCAACAGCCAAGATACTTATGCGTTTCAGAAACTCCAAATAGGAAAGTCCATTTCGATCCATTGCGGATGGTCCCAAATAATCAAATTGGGGTGACACCAACCAAACATCTTTTACACCGACACAAATCAATGAAAACAAGAATACCCATCCCTTCCACTGGTTGATTGGGGGAGGGATTCTATTGGTCCATGTTGATTTCGTCTTGCGTTGAGCAATGACAGCAAAACTGCAATTAATCCATATTAATCCTTAAGCACCCGCATCACTTCATGTGAACTAGTGGGTACCTAACCCCCCAATCAGTGCTATCAGTGTAGACTTGACCTTCCCTGACTGTGACTGGACAACCAAGAACCTTGGGCCAATATAATCAATGTATACCAATGTACAATACTTGTTAATTAATCCATGTTAATCCCCCAGTGCCAAAAGAATCTCGCTACAAACCAGTCCGATTCTTTTCAGATTTTTCAGACAGCAGCACGCCATCTTGCGGTTTCTAAGTCCATCACAGGGGCCCGAGCTGCTGCTCTAACAGCTTTCGCTCTCCCCCTTCACCAAGATGTTCAGCGTATACATCCCAAATCTTGTCCCCTGCATCACTTCCTCTCCGCTCAAATCGACCAACAAGTGGGAAGTCTTCGAATTTGTCTGTGTCAACAATCCTGCAGGGTTGGCGAATGCGTCAACCGAAGAAAACGGACAGGAAAGAAACACGTCGCATATACATGTAGATAATGATTGTGCCTATTGATGTACATAATGTATTTTACATTCATCTGCATTCTACGTGGCAAATCTTAGATACCCTGCAAACGCTACTTTTTGGCTGGGTGATATCTTCATGTCAAACTAGCCAACAAATAAACCATGCAACTATCCTCCACGAGTCTCATCCAACATTCTTCTCCAAAATAGATAAATCATGATAAATCAGCAACCTTTCATTTCTTTCTACAATAGGTGACTGCGCGGTAACTGACAAATGTCCATTTGAGCTACCGACAATACTATCTATACTGGCCAATGGACATGGTCCTCTCTCTTACTCTCGGTTCATGATCCATGATATTGTCAATTAACCAGAACCATCTGTCATCGCAAGCCTCTATAGTGGTTGGTTCATAGAAATGCCCATTCGTGGATCATTCAATAATCCCGAGTCAACCAACTAGTATAAGCCCAAATATAGTCAACAAATGTCAACAAAATGCTACGAATCTCATCTCTCGAAAATGCTTCCAGGATTTGGATAGTCCTCACAGAATTCTCATGAACCACTCCTAGGGGTCATCATGGGTCATGAAAAATTTACCTCGGCATATCTCGGCATTACTCAACCATCCTCAACCTACCATGACGACCATGACCTTTCGCAGGCCCATCACATCCTCGTAACGCTGGGATCTGGCTTCACCAAAGGGTTCTCCGTGGAATGCTTCGAATACCACAGGGACACAGAGCTCGTCACGAGGCGAAAATACCTCGCGGTCTTGGATGGTTAAATTTCGGGACTTGGATGAACAAAACTTCAAAAAATCAATCCAACAAAATGGTACAAACTTCGATGGTTAAACTCAAAGCCACCAACATCTGTAGGTAGAGGTTGGGTGTTTTTAGACATATGGACACATATGGGAGATATTGGAGATGCGAAACGCACACCCACACATAATCTACAATATACATTAAGCAAAAAACAAGTTTCAATGTGCGATGCAAAGACAGAGGTTAAACTCAATCAATTTATCCTGTTGCTGATGTGTCCAATTTAGTGTGTGAAGACGATCATCATGGGGTAATTGTCGCCAAACATGCCAAAGTACCTTACGGGGAATGAAGTTTGACTTATACTTATACAGCGGTTCCCAAAGATACCTACGGCACACCATCTAAATATGTTTCTTTGAAAATAGGGTACCAAAAATCCCATCGACTATCATCATTTTTACCATCAAAATGGCAAGTTCGGGGTCCCCTTAAGCGCTCTTTGGAACAGACAAGACACTGACGATGACTGTCTTCCTTCAAAGGAACGGACTCATGGGGCGTTGCATCGCTCATCCAATACCTGTAGCTGGGATGACGGCAATCACACCCATGAGAGCTTCAAAAAGGGAGCGCCCCCTTCACTTCAAACTCCTTTGGGTTACAAAGAGTGGTTCCCCCAAACTAACAAGTTACCATGAGTTACCAGTGGCATAAAGAAAGCCAATTGCGAAGTGAGACTGACGCATCAATCTTTGACGAAGTGGAAAGATTTGGCTGAAAAAGAGACATGACCCGCTTTCCGGTACATAACTAGGTACTGTATCTATCTATCTGTCTGTTATCTATCTGTCTCTGTCTCTGTCTCCGTCTTCGTCTCTGTCTCTCTGCCTACCTGCCTGTCTTTTAGCAATCCATCCATCCATCCATCCATCCATCCATCCAGAAACACATCGAATGTAATATATATATATATATATATGTATCGTGTGTGTGTAGTGTGTATATATTATATCCAATCCAATCAATATCCACGACGAGAATCACCTCCCAAGAATCCGAAGGCTCAATGCCCCATTCGCCTAAGAGTCTGACAATGTCTCGGCCTCTGCTGCTTCACCAGAGCCCAGCACCTCTGGTCGATAAGATATGTGGCCTTGGGGATCCCCATCCGCTTGTCGAGAACTTCTGGGTAGCAACTTACGAAATTACTAGCATATGGCAAAGTAGAGTCAATGGGGGTTCCCAAAAATGGCGACCGGGAAGATGTTTCTCTAAGCCATGGATAGGATTTGGAAGGCCTCGAAATTTTCAGAAACACTCGTGTCAATCAAGGGTCCTGCATCCGCCATCCCACCACACCCCTTCTGCCTGACGCATGTGTTCCAGGTCCCCCAAGGGGCCACAAACTTCCGCTGGGTCAGAAAAACGAAGATCCCAATACCTACAGGGATGACAATTTTTTGTTCGCTGAAGTAGCTGGAACATCCAATAACAGCGGTGGATGATTTTTCCTCTTGGAGATCCCACTTTCTGTTCAAGTTCTATCTTCTACTGCACGGGCTGCAAATGCATCAGAAATGCTACAAAATCACATTCTGAGACATTGCGTTTTACACTTTTGATCAGCGCTAGCATGTGCTCGTTAGTAGTTGAGAAACCCATAATACCATATTTTTTGCTTGAAACCAAATACATAGTCTACATATGTCATCATATGTCTACATGCGTCAAGCGAATAAATTCATTGCAAATCCATCAAATGCATAACTTTTTCCTGATTCTTGGTTTGACCCCAAACCAACAAATCATCAAGTCACACCAACCACAACCCCTGACACCTGGCAGAATTTTCCACGGTGGAGGCTGTGTAGATTCCACCTGTGGAGCGTGACCCCGTTGGTCCTTCTTTTCAACTGGAACCAGTGTTGCTGCCCCGAAGACAGGAGGGGCCGGAGGGGCTTCCACTTAACAAAGCTGACAAACTCCACCCTGCAGGGCGAAAAGGACTATCAGGATCTAGCTATGACCAGAAAACATTCGCAGATTTCACTGGCTGAAACATGCTGAAACTGCAGTGCGCACCTTGCAACCGGGTATGGACAAACTTGATGTCACCGTCAAGGCCGTCAAGGATCTGCAAGGTGTCAGGGCTGACATGAGAGCAGTTGTTTTAATTTGGGTATGGATCCTTGGGGACCCCCACATTTTTTGATGATTTTGATGGTTTCCAAGCAAATCCAAGCAATTCTGAGGTCTTGATTTTTTGACTCAGAACCATTTGAGCTGAATGCATTGAGGTGACAGCTGGCATAGGCACAATAGAATGACCCCTGACGTCAGACCTCATCCGACTGGTCGTCCTGCACAGGCGCTGGCATCCCGGTGATGATTTGTTTAGTTTTCTTTCAAAGTTTTTTTTTGTTTTTCAGTCTGGGGCAGTTTTCCTTGCTATTTGCTACATGTGGCTAAAATCTCGATTTGCGTGCTATTTGCTGCATTTTGGAGCCAAAATCTCTGATCTGCGTGCTATTTGCTGCATTTTGGAGCCAAAATCTCTGATTTGCATGCTATTATTTGCTGCATTTTGGAGCTAAAATCTCTCTGGTTTGCGTGCTACTTGCTGCGTTTTTGAACTAAATCTCTCACTTTGCATGCTATTTGCAGCATTTAGGAGCTGAAGTCGCAAATTTGGGTAGCTAAAATCGTAAATTTGCACGAAACTTGCAACATTTTAATTAGTTTTCATACATTTTCCCATGGTTTTCAACGATGTCTGGATGGTTTTCATCGCTTTCCTGATCGTCTTCAATGATCTTTCCGTGGTTTCAAAGATTCTTTAGGGTTTCTTCTAGTGTTCTTGAGGGTTTAGGGTTTCATTTAGGGTTTCTTTAGGGTTTCATTGAGGGTTTCTTTTAGGGTGTCGTTTAGGGTTTCTGTAGGGTTTCTTTTAGGGTTTCTTTAGGGCTTCATTTAGGGTTTTATTTCGGTTTTCTTTTAGGCTTCAATTAGGGTTTCTTTAGGGCTTCTTTTAGGGTTTCTTTGGGGTGTCGTTTAGGGTTTCTTTAGGGTTTCTTTTAAGGTTTCTTTAGGGTGTCGTTTAGGGTTTCTTTAGTTTTCTTTATTGATGGTTTCGTTATTTTCTTACAGCAGCATGCATACAAGCTCCTATACTCTATGTCTGTAGTTCTTGTGCAGTTTACATGAAAGAAATATATTTATATGCAATGTATTACATGAAATGTTATATGCAAACTACAATACTAAAACCCAACAAACGCCAAGAGCCAAGTGAAGTGAACGGCCAAAACCAAAGCCAAGTGAAACCAAAACCAAAAGCCCAAAGCCATAAGCCAAGTGAAGCCAAGTGAAGCCAAGTGAAGCCAAGTGAAGCCAAAGCCAAAAGCCAAAAGCCAAGTGGGCACGCAAATGGGAGCTTCTAGCTCCAAAATGCATGCGAAACACAAATTTTAGCTCCAAAATGCAGCAAATAGCGAGGAAAGCTGCCCCAAGCTGAAAAACAAAAAAAACAAAAAAATATCACTAAAAAAATACAATCCTTTTTTAATCCTTGAAACATCCTGCAAACATCTGTGAAGTGACTCTGCCGCACAACTTGAACTGGAAAACCAAAGCTCTGAGAAGTGTAGAAATATGTAGAAATGCAGCACAAATAGGGTGGCCTCCTCAAAAGGGTCGAAGTCATCATCGGTCTGAAGCAGGTCCACATTCTTGCAAATCAGACTGGTGACTTAACCCTTAACATCCTTAACCCCATCCCAAAAGCAGTCGTCAATTAGACATAGTCGTTCCAAGTGGGGATGAGCACCAACGACGAACATGTCGACCAATCTGTGGAAATTTACACATGCATACAATTGCATACACATGCAGTAAGCTCCGAAGCATGAAGTGATGCTGGTGCTCCCTTGCAAAGAACATTGCAGAATCCATTGTTCAATGCGAGTACTGTAGTCTTTTGCAATCAAAAATAATCAACTCACCAAACATTGCTAGTGCCTCTGTACTAGGGCAGAGGTTTCACACCGACACCATGTTGGAGGGAGGATTTTGGTTGTGGCAGTAGGAGTAGGTGTATGATCATATCTATCTTTTGCCCCAGATCGGGGGGGTTCAGAATGGTTCTCAAGAATACGTATATAAGAATTGCAAATGCGTCGATGTGAAGCAAGGAGAAAGAATCCTTGACACAAACATACCTCATTGATGGTTGGTGGTATACCTACCCCTCTGAAAAATATAAAAGTCAGTTGGGATGATTATTCCATATATTATGGAAAAATAAAATTCATGTTCCAAACCACCAACCAGATTAGATATCTAAACTGAACATGTACCATCCCAGGTTGGGTCAAGAGCGTAGCATTTCGAGGGCAGGGTCGAATGTGAGAGGGGTCGAAGGTGAGTCTGTATGGGTTGAATGGTCAGTAGGGTAGAATGTGACTTGTCGGTAGGGTCGAATGTGAGGTGTTTCCCATCATCCCGAATCTAGCTGAATCCAATAATTGAAAACACCAACCAGATTCACATATATACAGCTACATTAATATCGGAGCTAATTGCAGCCTTGGAATCGTCTTCAAGCAGGTGCATTGGAGGTACCTTCGCACGTATTTTCTCTCCAGCAAACCCAGATAAAGGTGTGTCTGGGAAGGTATTCTTTCTCAACGCTAATCTTTATAGGGACAATTAAAGAATATTAGAGAATATTAAATAACATTAAAACATATTAAAGAAGATCATGGTGATTGACTATTTTTGGGGGTACCCATGGGTACCCTATTTTCAGACAACCGCAAATGATAAGAATCGTGGGTTCGCCACTAGTGCTGGTCTCATCCGCTGCCAATCTAAAAAAAACGCCACTTCCAAACGACATGCAGCGCAAGAAACGACATTGACATGGACCAAAAGTAACCCAAGCAACAATAAGGCCTATTCATTTGAAGATTTATTCGTGCCTTATCACCTGGGGTGGAGTTTGGAACCGCACGATAGGTCACAATCCAATCAAATTACACAAAAACACAGGGAGTTGGTGCGTAGGTATGGCAAATGTCTATTGTGGCGTATTGGGTTAACCCAGGTAATTGCAACCCTGCAAAAGATAAAAAAAGGGACATCGGACAAAAATACATAGTGCGGATTTATATACTTTTCATTACTTTTCTATCTTTTTTGGGATTAGTATAATCCAAACGGATGGAAGACGATCCTAAACCCAGCTTGGCACCATGCTTGTGTATGGCCCAGTCGGAGCCATTCCGAGCCCCGCCTTTTTGGCTTCTTTCCGTTTGAATCCTGCCAGCCCCCAGCCCCATCTGGCGGTTGTCAGCAACACCCGGCCATCCAACATCACGACTCCTGCGATGCCGGCCCCATTTCAGAGAAAACTGGCTGCACTGGTTGGTTTCACAGATATCCCATGATATCCCTACTATGGCTTGTAACTAACTATCCACAATAAACCAGATTGTATGTAACATATATAGTACATACAGTAAGCCGCTATAAGAATCAATCAACAAGCTCTAATTTTGAGCGCGTTTTTCCTTAGGACGCATACGTGGTGCCTTCCCTAAAATGTGGAGAAACTTCAGCCCGAGATACCCTTCGCATATATATATAGTTGGCTATTCAATGGTATGACATTCTGATTCAGTTCCAGTATCTATACATCTATTATATCTCTATAATTAAACTTAATATAACCAGTCAATTAATTCATAAAACCTCACCTGGAGTTTCCAGGTGCAGCCCGGGACGACGTTGGGCATCCCCTGCAGTGACATCCGTCTCCTGTGGCACCGTGGCGTGTTCTTTTTTACCACACGAAAATGATCATTTTGCCAACTAAGACACTAAGACTTATGATCCAAGAATAAAAGACATCCAATCTTCCAGGTAAAATTATGAAGATGGGCTGTCTCTGAGCAGCTGCCCACTGCAGCGGCCTTGCGGCCATGATCCAAGAATATCCAAGATGGGGATTGCCAACAACACAGGAGATTTCACCCACGGACCGTGTCAACCCACCATTTTTTGGTGCGTACTGAGCAGCAAACATGGGGATGTACTGAGCAACAACAGCAAACAATGGCAAAAGTTGTAACCTGTCGAAAGGTGCTGATGGTTGCTAATAATCTGAGGGAGAAATAGCTACCCCACTTGCTTTACTTGATTAGGAACAAGCAACTTTGATCCTGGCTCAGCATTCAAGAATAGCAAGGCGAGACCAATGGATCCTCCCTTCTTTGGTGCTTTTGACGTTTAAACCCATCGCGATCATCTTAGAATTGGTTGATTAGGGTTCATGATTCACCAATCAGTCCTGCTTTCACATCAGCAACCTCTTTGCCAGTGTTGTAAGATTCGTGGTATATAATTCCAAACTTTCCTTGGGACTGTCTGATCAGGCTTCACAATTACCTTGGTATCTGTCACCTCTCTCTTTTGAGACATCTTGCATGGATCAAGTATCTGTGAGGATTGTGACAAGGCACACGAAGATTCGATCGATATACATCCAATTGCCATACATCCTTAATCATCATTGTCCCTCGTCCTCAATGTCCTCCTCCTCCTCAACATCGTCATCGCCGTCATCACATCATCTTCATCAGTCAATATCAAACATCAATATTTTACCATGATCTCAGATGAAAAAATATCTGGTATTGTCTATCATAAATCATCAATTATACAGTATCTTAACCATCTTTGCCCCCACCAGAGATCCAGGACTGTGAACCCCCGCCTGGATGGTCAAGAAACCCACCTTTCCAATTTCCTGCGAGGGTGCAGAAAAACCCTCAGTTGGGCCCCTTTTATGGACTGGATCTCCAAAAACTGGATCTCCGAAAATTGGGGATCCGCTCTGCATATTTCACCAACGAAGGTGGATGGTACTGGACATTTTTCTTGGTTAAATATGTTAAATATGGTTAAACCTGCAATGTTCAATTCAACCCCCATCTTTGATGGTTGAAATTTTCACCACCTTTTCTCCAAATCCGACTGTCTTATTCTCAAATCATCTTAAATCTCCATGTTTGGATCGTTGAATTCCCATGCCAAACCCGGGATTTTTTTGGGCCGTTTCCTCCATGGAAAGTCACCGAGATTCCCACCTCCTGTGGCAGCCTGCATGCTTCGATCAGCGGCCAGTAGCCCTTCAGCTGTTTCGGGAGCGATGCCTGGGTGGTCCCAAAAATGGAGGATGTATTGGGATCATCTGGGATCCCACCAGAAAGAATTGATTTCTGGTGGATTTACATAACATGAGTTAACGACTTCACCATCAGTTTGATAGGGATTTGATGATATTAGCCATTTAGCCATTTAGCATCATTTAGCCATCTAGCGTAGGAATTTGATGGATCAGCCCCCAACGTAGGATCAACTAACGATCACCAGTTAACTCCATGCATCTAAGTGCAGTAGGGATCACTGACATTGATGGCCACCAAAACAGGCGAGTACACTAACGAAATCATGGGGATATAGTTGGCATATAAGGGATGGCAATGAGACATAATGGAATATGTAATCAACAGTATGACATTTGAGTTGGTACCTGCGATTTGAAGTGTGGTGAGGACAGAAATACGGGCATATGGTTCTCGAAATTCTATGGATATCCATCAAAATCATATATGTATGCAATAATATGTATGTATGTTGCTAATAATCTCTCCTCCGATTGATATTCATGGACTCATATAATATCATATGTATGACATCACATCCTTCGTCAAGGTTCTTTGTCGCCCATCCGGAAGGGCATCATATTCACATCGATGCCGCTAGAGGGTGGAAACCTGAGAAGTGGCTTCCAGAAAACTGTACAGGTCTGTGTCAAGGTGCACATTCACAAAAGCAAATGATAATGTAATGTCTTATATATGTATAATTGTATGTATATATATATATGCATACACACAATATATAAAAGGATCACATGTTTGGTTTTGTATCATCCACAGTGCTGTATGATTCCATATAGTCAACTGGAATCATTTCACCCAATAGAAACACAACCTTTAATATGAATGACCCCGTTTGATTGGCACCAAATAGAAACATATAGACTACTTGGGATCATCATCTTTCCATATGGCACGGAAAAGGATAGAACCACCATGTTAATCCAGAAAAAGGCTCTGCGATAATTCCAGAAACGTAAGCCTAGCTTAATTAGTTGTATTGCTTTATGCTTCCATCTTTATTGCATTCAATCTATGCAACATGCCTATGATTGTTCGGATTCCATCATAGCACACACGTCCCTGAATATTTGTCACATCAACATGTCTTTGTTAGCTGGGTGTTCATCCCCTTGTGTTAGGAAAATCACAAGTGCCATGATGCATCCCTATCCTACCCAATAGATACACTGTTATCTCTGTTGTTGGTTAATCATAGCACCCTTGCTGTTAAACAAACGTCTGTTGGCTTTGGCCGGTCCCCTTTTTTTACGGCCAACCTTGACACATGGCCCCCCTGGACCTACCTTGAACCTAGCGATATGTTTGCATGTCGACATACTTATCGCAAACAAAAACAACCATCTACTCAAGCTTTATCCAAATGGGTTTGTCTGAAAATCGGATACCCCCTGACATCCCGAAAATGTGATGATTCGTCACCATTTTCCGCACTAAAATGACCATAAGTGGGGATATACCAACCATTTTCAGATTAGTCCATCATTCTCCAAGCCATCCAAATCCTGCACCAGTTGGCAGATGGTTTATTTATCCCATTATAGTTATTACCCTCTGGTAAACTAACATAGCTATGGAAAATCCCTATTTTTCATGGGTAAATCCACTATAAATGGCCATTTTCAATAGCTACGTTAAATTACCAGAGGGTATCCGATATTATTTGCAAATCTAAGCTTACTTCAGATTCGAGCCATCCAAGCCATCCAAGCCTTGGATGGATGAAGCAGTGACCATTGGGCGAGTTGGATGAAGCTTTATCCCATATAATCCCATCTGCTTGGTGGTATACCTATCCCTCTGAAACATTATGAAAGTCACTTGGGATGATTATTCCATATGGCAGTGTGTCAAAACCTTGTACCCCTGGTGAACATCAAAATAGCTGGTAAATGGATGTTCATTCCACTAAAAATGTATCTATAGGTATTGACCCATACCCATATATTATGGAAAAATAAAATTCATGTTCCAAACCACCAACCAGCCAGATTTTTTTCCAAGAATCGCCACCTTCTGCAGCTTCACGAAGCCGGTCGCCTTCCAGGCCTCCTTCAGCTGCGGGCGATAGACGCGAAGCACCGGCTGCAGCAGCACTGTGAGGTCCTGATCTATCGGCTAAGGGCAGAGATTTGGAGGAAATGGCGGAATATACCCTCTGGTAAACTAACATAGCTATTGAAAATGGCCATTTATAGTGGATTTTCCCATTAAAAATGGTGATTTTCCATAGCTATGTGAAATTACCAGAGGGTATGTTCTTTTGGTCCTGGACGGTGGATTCGTCAATCACATCAGCCACGGAGCAGTTTCCGACCAATTCCTTGTCTCCGTTCAGAAGGGTCACCTGATCTCAGCCATCAGCCTATTGTGGAGTTCAGGGGTCTCAAAATAATAAAACCCAAAATGTTTCAAGGTTTCAATTTTTAAAGATTTTTCAAACAAAAATCATCATGTTGTGGCCGCCCAAGGTATGCATTCGTACAATATCCATTGAACAGGCCCTGCCTGTCGAATCCCCACCCGCAAAGCGTAGGCAGCGCGACGCCTGCGTCGTCAGACATTCGCCAAGCCAAATGCGGTACACATGTGGAAAGGGGGGCTACAAATGGATCCAGAAATTTTCTCTTCATGTTGAATATATATCTTATAAACCTATTTAAATCTACTCTTGGGCCATAACTTCTCAAGCCATTCCTGGATTGACGAGGTATCATGACGCATGATACAGTGCTCCCTGACATGCCCAAACACCCAAAGAGTATTGGGGTTATCCCCAGTACCCACCGGTTTATCATCATTTTCATTCATGTTCCTTTCCTTATCAACATATATCAACATTGCCTTATAATGCCAACATAGGATTAATAATCCCCGCGGTATTAATCAACCCCCTCTGCCCAATTTTTTTTTTGTAATTTAAAAAGAGGTGGTCCCCAAGGATTAATAAACCCGCGGTATTAATCAACCCCCTGTGCTGAAATCAAATTTTTATCCAACAATTTTTATTTCCAATTCTATTTATTTCCAATTTGTTTTTACCTTTTTGTTTAATCATCATT
>Ga0126342_10013188_pt1 | contig 14678 bp, 14 predicted proteins | sample Cyp1metagenome_FD_92528 | JGI IMG/M metagenome (GOLD analysis project Ga0126342, IMG submission 92528) | Coral microbial communities from Lord Howe Island, Old Settlement Bay, Australia - Cyphastrea 1 metagenome | ecosystem: Host-associated > Invertebrates > Cnidaria > Coral ... | reverse complement strand
GGAAGCCCAGTGGAAGCCCAGTGGAAGCCCAGTGGAAGCCCAGTGGAAGCCCAGTGGAAGCCCAGTGGAAGCCCAGTGGAAGCCCAGTGGAAGCCCAGTGGAAGCAGTATGAGTGATTTGAGTTCCTTGCCAAACTAAATCATGTCTTATCAGAAGGGGAGATACATCAAGATTCCAAAATATCTCCAGTAATATCATATCATATCCATGAGGATCCATTACTTTCCATTGATTTCATTCAAATCCACTAAGAAGTTTCACCAAGCCCCGTGCCGTTTGAAGCAGCGCCGAGTTCGTCGCAGGTCCCAGGCAGCACAAACCAAGGCCACCTGGCCGTGATAAAACAACGAAGCTCTGGCAATCAAACATGGCAAGTGAAAATCCATTTAAAAAAAAAAAAAAACTTTTTTATAGGAAAAACAGTCATATATAATGGATAATGTGCAGATATACAGTATACTGTAAGGGATTTCCCATAATATCCATAATGAGGTTTGACTACTTACAAGAAGGTATTTTGCAGGATTGGAGTAAAAGTACGCTGATGTGTCTTGATGGAAACATATGGAAACCTAACTCTTGGTTGACACCACCTCACCATGTCCAATTCCAAACTGTTCATGGATCAGCGGTGATCAGCAGAGGCACCTGGACTGCAAGACTGACGAAAGTCATCAGCAATGGCATCACGAAACTTAGAGCTGAGGCAGTCGGCTTCACGCAGAATGATGCGGTAGTTTGATGGAAATCATTGGAAAATGGATGAAAATGGATCAAAATGGATGAACATCAATGACAAGTAGAGAGCCTGCTGATGTCTTGAAGCTTGCCCGTGGTTTTAGACCCCTCTTTGCATCAGTTGAGGCGACAGGAGATCGCTTTGTTTTTAAAGAAAATGCTGAACTAACCTGGTCTGCTAACAGAAACAACTCCTGTGACCGAATGCATTAAAAATGCTTGTACAAGTATCATCTTGTATCAAGCACTTTTGTCATGTTTTGGGACTGTAAGAAAAGAGCCTTGGTCTGGGGCGTTCCCACCGGACAGAAACCCGTCAGCGGGACGGAACAACCAGGGAGTGTGAGATGTGCCGGAGGAGAAGGAGACAAGGAGACAAAAAGAAACAATAATGGGCTTTACATGGCTTTACAATATGATTGATTATTATTATGACGGCATATACAATGTAAATACCAAAAATGGTCGCATCGCATGTGAATTAGGTAGCGCGATATAGCGATGTGGTGCCGTAGCGATGTATGAAACCTTCCCTGTGGATCAACTTAAGCTCTGAGCACCCAGCAAGATCAAGACATCATCCAATCGGCACAGGACAAACCTGCTAAAAAACTATGGAATGAAACAATGCATGGTCAATGCAGGTACCCGTGTCTGGCCATGTTTCTTGGTTGTTTCACCACGTTCACCTTTCCAATGTTATGCATCAAAGTGTGACCTAGTAGAATGCGGCTCCGAATTGTGTCCCTGTCCTCACCAGCTACCACTTGTTAGCAAACCATCAGGTACTGTGGAACTCATGTTGGTTGACTTGATTATCCTATTTTTTTTTGAAGCACCGACAGTATCAATCATCGTAACTCCACGCCATCCCACTGTTGGATACCAGGGCGCAGCAACTGAAGAATCACCGTGGTCATCCGCACAGCAGCAAGGATGCAGGCAGTCCTGTCATGTCCACAGGGGCACATAGTAAATGTTCATTTTTTCTGGTTTTATATATATATATATATGATTATATATGTATGTATGTATGTATATACATATATATATACATATGTATATATATATATACATATAGATCCTGGGGTTGGGTTGGGTGACATCGTTCGAATGGTCGTAGCTCCTTGGAACCAGTGTCAGTGGTAGGTTGTTCGATAAAAGATGAATATGTATGATACACATGTAAATTTGTATTTATACAATACATTATGTATGTGAATATATACATACCATTTTTTCAGTTTCAACTTTAGTCCTGAGTCTCTCAGTGCTGAAGATCAATCAGAAGCAGTGATGATATTGTGTGTTACTTTGATGTATGGTTTATACATGTTTATACATCACCCTGATTCATTTATAGCTCCATCTCCAACCGCTACCATTGTTTGATCGGTGGAAAGCCCTGGGCCATGAGAGGCCCGTAAGCATCGTAAGCTCCTGCTGCTGCAAAGCAGCTGCAAGGGCCGGTCCTGACGAGCACATGAGCAGAGCGGTCCAATTTGCTTGAGATACTTGGAGTCTTTGGAGTGACAAAAAGTGACACAACATGACAACATGTTTCAAAAAAAATACAACATGTCTTTCCAGCTCTAGGAGCTCAACCCGAGCCACCTCAGCTCTTTTTGCACACAATTTCGATGTCATTGTCAAGGGCGTCTCATGCACGCAGCCCACAAGTCACCCGCTGCTGCTCTGGCCCCGAAGGCTCGTCGACAAAATTCAGAAAACCAAAGGGTTTTCCGGTTTGCCCAACCAAATGAATCCATACAGTATGATATGTAATATATGTGATATTATCTCATACATAATGAGAGATTTATGAAGATGTGATGATTATATTATATATATATATATATATATATATATATATTATATTATATTATATTATATTATATTATATTACATTACATTATATTACATTATATTATATATTATATTATATTATATTATATTATATCATATTATATTATACTATATTATATATTATATTATATTATATATATTATTATATATTGTATTATATTATATTATATCATATTATATTATATTATATCATATCATATTATCATATTATATTATATTATCTTATACTATATTATATTATATTATACTATATTATATTATATTATTTTATATATATATGTTGTGATCGTAATAGTGGCAAGATCATCGAAACACTCTGCATTCCATTCTTTTCATCATGCAGTACACTTTTACTGTTATGCTGTTGTACTTCGCTAGTCAGCGTCGGGAATAGTAATTAAGCTACAGTTTCTAAACATGATTGCTAGCGGCATACAGTAGTCCAGGACATCATTGTCGACTTGTCAACCTGAAGCACAGAATAGCACAGCACAACCTTCTATCAGCAGCATGGTATCTGCTGCCAGAAAGAAGCTTGCAAAGGGTTTCTGACTTCGTCAGATGCCCAGGAAAAAAAGGCAGAATAGTGATGTATGTCCCTGAGCTGCAGGAAAGCAATCATTGTATCGCGGCTGACCCTTGATCCTTCGATGATTTGTGAATTGTACCACGATCCAAGAGTTTGCTCTGAGGATCTCATGGAATTGGTGGAGCCCAAAGAACAGCAGCCGCTGGTCAACAGCTTGTGTATATGATTTACCTGGACCGTGCATGTTAAAATGTTTGCATTGTAGTAACTGTCTAAAATTCTAAAATAATATAAATCTAATATTATATATATAATATGTAAGTCCTCTGACAACGGACATTCCATCACCTCTGCACCTCTGCACGCTTGCTTCACATATCTTAATGTGCTGATGAACCCTAGGTGGCCGGCTGGCCGGATGGTCAGCTAGTATTGCAGAACCGTGAGCTCTGGCTCTTCACTTTTCTTCAACTCTGACACCATTTTGATCGGCGACCCACTGACACCTCAAGACATACAGTGGCATCTGAGTGGGTCTCAGCTCTCCATAGCTCTCCTCACCCGAGACTTTTTCTAACAGCTTCTCAAGGAAGTTATGGCAGTTATGGATAGAAATGGCACATCATGACATGATGCTTTGCTGATGCTCATGATATTCGTGATGTTCCATCTGGAGAAACACGGCCTCCAGGTAGTCCAAGGACATATAGGCATATAGGAGTTGCATGAAACTGCAATTTGGTTGGCCCCTGTGCTTTCTAGCTGTGTCTGCAGCAACCACAACTTACAGTAGTGTGTGACACGACTTCAGTTACACCCTTCTTTGGATGCATCAGATTGTCTCTGCAACATTTAAGCTAAACTGCTGTGGAAATTGATGGTTTCAGTTTCAGTCAGGAACCCAATCTGAGCTTCTTTGTTAAGCTTCTGTGCCCCGGACCGTTCACTTCAACAATCACATCGTCGGCCAACACCTGGGCAGGAGTTCCAGGACCAATCGCTTGCTACACTCATAGGGCTGATATGCAAAATCAAAGGTTGGTGCAATTTGGTGCAGCAAAGATCAAAGTATATCAAAGTCACAGAGATACCGTGAGAAGCTACGTACATTTTCAATCTATGTTCTACCTTTGCTCATGTGATGTCGACTCGTGGTTACAGTAAATCTAGAATCTTTATATTACTAACATTTACTCACTATATCTTATAAATATCGATTGCTTGGCTTTGGATGCTACTCAATCTGTTAGTCCGGCCCGATCTGTTGAGCTTTCTGAGCTCCCGCTCTGGGGTGTCAGGATGCTGTTCATTCCAGTCGGCAGTGATGCCATTAGGTTCAACACCTGGTCCCAGGCCCGGCTGCTGGTGTACTTCAGCCGAACCACAGCATCAATGCACTTCCGGCAGTTTCCAAATATGATATCATGAATATTAATGAATATTCATGAATCACAAGTAGAAAGCTTTGAGCTGACTGCCTAAATTCAAAGCATGGCAAAAGCCTGACGTATCCGGTGCCTGCGATGATCACCTTCATCGAAGACTTGTAGTAGTTTAAAGTAACTCCAAAATCCTTGCCTCGCATTGATAAACATTATATAGACATGTGTCCAAACACTGGGCACAGAGTTTGTAGAACCGTGCTTTCTACTCCGAATATACTCCCAGAGCAGTCTCGAGCTGTTTCGAGTTCCAAAGTCACACGGCAGTCAAACAGAAGGATTTGGAGGCGGACTGAACGCTTTTTGAGATGACATGGATCTGGTAGCATGCTGGCAGCAAATGGCAATGGCACTTGACCTCCCAAAATTCAACCCAATCCTTCTTTCTTTTTCAGAGTCACTTTCTTCTCCTCCGTTCTGCTGAGCAGCATGGTTTGAACAAGGATGTGAAACAGCAAAGCATTTTTGGTCATAGGTGTGATGAGGTGGCTGCAACCAAATAATCACGATCACAGCGATCACACTGATAATTCTACCGTAATGCTACGCCTGCTACACTCACACATGCCATTTCTCAATATTTCTCAGTCTCCCAGGTCGTGTCTTGACTCCCAAGGGATCCAGCCGAATCCAGCCGTCCAATCATTACATGTGTTGTGCCCAGCCCAGCCACACCCGTGCCTTGGGTCGGGCAAATTTCAAGACCATAGTCCCCGTCATAGCATCCTCACGTTGCGCGCTGAAAAGTCATAGATTTGTCCCAGAAGGTCGCTGCTCTTGTTATCACTAGGGGAGTTTCGGTGGACAGAACATATGAAAATGGATGAACACGGATGAAAACGGTATGTTGTGCGCGTATCATCACGTATGGTCATGTGAAAATGAAGCACCAAGGTCACCAGGTGGCCAGAGTCTAACACGGCACACAGCACAGGAGCGGGTCTCCTTTTGTTCGGAGAGACGGTCACAGAGATCCATTTTGCTACCACTTTTGCCGTCCACTTCCACCAGTCGATCAAAGACCTGGTAACCCAAGGGATGTGTATCAATGCATAACCACCTTTGAATTTCGCTGGTGATTGTGTAGGAGACAAGCGATACTTTTGAGGCACAGTACCAATGTGATCATGTCCTTCCGCATCCTTCAGCTATGTTTATGTTCTAGAATTTGTTGTTACATCGGCTTCAAACGTGGCAATAGCTTAAACACATACAGTAACTGAAATCTGACGCCTTCACTTCCTGCTCTGGCAAACAGGAGCTGTTCCACATCTCCAGCAAGCCGCCGAAAACCTGCTCGCAATGAAACAGCTTCTTCAACCGTGAACTGTCCGTCACTATCCCACATCATCCAATCGATTTTGGAAGACTGTATGTTAAATTGTTGGATGTATTTAAAAAAAAAAAAACACCAGTCCGATTGGTTGCTCTCTACACCATCCATCCCATCATATCCCATCAATCCATATCAATCCAACATATCAGCATCATCCAACACGATTGTACTGATTCGTACTGATCACAAGATATCAGAAAAAGGTACCAGGTAGATCATGGTAGATCCAGGTAGCACCTCCTTCACCACAGGGTGGCTCTTGTCCTGCACATCAAAGGCTACGCCCACATTGGAGCCTAGGCCTTGGTGTCATCCATGGCGGGTCACACCGGGAAATCCAAGGCTTAGATCCGTTTGCGAAACGGAGGTTTCAATGGGAACATCTACAAATGGGGGATTGTCTGTTGGCATCTTTGATCACCCAAGGTCAATGTATGAATCATAGAGGATCTCAGTCAACGAGAAAACCGAGAAGCATCTGGCTGGAATACCTGAATACTCTTTCTACTGGCGCAAGGTCATGTTTGTTTTACCACTGAAATGATACCTAACAGCCATGGCAGCCATCCCTTCCCTGATGATCCTAATGGCAATGTCAGCCGAGCGGCTCAGATCAAGTTTCACTTCCACCAGTCTCACCTGCAGGCCGCAGTTGAATTGTAAATCGTAAAAAGATGTAAAAAGTATGCAAAATTTGTACAGCTGAGGACCCTGTTCCATCTGTTCCATCTGTTTCATCTGTTCCATCTGTTCCATTGGCACCTCGCCCTTGACCTCGTTTATGGGTGCCTCAGAAAAATTGAGTCAAGGTGAAGTGGATCCAACATGGTCCAACACGGTCCAATTGCCTGTCCACTGACTGGGCCGTGCGGACTGAGCCAGTGTAGCCGATGATCATGGTATTGCCTCACAAGTTCTGAAAGGAAATGTCTGATCATTAAAGGTCAAAGACTCCGGTCCAGACACCAACTCTTCGAAGTCAAACATGACATGATATGACATGCTGTTTCTAAAACATGAAACGAGGACAAAATGCGCTACATACAAATCATCACGAAACATTTGCCCTTGAGACGTGCTGATTCTCAATCATTACCATTACCGCCAAGAATGAACCCGCTGTGCTGTAATGTTCGAGAATGGGACAAAGCATGGAAAATGTGGTCATGTCTTGTCCAAAGGGATTCTTGAGATCTAAGGGGTAGGATACAAAAACGCGGGACCACCACAATACTCTGAACCACAACCAAGGAGAGAAGGCTGACAACAGCACAGCTCCCTCTGCTTCTAGTGATACTACTGTCGCATACTGTCGCCTTCTTGAGTTCCAGAGCAAATGCCATCCTGCCCAGTTCGTGCGGACACCAGTTACCATGCTTGAATTCAAAGTGTGTGAACCAGAGTATCACATCCGTTGACCTCATGCCATTGCATACTTCACACATGCATTCTGCCAGCAATGAAATATACTGTCAGTTGATTGATGCCGATAGCATCCGATACCTCCTCGCTGTCATTTCTGATGATGTTGGACGTAAGCTGGTTGTGTTCGTGAATCGATGAGGGATATCGGACAGCTCGACACAATACAAACTACATCTTCAGCCAAAGGACCGGGAAGCACTTCTCCCAAGCAAAGATGCTACCGAATTTCCACTATCCCAAAATATGCAGCCCCATCCTCACTGCTGGCGCAACATAACCTCAGAGATCAACAGCTTATGACTCACAGGCTTTGCATCTGTCCACGTGTTTCAACATGCTTCAACATGTTTTAAAGTCTCCAGAAAACTTGACCACAACACGCAGCTCCAGTATTTGCTCCTCTGTGGCCCGGACCAAGACATTGCCTCTGCAGCAGTTTTGTGGATCACAAATTCGGAAAACAAATCCTGCCTATTGGTATCAAAGATTGGTTTCCATTTTTTCGCCATCAAGTAAATGTCTTCAACATACAGGTTGGAGGGAAAACCCCCTTGGACACATGCCTTTAAGCCATCCCATCCACCAAAGCTGGCCAAAATTCCAGTTTTTGCCCGCTCAAACCAGGAAAGTCAAGAGATCAGTGAGGTCGCAGCGCACCATGCGCATTACATCATATTACATCCACATCATCGAATCTCATGGTAGCAAGATGATGCAGATGCAAGATGCATGTCTTAAATGCCTTAATTTCATTCAGTGACCTTAATTCTATGCGCCTTCAGCTGCAGCGTATTGCTCACAGTGGCGAGGCCGGTCTAAGAGTTGCCATGTAAAACAAAGAGTTGAGAGTCTGTTGGATAATGCTTGATGGGGCTTGTCCACTCTAGTGCTGCCATGCTGCATCTACTTGAGAAGTCGATTCCAGAGTTTGAGTCAAATGTGTTTCAAATGTGTATGACCCTGCAAAGATGTAGGCTGTCTTTTCACTTCAATAGTTGGAGAGGTGGCGACTACTGTTTTGTGATGTTGTGCTACAGTATCACTTGAGTGACAACCTGTTTGTAAGAAATGTTCTCGTAAGTTCACGTGGGGGCTCAAGCGTACAGTCCTTCTTGCTATGTTCCACAGTTCGATCATAGGGCCACAGGGCTCTGCGCGAATGAGACTCGAGGATGGCATTTCTAGCGAGCGGCGTTTGATATCTTGCAAGAGTTGTGTCGGGGGAATTTAGGTCTCAAATACAATCCATGAAAAAGGCATATTAAAGTACTATATATATATGTTGGTAATGTAGTCAGCATGGCATAGATGATGCCTTCCCACTCCTTCATAGGGTCGTCTCATCAACATTCTGTAAAACTGGGATGTCGACTGAACTTCAAACCCCTTTTCAACAACCAGCATATTATAATCTTCACAGCACTTCAGGAAATTGGTGGTTGAGCCGCCCTGAAAACGTATTGAAAGTCCATTTGGTAAAACCAATAAGCCTCCAATATCAGAAAAAATGGGCATTATTCATAAAACTTATTTGAGGCGAAATCAGGGATGGCATATTTTGGGGTTTACTATATTGTGTATTACATATTTCTATGGTTTACTATATGCCCCCTACACATGACGTTTAGCTCATGTCACCAGCGATCGGATGCCGTCCGGCTCTTCGATGGAAGCGCCGCCCGCTGCAATGGCCTGGCAGATGGGAATCCCATTCCTATATGAAAAGATTGATTCTGGGATTATTCCCATACTTGAGTACATTAAAGTGGGAATCCCATAATTAATGGAAGTATATGGAAGTAGGTTTCATCTCACCACTCACCACATTCCGAAATATGTGTATATACCGGATATTCCCATGATTGATGTTTCATGCCATAGGGTGAAACCTGGTTGATGAAAAGGAAACGATAAAAACATGTGACAAGCATCAAGTTCCGATCAAACACACACTTGGATACACCCCGAAGGGAGAGGATGAAATGAGATGAAATGAAATCAGGTCATGTTATGTTATCATGTCATGTCGGCATGGGTGGTTTATGGCTTAGCCACCTGGCCATGTCTGAAGTTAGAAATTCGCAAGTACGTTTACAGCTCTCATCGTTGACCTCTTCGTTGGCCATCCACCAATGATGACAGGGATGGCCCCCTGCTGATACCCTTTGATTCAGGTCTTTCCACACACACACCAAGCCGCTTGGGCACGATTTTGCGAACCAGAAATATGGTCCTCAATGTAGCATGCTGCTTCCCACTTCCCACGGTGTTGTGTTGTGACATGGAACATGGTGCTCAAATGTCTGTGGCATTGTGTTGCTTGCCCCAACAAAAAACCTGAAGTTCCACGGAATAGGCCGATAACAGCAAACCACTGCATCAGAGTTTCCGGCTGTTCAGCAAGCAACCAACGACCGACAAACAAGGCTGGCAACGGCATGGTGCTGTTTCCCTCAGTGCTGGGTTGTGACATGGAACGGGGTGCTCAAATGTCTGTGTACATGGGTCGTGGGTGTCACCAATGAGGTGTGGCGTTTTGCTTGCTCCAACAAAAACCAAAGGAAGTTTCACGGCGTTCAGTGCAATTTTCGCTGAAGAAGGCTGACAAAAGCAAACCACTGCATCAGAATTTCCGGCTGTTCAGCAAGCAACCAACGACCGACAAAAAAGGCTGGTAACGGCATGGTGCTGTTTCTCTCAGTGCTTGGTTGCGACATGATTGCTAGGTGAACATGAATCGTGCATGACAAGTTGAAATCTGGGGATGAAAAATCTGTATACTGGCGAATTCTGAACATATAATCTGGCGATTTCTGAAGGACTCTGCTTCTGCTGGAGAATTCTGATAAGCAACATCTGGATGCTTGTGCGGAATCTGCTTCTGGCAACATGATGTCTGTGAAATTTTGAAAGTAATCTGGTATCCTCGGTGGACGCACCACCAAGCTTCCCCGGCACTTTATCAGAGATCCGGGCTCGTGAAAGACACACTTGGATACACCCCGAAGGGAGAGGATGAAATGAGATGAAATGAAATCATGTCATGTTATGTTATCATGTCATGTCGGCATGGGTGGTTTATGGCTTAGCCACCTGGCCATGTCTGAAGTTAGAAATTCGCAGGTACGTTTACAACTCTCATCATTGGCCTCTTTGTTGGCCATCCACCGATGATGACAGGGATGGCCCCCTGCTGATACCCTTTGATTCAGGGCTTTCCACACACACACACTCAATCAAAGACTTGTGGCATCACACTAAGATGGTTATGGTTGACATACTGTGATACAGTCAGCATATTGGATGGTATAAGATCGTATAAGCATATATTAATATCATCCAATAAGTATCGAGCAACAAGAGCCATCAACCACCCGGAGCTCTCACGCACCTTCACAGATGGGGTTCCAGTGGTAGCGACGGTTGGCATCCTCCGGATGGCCTAGGCGTCATATTTGGTGCCCGGATTGGTTGGATGAGGAATCGCATGTTGATAGATGCTGAAGGCAGGCTGGTGCAAACTACAACCCAATGCTATGGAAAGGAAATGTTTGTCCTGGTTCCAATCTTGCAATGCTTTGCAGGTAGTCTTTCATGCCCAACTGAGTTCAATAACGTCTGCAGCACGTCTCAACGCCTCCTATGGTGCTGTCTTGCAATGTACCCCGGCTTTCCTGATTGCATGAGAAGCTTATTTCACACTCCAACCATCTCCAAACAAAATGACAATATATGCGTTGCTGCGCGGTTCTTAGATTCATAGATGGTATCCAATTTGATAGCATGTGTATATTCAGTCAGACATAATCCAAACACAGGATGTACTGTAAATCAAAGATGCTCACATATCCTGAGTGATTAGCTGGACTTGATAGATTTCAGTGTACACACCCTTGTCCCAACATTCCTACTCAGCAGAAGCACGCACAACTTTAACTATTGAACGAATATGATTGGCAAGTCAATAAAATTTGTCATTGGTCTGATCGCTGCGCGCTTGTGGACACGGGGATACATGGTGACAACAGCATACAACAGCAATGTGACTCAGTATACTCAGTAGTAGAGGACACGGCAAGGATCGAATGCACCCAATAAGGTCATCAAAGGCACACGTGGAAGAAACATGTATATAGAAACTACTTCAACCCTCTTTGCATACCGAACTCCAGACCGACTCCTCCTTTTCCTCCGGGTCAGTCTCAACAATGGGCTCTACCTGAGCAAACTGCATAGAACACCAACTTAGCCAGGAAGCATGAAGGCAATAATTGGCAATAATTGGCAATAATTGGCAATAATTGGCAATAATTCAATAGTTGTTCTATAATCTTTTCTGGATTGGACTCTGGCATCGATCGTATGGACCGGAAATAGTGGGACTGGAAGCTGCGCGCCTTCTTCGTCCAGGAGCAGAAAGCGCTACAGTGATAGATCCTGGGTGCAACAAATCTGGCGGGTGATCTTTTCCCATGTCGGGCTTTGAAGCCCGGTGAATTGCTCACATTTGGGGACTTGATTATGCACGTGCCAGTAGTAGTAGCTGTCGCAAAACTACTTCATAGACACAATAGATTCAATAGATGATGTTCCAAGCATACCCTGAGGCCCACACTGGTTGCTGAAACAACTCCATATGATGGTGACAAAGAGTAGCAGGTGAAGCACGATCCCAAACCTAGGCATGGCAACGCTTTGGTCTACCAAGGCTAAGCAGAATAGCTTTGGCGACCGCCAAAAAATAGCAACAACATCTCATTCCATAAACTTACAGCCAATTTTCGTGATATCATGTGCGAATGTTACTTTGTCGCCATATTTCATTTAATGTGTCTCCTAAGTTCACCTATATGTTCAACCTCATCACTGCCCCCTGGTTCCCGTCTGAAAATGTCCCAACAGTTGGGCGCATTCCTAGGCCCCAAACGTCATGGCGGCATCCCATCCACAGCCAAAGGAGACGACTTCCACCTTCAACGTTAGGCTGGGAGAGTCCCAAGTACGATAAATGAATCTATAAAATCATTCACACTGCATTGAAAAAGGACTAAAACTTATATATATGTATTATTTATAATATATATATATATAATATTCATTATATTTATAAGATATATATATATATATATGTCTTATCATATCTATATATTCATGATATTTTATGATTCGTTTCAGCCAGCATGCAAGCTCTAATATGTGCTCCGTTGTTGTGGCCCCCGTGCTCATGCTTTTGCGGCGGAAAGCATGATACGGACTGGAATCATCATCTTGATTTCACTGTTAAGAAATATTAGAAATGCAATGGAAGTTACATCACCCCCAGCACATCTCGCAGTGCCTCCCAGGACACGCAGGTCTGCCTGTTCACAAGCACACCGTCCATTGATACATGACATGTACAGGGCGTTGCTAGATGACAAGCAATGACCCTGGATTGTCTGTGAAGATTGCTGAATGATTCTGACAAGGTATACCACCCAGGAGCTCCATCCCAGCTAAGTCCCTGACATGTTGCCACGCTCATCCGAAAGGCTCATGGAGCCTTGCCTCGGGGATCGACCATATTGGATGGTGATACATGGGATGAACATCCATAGGTACCACATGCTACCAGCTATTTGATGTGAACTACATTGAACTACTATGCGAACTATAAGCTGCTAGCGTTTTGATCCATATGGCATGTGACATCATGTGGCTATGTCCAAAATCAGACTGTAAATAGCTCAAATGAACAGATACTTCCGGACAAGAGCTTGTGTTTATGCTACATTCAGAGCAAGGGGGAATACAGGAATGCGTCCTCGAAAATCACGGGGTCGGAGTCCCAGCAAATCACTATGGTTTGGACAATCGAAAGCCAGTGTCGATGGGCAAGCCATTGATGTTTGCCCCCGCACCTTTAAATGGTTTTAAAAAAAGTGTGATGATGGATTTGGCAAGAGCTGGAAATCTCTTCCATCAGGACTCTGAAGTATCTGAAGTCACCAGATTGCTGCAATCTTCTCGAGAATGAAAAAAAAACATCTGATGGCATTCTCTGAAAGACCACTTTCACTCTTGGCATCTACAAGCAGCCAAAACATCGCCTCCAACCACGGAGACATCTGTGGTGGAGATGTTGGAGTTGGGGAACCTGGCAAAAACTGACGTCAGTGTCCTTGAAATCGAGCGAAGTACGGCTACGGATGGCTGGCATCTCAGACTAAAAGACCGGATTCGAACAGGTGTTAATCAGAGTGAACTTCTTGAGAGCAGAATTGCTGTGGAAACATCTCCATGTGCATGGATTTCACTTGAAGGCACATACGTCCTGAACATGGAAAGTTGCCTACAACACCCCAGCAGGAGACCAAAAGGAGTCTGAAATTCAGGGACAGAGCTGAAGACTTTGTGAATGCCCTTCTTACAGAAAGGTCTTCAACATGAGCTTAGTTTGGGGTGCCATGATATGCCATGATGGTGTACCTCAAATCCTGCAGCTTTCAAAGAAAACCGGACACCCTCCTGGGCGCGTGGATGATCCAGGTATCCTCGCCTGGGCACAGCTGCCTCAATGCCCGGTATGCATTGTGCTACGCGGCTGGAGTAGACCTTGCTGCAAGCTATGCTGCTTGCCGGCCCGATCTGTTCCAGGGGTCGTGAACATTCAAGATCTACATAGATCTACTGATCTGTTAGATGCAATTCTGGACAAAAATATGAAAAAAAAACAGAAACATCTAATTTTCACAGAACTACATCTAACATCATCTAACGTCATCTAGAGATGTAGCATGATGTACCTAGTTTTCTGTTTTTGGATTGGAACCTCCCCTGAGTTCGCAGCCAGGTCTTCATCGCCACTAGCTCCTCCCTTGCCTTCAAGGCCTGGGTGATGGTGCCCATTGATCCTGGTGGGATATGATAGGATAATATGGAACCATCAATGAGAAATATGGGATATTAATATGGGAAACTCATGGGATATTAATGGGAAAATATGGGAAACTAGTGGGAAACTAATGGGATATTAATGGGAAAATATGGGAAACTAGTGGGAAACTAATGGGATATTAATGGAAAAATATGGGAAACTAATGGGATATTAATGGGAAAATATGGGAAACTAGTGGGAAACCAATGGGATATTAATGGGAAAATATGGGAAACTAGTGGGAAACTAATGGGATATTAATGGGAAACGAATGGCAAACGAATGGCAAACTAATGGGATACGAATGGGAAAATATGGGAAACTAGTGGGAAACTAATGGGATATTAACGGGAAAATATTGGAAACTAGTGGGAAACTAATGGGATATTAATGGAAAAATATGGGAAACTAGTGGGAAACTAATGG
>Ga0126342_10013187_pt1 | contig 14678 bp, 18 predicted proteins | sample Cyp1metagenome_FD_92528 | JGI IMG/M metagenome (GOLD analysis project Ga0126342, IMG submission 92528) | Coral microbial communities from Lord Howe Island, Old Settlement Bay, Australia - Cyphastrea 1 metagenome | ecosystem: Host-associated > Invertebrates > Cnidaria > Coral ... | reverse complement strand
TATAAATTGTGGTGTTTAAAAAATATAAATGATGTTGGGGGGGGGGGGGGGGGGGGGGAAAGAAGAGAGGGGGGGAGGGATGTAGAAAGAGAGTTGAACATAGATATAAAAGTGTATACACGCATATTATGTGTATATATATATATACTATGTTTATATATATATATACATATGTATAAATACAGTATAGATACTGACTGTACGTATGTGTATGTATATATATATATACACACACGTATATGTATGTAATATGCGCTTATTCATGCAAGCAAACCCATAGTCTTGTACATTGATGGAATGTATTTTGTTTTTTCTTTAGATTCCTCGCTGTGGCCCCCTGCGAAGTCGCTGCCTGCACCTCCAAACGACCTGCAGTTCCATTCTGCACAAATTGCGCAACAAAATACCAATTAGGAACAGGATTATGATTTACAGTCTAAAATATCTCTCTCCAACGCCATCTCAAAATATAGATCAACTCATTGAGTTTTATTGAAATAATTTGTCACCACAAAAAATGTTCCGCATTGTTTTTGCCCACATGTGAAGACAAAAAGAACATCTGACGCACTCGGCCCTGCTTGGGTCCGCCACAAGGGCGGAGGCTCCGCATTGCCCGAACGGCGCAGCGCATCCCGCTTCTCCTGAAGCCCAGTGGAAACATGAATCCCATTCAAAACCTCTTTTTTAGATCCCATTTCATGGAAAAAACAATTGAAAAAATAAACATAAGACCCTTAATTATAAATCATTGTGTGGCCAATTTATGAATGTGTCCATTTAAAATCTCACTTCGATTGAGTAGCAGTAACCTAATCATTTGGGGCAGACCTTCAACAAACAAACCCTGTGACTCGGTGTCATTCAGGACACCCCTTCTGAGGCACCCACGGATAGTTCCAAGTTAAACTTCGGGTCGGCTGCCTCGATAGCAAGCCCCTCATAGGACGTAAGCGTCCCCACAGAAATCCATCCGTCAGATCCATCTTCAAATCAGTGGCCTCCACAGCTGACGAGATCTCTTCTGGAGTCGAACCTTTAAAGCACAAAGGACGCGGATCCCCAAAACTGGGATACTTTACAGCTACAAATGCTTAAGAACTCCGTGACTGAGCCTCACACAACCCATCAACTTCAAGCGGTTGAAGGGCAGGATCACCTAGCATCCGTGATCCACTGGATTTTTTACTCCAAAAGAAAGAAGATTAATTACATTTTGCCATTTTCTGGAAGGATTTTTTTTTTGGAATAAATAAAACCACCAATCACTTTAGATTCTGAGGGACTTGAGCCCCAACCCCCAGCCCCTGAGGCCAACACTGAAATTGGCACGAAACCCTCATCAGCAGAGACCTCGTTGGAAGGGTTGGATAGGGAGCGCAAGGTCTTGCACCTATCCGCTGATTGTCACACTTGGGGGAACTGCGTATATAGCTATTGACACACCAGATATGATGCTAAGTACGCTGCGGTCCAAAGGGAGGGGGAAAACAAGTGAAACTAAACCACAAATTTAATTCTGTTTAGGTACACTTAGCCATCCATTTTTTGGGGGTAGAATGAAACGTATCCAAACAGTCCAAAGAGACAGATGCAAAACGTCCCTCCAAAAACCCGGGGGCCTGGCAATTTTTTCTCGTAAGAATCGATCCCGTCGGAGGTTGGCATCCTCAGTCCATCTACAAAAAATCCATACTTCACCTACCTGTGGTGTGTTATTTTCGTTTCATATGTTTCATGCACCTTTTTAAAATTCATCACGTGATGTACCGCAGCTACTATGCTGTTCACCCCTGGGTTATGAAACATATATATATATATATATATATGTGTGTATATATGTGTGTGTGTGTGTATGTGTGTATCTGTGTGTGTATATGTGTATATGTGTGTGTGTGTCTGTGTATGTGTGTATGTGTGTATGTGTGTATGTATGTATGTATGTATGTATGTATCTATGTATGTATGTATGTATGTATGGATGTATGGATGCATGGATGCATGGATGCATGGATGCATGGATGTATGTATGTATGTATGTGTGTATGTGTGTATGTGTGTATGTGTGTGTATGTGTGTATGTATGTATGTGTGTATGTGTGTATGTGTGTATGTGTGTGTGTATGTGTGTGTGTATGTATGTATGCATGTATGCATGTATGCATGTATGCATGTATGCATGTATGCATGTATGCATGTATAAAACCAGCCATCTCAAGGACCACCATGGAACGATATTATCTGGATGTTGGGTCTCCAACTAATTTTTTCGTGACATGACGACCCGGCAATGTCCCACTGGGATCACACACGGAAAAGTAGAACGCCAACTGACGTATAAGCGCCGGTTGTCGCCTCAACATGAGTGATGCAAAAAAAGAACAAGAGCAACCAACGAACACGAATGCAGTCACGGAAAACACGTTTGCGAGCAAGCAATATACTTCAACAGTTTTGTACCTCGTTCCCCTGTTAGCGTACCAGTGCAGGCTGTGGAGTGTAATGCGGTGGAATGCAGAATGTGGATGTAGTATTCAGTGTGTGGGTTGTGGAGTGTGAAGTTTTGAGTGTAAAGTGCGGAGTGTCTAAAGTGTAGAGTGCGGAGTAGAAAGTATAAAGTGTAGAGAGTGGAGTGCGAAGTGTAGAGTGCGGAGTGTAAAGCGTAGAGTGTGGAGCGCAAAGAGTAGAATGCGGAGTGTAAAGTGTACGGGGTAGAGCGTGGAGCGTAAATTGGAAAGTGTAGAATGTAGAGTGTCAAGTTCAAAGTGCGAAGTGTAAAGTGTAAAGTGAAGAGTGTAGTGTGCGCAGTGTAAAGTATATAGAGTTGGGAGTCTAAAGTGTAAAGCGTAGAGCGTGGAGTGTCAATTGAGAACTGTAGAGTGTCAAGCGTAGTGTAAAGTGTGAAGTGAAAAGCGTAAAATGTAGAGTGTGGAGTGTCAAGTGTAAAGTTCGAAGTGCGAAGTGTAGAGTGTGGAGTGTGACGTGTGGAGTGCGCAGAGTCAAGTGTAAACTGTGGAGTATGGAGTGCGAAGTGTAAAGTGTAGAGCGTGCAGTGTAAAACGTAGAGTGCAGGGTGTAAAGTGTGAAGTGTAAAGCGTATAGTCTGGAGTGTCAAGTGTGGAGTGTAGAGTGTAGAGTGTGGAGTGTACAGCGTAGTGTGTAGAGTGTGGGGTGTCAAGTGTAGTGTGAGAAGTGCGAAGTGGAAAGTGGAAGGTGTAGAATGTGGAGTGTAAAGTCCGGAGTGTGAAGTGTAAAGTGTACAGTGTGGAGTGTCAAGTGTTGGAGTGTCAAGTTTAAAGTGCGAAGTGTAAAGTGTAAAGTGCGAAGTGTAAAGTGTAAAGTGTGGAGTGTAAAGTATAAACTGTAGAGTGTGGAGTGCGGAGTTCAAATTGTAGAGCGTGAAGTGTTGAGCGTTAGGTGTAGCCTGTGGAGCGCAAAGTGTAAAGTCTAGAGTGCCAAGTGTAAAGTGCGAAATGTAAAGTAAGGAGTATACAGCGTAAAGGCATAAAGTATCTGCAGTTGTATGTGTAAAGTGTAGGGAGTGTAAAGTGTGAAGTGTAAAGTGTAAAGTGGGGAGTGGCAAGTGAAAAGTGTAGAGTGTAGTGTGAGGAGTGCAAAGTGCAAAGTGTAGAGTGTGCCAAACGCTGCGCATGCCATGCAAATCGATACTCCGATACTCCACGCACGAAGAATTTGTTTAACAAATGCTGCGCGTGCCACGCAAAAAGACATGCTCATGATGCCCGATGCTTGCCACGCAATTTGCACGTTGTCATCACTTGACGCAGCCCTGACCATCCAAGTCGCAAAAACCACTCATTCAACACCACAGGTCTTAACCTTTCCGGCAAAATGAACATGGCGACCTCTAAAGTGCTGTGCCTGGCACGAAAAATGTAACTCATCTTTTGGGAACCTTGCAAAAATATTGCGCCCGTCACACAGAACGATTTTCAACACTTATCAGACACATGAGAATGTCACGAAGTGCCACGCGTGCCAGGCAAACCGCATTTTGACCATGTCAATGAGAGGTTTTGTAGCTTCTCCCGGGGGCACGGTGAAACCACAAGAAAACCAGAGAATCCAGATGACTTATGTTGGAAACTCAAAATGCACATGACTTCCTCAATTTCTCACACTTGGTGGCTCCAAAATCGACGTTTTCCTACCTACGAGTTTTCCTCATGAACCTCAAAATTGGCTACCTCAAAATCGATGTTTCGTGCGAAGTTTCCGTCAGTTTTCATCACATGTCCCAAAATCCCACGCCTGCCCCGGAATTGGCACGTTGTTACCAATTGACACAACCCCGACAATGCGATTCGCAAAAACACGCAACATACCACGACATGTCCAAAGCGGTGCACGTGCCACACAAAATGACGATGGAGGTCTCCAAAGTGCTGCCCCTGCCACGAAAAGCGCAAGTCATCTTCTGGAAACATCGCAAAGGTATTATTGCGCCTCTCAAACAAAGGACTTTCGACACGCAATGAAACATGTTGCGATGTCACAGAGCGCCACGCCTGCCGCAAGAAACCCAGTTGCGCGACGTTTGAAGCCTCCAAAAGTCATCACTTTTTCAGCACTCCCCATATGCACGGCCATAGCGTCCTCATCGACGGTTGCAAACGGTTGCCAACGGTTGCCAACGGTTACCAACGGTTGCGGACACAAAAGCAGTGTCGAGCGAACACATATCAACCCCCAGACCCCCAAAGTAAAACGAAAACCCTTCGCTACGCACTCAAGAAAAACTACCAACCATTTTGGTCAACATCGGCCATCTTACTTGGAAACTGAGGTCATTGTTTGCAGCAAATATATATATATAGATTCAGATATAGATATATATATATATATATATACATATACAAGGTCATGAGCTAAGAAATGTAAGAAAAAAAATACTGGTCAGACAGCATTGCAAACGTTCACAGGACAAGGCCCACACGTCTCCCTGTCTGCCACGGCTTTCTCGACTGCTTTCACTGCCTGCTGACGAAGCCAATGCAATTTGTAAAGTTCCAGGGAAACCTGGCTGGACTCTTACCATTCCAATTTCCTGCGCTGTGGGGCTACTGCGCAGCACACATGATTCTTAACCACTAGGCGGGGTTTGTTATTCCAAACGAACCCGAATTACATCAACCACTGCCAAAACATCCTACTGCCCACCCGGCACGCTTGGCAACACTCCACCTCCTCCAATTGGTCCAAATTCGTTAACTTGTCCCTGCGGCGTGTGACAGCGATCTGACTGGCAATCTGAAATTCAATCGTTTCTAGTTTTCAAGAGCTGAGACCCGAGTAAAAGTCAGATAAACCCTCCCGTTTTCAAGCAATGACAGTATCTTTTCTGCTGGTGATTTTTCTGCCCTGAAAACGATCTTCTACCCGTTACAATTGCGGTATTTAATCCTGATGGTTTCCTTGCATTTTACCAAGAATTGCCTGGCCATTCGCAACCGGCGCTGCTGAAGTAAACCGTTTATTCCAAGAAACATGTAAGATGATCCGTTTATCACATTGTGCCGTTTGATGGTACAGATGGATTGCCACAATAGTCCATGTTGCCCAAGTCCACGGCAAAGTCTTCTGTAGCCTGGCAATGGTTGTTAAAAGGTGATGGGGACATATAATGGAAAGCATCCATAACCAGCAATATGGGTTTGTCTCAAAAAGAGGAACCACAAATTCCAATGGACCTTGATCCAATTTGATAATATAAGGTATCCCGCCCATTCTTTGTCAAGCCTATATGGTCTAGGGCATGGATCTGTCCAAAAATTTAATGCCCCCAACCAATGGGATAACTAGAAACCAGCCGCCCTGTCGGTGATACGGATGCATTTCTTTACTTTTGCCACCAGTGGCAACATAAAAAACCGACCAAACCGCAATATGCCAGACAATCCGGTCGAGCAAGGTCTCCCGCGATCTCGCGCTGACCTGACCCGCCAACAGTCAAAATCATGCAGGACCATGAAAACGCAATTGAAGTTCATCAAAACACTGATGCGCTGTCTATACTACCAAAACACAAACCAACATAAGCCTTCCGTAAACAAATTCGTTCATCATGGAAACAACACTTAACTAGCCAAGCACGTTGGATTGTGATAAACGCAAGTCAATGATTTTGACGCAAAAACCGACCACAGAAGATGATCTCGACAGCCTCCACATTGGCTTCAGCCAGCTCCATGTGGCAACGCTAAACCGCAAATTCAGGTGGTCTTGTGGTGACGACCATCTTGTAACACAATCCCTTCAAAGCAGGTTCAAACCATACTTCCATGACTGGTCATGGTGTTGGCGGCGTTTGGCAACGGGGACGGCCCGTGTGTCCGACCCACACATATTTGATGCTCAATGTATTGTGCATTTTTCCCCTCAAAACATGAACGGTGCAGCTGCGTTTGGTTTTTCCATGTGCCCTTGCAGCATTTGCTGGTCAACAGTGGCGATTGCATGGCTTGGAGGTCCACACAAAGCAACAAGACAAAAAATCAGGCACCAACAATGACATTGCCAAAATCCCACATGGATCTTGTTTCACGCGGCTCCACTACAGGGTAGCGGAACGCAATATTGCTTGCAACATTGCCATTGTTAAGTCGTATGCCACCTTTAAAATTAGCAACAAATTATTTTATGTATGTTTTTGTGTTTGCATTGCACAAATCCCCTTGCACCGGTGCTGACGGGTAACAATTAGTTTGTGTGGAACTCCATAAGGCAAACACGGCCATGCAAGTGGCTTCAACATTATACAATTCACAAGAGCTACGCGTCAAAAACATGAAAACGGTGTCAATCCAGCTCCCCAAAAAAAAAGGGAAGCGCGTGTCATAATTGCATGACAGAGGGGCCAACAAGTGCCAAACCCAAGAAGCTGGGAATCACCCGGGGCAATGCGCGCCCCAGCACGATTGATTGTAAGGGACCGGCAAGGTAAGGTGCACTTTAACAGGACGTTTTGCTGACACCAACCATGATGGCAACACCGCACTTGTTGATGAGCTTATTACGCACCGTTACGGGTAGCAATGGAAATCTAAATTGGCCAATCCCACTTGTGGACCACACCTGTGCAACGAAGAACGTGCGCGTCAATCCAGCGGTCACTGCGGCTGACCACAGCGACAACAGAGGAACATAAGCCACGATCCCACCAAGCGCCAAATGCAGCGGCAAACCCGTCAAGCACAATCGAGCTGAGCAACACGAATGATAACTAGGATTTTCATGTCCGCTTCCCAAACCGAGATGCACACTTTAAGCGTAGTATCAGTTCTTATCATTTCTTATCCGTGGAAAGCTCACTGATGGATGTATGCATTCAAGGCCTTTGGCTGTCAAAAGGAGTGAGTTTGTCAATGGTAGCGGAGCCCAAGGACAGCATTCCGTGACGGTCTGCTCGAGGGCCCAGGTGTTGTTGGTAGTCCGGGCGCCACGCCATATAGTCCGTATTGAGAGCTTTCGAATCTGGATACATGGTTTCAAGTGTGGCTGGTGATTCTTCACCTCAAAGTTCTCAAAGCCCTGCGCAGCCTGCTATTCATGGGGCCGAGTTAGCCCGCCGGATGTTGATGGCAACGGAAGCAGCATCAATGGCTGCATCAACAGCAGCACAGGCCTTGTTTGAATTGAAAGATAGAAGTAGCAGTTCGTCATCAAATGAGAAAGTTTGGTACCGTTTGTTGCCTCGTCCTAGCGTGTTTGATCCTGACAGTCGGGAAGCAGAGTTGGCACAATGGCGGGAATGGAGCTGGAGCGTGGAACAGTATCTAGCTAGCATGGGTCCCGAGTTTGCAGTTGACCTGGCCCACATCAGAAAGAATTCAAATGCAGAAGTTGACATGTCCATCATGGATGACAGTGAAAAGAAACGATGCACTTTCTTGTATGGATTCTATGCGTCCTGCTAAAGAAAATTGAGGGCAGCAATGGGTTTGAAGTTTTTAGGCAACTAGTACTTTCGATGGAACCAGTTTTGCGCAACAGATCGTTAGGCATCTTAAATGCAATCATGAGTTGGCCCCTGAAGTTAGAAGCAGCATTCCGTGAATATGAACGTACAACTGGCGAGACTTTACAAGAAGAATTTTGTTTTGCTGTTGTTTTCCGTTGTGTCACGGATCAGTTGAAAACATGGCTTCAATTGCAAGTTCAAGATGGGACTTCATATGCAGACTTGCGTGAACACATTGTGCGGTATGACAAAGCAACATTGAAATGGACCGATGCCATGTGCCTTGCGTCTGAGCCTTCTCATGCAACCGTTTCCATGGATGTGGATCGAACTGAAAAAGGAAAGAATGGCAAAGGCAAACCCAAGGGAATGAACAACAAGGGTAAACAGACCAAAGGTGATAGCAAAGGTGATGGTATGGTCGAGTTTCAATCATCAAAAAGTCAAGGTTCGCAACAACAAGGTGGCAAACAGAATCCTGGTTTCAGGCAATGGAACCAAACAGGATACCAACAAGCAGGTGGCAAACAAAGCGTGCAGAACCAAACTGCAGGCAAACAAAGTGACAAAGGTAAAGGTAGAACATGTTACACTTGTGGTAGAACTGGGCATCTAGCTCGGGATTGTTGGAGTGCGAAAGGAAAAGGTCGCTACGGTATACACAGCCAAGTACGCAGTGTGGAAGAAGGAAATGGGGACGCAGGAGTTTCAAGCAGCAATGATGCAACGGCAAACGAAAACTCGCAACAATCTCCCTCCTCAGCGCCAACAATTTCATAACGTTCATAAATGTTCGTCGAGTGCAACAACCGGTCGTGTTTGACATGCGTTCTGCATATTTACAATTTGATTCGTTGAATCTAGAAGTTCGTGCGGTGTTCTTTGACATGAGTCAAGATGATTTCCTTGAGGAGTGTGTTCAACCAGAAGATTTGCCAAACCATGATTTACGTGAAGGAATTGATTTGATTGAACCCTGTGTGGAAGCTTGCAAATTTGATTCGTTTTGGGAGTGCGACCTTGAAGTTTCTGATAGTTCCACTTGTTCAACAACATGTTTGTTGCCAACAGCTTGCGGACAGATAGCATGCATGAGAAGATTTCATGTGTTTCCTTTGGTGGTATTAATTTGGACATGTATGAGGTTGTGACAATTGATTCTCGGCGTGTGCATGGTCCAGCTTGTTTTGAGACATGTTGGCATCCTTCGAGTTTGAGACGTTCTTGTTGCTTTCCTTCATTGAGCAATTTCCCGCCAGCACAACATGATCATTTGGAACCGGTGAGGGTATGTGCAGTATCCGAATTGTTTGATTCAGAAGATGTTTCCATTATTGTTGATTCTGGGAGTGATGCCACGGTGATATCATCAAAATATGTTTTTTGTGGAAAACCTGTTCGTAGTTCGGGTGAGCTGCGCGATTGCCAGGGTAAGGTGATCAACACTTCTGGTGCTCATGAATTTTCATTCGTGGTTGAGACGGTCGACGGGCAACCGCTTGTTTTCCGTGAGCTTGGGTATGTGTCAGATGTCTCGTCTCCTTTGCTTTCATTTGGTCGCCTCTTTCAACCTGGATGGACGATTGGTTCACATGACGGCTTGCCGACTTTGCACCATGCAGACAAAGAGTTGGTTGCAGACAAAGAGTTGGTTGTACCGTTGAATTTCAAAAATGCAAGTTTAGTCCTGGAAGGCAGCATTCGGCGCCTGCATGAAGTCAGAGCGGTACTGGTTGATGTTCCACAATCTTGGCATGGTTTGCGGTTTGGATGGCATTTTACTTCTACAGGGCTGCCGATTTGTCGCAGCGATGGCACGAAGTTTGTTGATCCCATGGAAGATTTCGTCATGACACAATTTCCTCAGCCGGAATTTCCTTATAGAACCACTTTGGGTTTGACTGATGCAGGATGGAAATTAGTGAAGATGTGCGAACCAATTTTTGGCATTGAGGATTTATCGGCACCCATGGAAGGGTACAAAGGAGCCCTCACAATTTTGAGTCGAGATGTTGTTTCTGCTGAAGGTTTGGGGTTCCGCATGGCTACTGAGCCCCGCGCAGGTGGGGATGCCGATGGCCAGGCGGAAACAAAACCAGCTCTTTCAGACTCAGAATGTTTGTTGTCGCCAGACCGCCAAGGCATTCAGGTAGCAGGCGTCCCTTTGAACAATCCATCTTCCATTGCGCCTTTGCGTGCTGGATGTAAGTACTTGGGTATAAGCCAGGCTGGGTCCAAATTCAAACTGCTTCATCGTTTGGCACAACATGCGGACAAGTTGCGTTTGCAAGTTCTTCAAAAGTTGGCGACTGAACATGCGCAACCCTTGGGGCAACCAATGCCAAAACAACAACCTTTGCATGCAATTTTCTCCCGAAGAGCGTGCTTTACATGAAGTAAATCAGTTGCCGTATGCTAGCTGGTGCGAATCATGCGTGATGGCGAAAGGACGACCAAATACGACCAGAACCCCACACATCAGATCCTGAGCATTTAACACGTCGCGAACATTCCGTGTTGAGTTTTGATTTCTCGTTCCCTGGAAGAAATCCATCGGTTTTGCCGTGTTTGGGAGGCGTTGTCGCACCTGAGGACAAGCAGACGGTGTTGAATGTGTATGACAGTCATTCAGGATGTGTGTTTGCAATTCCTGTTCCATTGAAAAGAAATGTGCATTTCATGTGTCGGGAGTTGATGAAAATTTTGCAATTTCTGGGGTATTCAACAGTCGTGTTGCGTTGTGATGCTGAGCCCCTGTTGATGAAGGTGCCGAGCTTGTTGAAAACAGCTAGGCAAAAACTGGGTGCGAAAACATTACTAGAGAACGGCCAGGTTCGTGATCCTGGAAGCAATGCATGGGTTGAAAATGCGGTGAACCGGGTCAAGCAACAAGCAATGACATTGATTTACCACTTGGAGTTGCAATTTCGTATGTCATTTCCGGTGACGCATCCTTTGTTTTCCTGGTGTTTTGTGCATGCATGTTGGTTGTTGAACCACTTTGTGCCCAAAGGTGGCGCCACACCTTTTGAGGGAGCGTGTGGACGTGAGTATGATGGCCGAATCGCTTGTTTTGCTGAACCAATTTTGAGATTTCTTGGTACGTGGATGAAAGCGTTGTTCTTGACCAAGACAGTTCCCAATGACATGTATGTTGTTGGCATTGGGAACCGTGTTCGCTCGACCCGTGCAGTGAAACGCATTTACAAAGATTGGGTACCTCAACTTGCAATGTATCAGATGGTGTTGACAGTTGGATGATTGAAGGAGCATTGGGTGGCAGATTGAGACCAGGTATTGCCAAGAAACCTGAACCACACATGTGGAATTTTGAGGATGTTCCTGGTGAAAGCGTTCCCGATCTTGATGACCAAGTGTCGGGTGATGGCAGGATTTTGGATTTTGATGGCAACCAAATCCCATATTCATTGATGCATCCTTCAAGCTTGGGTACTGAAGGCACCAGTGTCCCTGAACAGTTTTTGGTTTTGGGCCCTGTCGGCTCTCAGCCAACCAGTGGTACTGTGGAAATTCAAATTGCAGAGTTCCCACCACGGTGTACTGAGGAAAAAAACGGTGGGGATGAACCAGCGTCCAAACGCGCTCGAATTTCAAAGTTGTCTGTCAACCAGGTTGTGGTGCACCATGTTGATCATGTATGATTCCGGATGGTATAGACATGTTGGATAGATATCGATGGCATCTTGGAACATGATTTTCGGCATGAATTTGACACACACGAAGATGCAGATCATGATTTCATTGCTTGCGTTCATTCCATGGAAGGTTTGGATGATTCCATGTTTTGGTTTCCCTTCTCCGATGTTGAGCCCGAGTTGCCAGATGAAATTTTGAGAACAATTGACGACTTGGCAGACTCTGTCGAAATAGGTCGTTTGATCAACATGGGTGTGTTACACCCGTTGGTCCTTCGGCAACAAGCATTTTGCAAATGGACAACTTGACCGCTCGCTTTGTGAGAACTTTCAGAAAGAAGTTGAAACATAGAGAGCACATTGGTTGCGTCGTTCTCGTCTTGTGGCCCGGGAATATAATGTCCTCGACACACGAGAAGATGTTCATGCCCCAGCTTCCAGCAGCATTTGCAACAGGTTGTTGCCAGCAATGATTATGGGCGAACTGAGCGGTGACACAGCCATCATGGGAGCATTAGACATTAGCGATGCTTATTCGCAAGTTGATCAACCAACACCAAAAAAAAATCGTATCATTGATCGTCCAGATGCCAATTACACTATTCATAGGTGCTTACATGGACAGCGTGATGGCGCTCGTCGTTGGTATGATCATTTTTCAAGTTTTGTGCAAACAGAGTTGGGTTGTGAAATTTGTGCCCAATTTTTTTTCTTTATTCAAACTGCCAGATGACAAAGGGTTCTTGTTGGCTCATGTTGACGATGTTTTGTTTGCAATAAATGAATAATGTTTGAACAAGGTTGTGAAACCCATTTTGGAACTCATTTTCGCATCTCCTTGCAAACTGTTTCGAGGCCAGGAGGTTCATTTGAATTCTTAAAGCGATGCATGAGTTTGAGCCCAACTACGAGTCATTAGAAATCAGCCATGAAAGCAACCATATCAAACAAGTTTTTCAAACCTTTACCCGGGTGAACGGGAAGCCCCCAAGATTGAGTAAGACACCAGGCGCACCACATGCTTTCACCTATGCCGACGAATCCAAAACTTTCGGAGATAACAAAGCGTCCGTGTATCGTTCTTTGGCGGGCGCACGCTTCTATTTTTCGCATGACAGACAGGCATTCAATTTTTGTGCAGAAGTAATGTTATGCGCAGGTGTCTGTCCGCAGACTGGACAGGTGCCTCGCTCCCCCTCACTTCGATTGTTTCACCGCGGTAATACTAAGGTCTTGATCCCCTTTGCACTGTGCGGATGCCTACAAACATACCCGCAAACTGGATAGGACCTCTTCAGCTCTGGCTTGGTCCTCCCGCTTCATGTTTTGATCTTGACCTCCTTTGTACTCGCGTGTCTGTCCGCAGACTGGGCAGGTACACCTGTACTTAATTTGTTTTCGTTTTTCGTGTTTCGATTGGTCTCCTGTCTGACGTTCGACCTTTTGGCCTCGTGCTTTTGTGGTTCTTCTTGTCTGTTTTGTTTCTCTGGGTGTTGTGTTGGTGTCCGCATTGTCCGGCTTGCTCGATTCGGCTCGCTCTGGTTGTCCTCTTTTGGCTGGCGATGAGTGGTCCTTCTCTTTGTTGTTTGGTTTTTGGTTGTGTTGTCGCGGTTTCCTTTGGCCGTGTGTTTGTTGTCTGCTGTTGTTTCCCTTGGTTGCTTGGTTCTGCTTTGTTGTTTTGTGTTCGGGGTTGACTCCGCGTGGCCTGTTCTCTCCTTGCCCCGCTCTCCCCCTGCTCTGCCCGCCCCCTTGGCTAGTCCTCTGGTGCATGCTGGTCCAGTCAGTGTTCTGCTGGTCCCTCCCTCTTTGGGTAACTGGTTGTATTTGCGACGGCCCGGTTGTCATGCCTTGCATGGTGTGTTGTGACGGTTTGGTTTCGTTCTTCACCTCTCTTCATGGCAACAAAGGCTTCAGGGCCCTGTGTGGGGCTCCGCCCTCTACACCATGTTGCGGGTGCTGTTTCGGTGCTTTTCCTTCCTGCACTGAGGGATTCACCTTGGGTGATCCTGCTTCCCCCTCAGGACGCCGATGGAGCTGCATTTGCCTCTCTTCTTGGCCCGTGCTGCTTTCTCCCTCCTGTCCCTGCTGCCTTCCCGGGCGCCTTCTCTCTTTTCCCTGTTGGCCTCCGCCTGTTGCCTTCTCCCTCGTCCTTTTTCGTTCGTTGGCCTCCTTTGCTGTTCTCGCTGCCGTTGTGTCTTTTGGTTTGTTGTTTGGTCCCCGTTGCGTCTGGCCTCGTGTTGTGGGTGTTGGTGTGGTTTTTGGTTTTTTGTTGGGTTTGTTCTTGCCTTCCTTGTTTGTTGTCTTTTTGTTGGTGGTTTGGTGGGCTGATTGGCTGCTTGCTCACTGAGGTGACTAAGGACTACTAAGGACTGCTGACCCCAACATCACATCACCTTACTTCTTTGCCTCCCGTCTTATTGGGTGGTTTGTCTGTCTCTGTTTTCGTCCGTTTGGCCCTCTTCGATCGTCTTGGCTGCTACGTCGCCTCGTCCTACTTATGTTTTGGTCTTGCTGGTTGGGGGGGTAGGCTGTAGCCGGCCGGAGCCATGGACCAGGCTGCACTGCAGCGAGTGACACTGGTGTTCCAGTGCCGCTCCCTGTGGGACAGCCCGGGGCGCCCGTGAGCAGCAAAGACTGCGCACATGGATCGTTCTTCTCTTGCGGATCAGTAGCTATCTGGTTGGCTCACTCGTCGGGAGAGTGGTGTTCTTTCTGGATATTCTGGCTGACCCAACGGTATTGCTATGCTGCAATGCACTGCAGGTACTTTGTTGCGACGAAGACACTCTGGGAGTACCTGAACAGTCCGGCAGCTACTATACTGCTTTTGCGCCCCTATGACATTGCATGTGTTGGTGAGAAGTTTACAGGTATGGCAAGCATGTTGGTGAGAAGTTTACGATGTGATGCTGACCATGCTTGGCTATGCCTGCGCCGCCTCTCTTTTGACGTGGCACAGCAGGCATGTCCACCCCGAGACACCCTTTTTCGTTTTAGTGGCTTTTGACGGATGGTCACTGACCTGGCCTTGCTTGACCCAT
>Ga0126342_10013186_pt1 | contig 14678 bp, 16 predicted proteins | sample Cyp1metagenome_FD_92528 | JGI IMG/M metagenome (GOLD analysis project Ga0126342, IMG submission 92528) | Coral microbial communities from Lord Howe Island, Old Settlement Bay, Australia - Cyphastrea 1 metagenome | ecosystem: Host-associated > Invertebrates > Cnidaria > Coral ... | reverse complement strand
ATTCCTGGCCCCATATCATGCCCCGGGACCCTCACCCACTGTCTGCTAGATTTTTGGAAAATAGTGTTTTTTTAAAAGCGTACTGAACCCCCAGGAAAAAAAACTGGTAGTACAGAGGAGGATCTTAAAAAGAACCAGTTGTGGTTCCAACCAACTCGGAATCTTAGTGTAGCATCAGTTATAGTGTTTTTCACTAGATATCTCTGAAAGGTGGCGCCCCCATAGTTCAGTTGGTTTTTAAAACTCCAATGACTAGGGTATATGGTAGATATAGTTACTATATTTTACTATGGTTTAATAAGCCAACAAACATCACCGGTGGGGCACCACCTTGTGGTAAGAGGCCTGATTCCTATCCATGCCGAGACGGCCGAGACGGCCGAGACGGTTCCCAGCAAGGTGCGACTCCAGGACCATCAGGGCAGCATGGCGATGTGAAACAGCACCTCCTGGGCGAGTGACGCGTGGTAAATCCCCAGTGCTGGTAGGTTTACCCTCTGGTTATGTCAAAATAGCTATTGAAAATGGCCATAGAAATAGTTGATTTACCCATGAATAGCATGGGGATTTTCCATGGCTATGTAAACGTTTACCAGAGGTTTATGGTTTTGGTTTTCCCATGGTTTCCCCCATGACTTAAAGGAGCTGAGCATCGCAAAGACCAAGCTGGAGTTGGGTCGCAAGACTCGGCCCACCGCACGCGCCAACGGTGATGCCGCGGCCTGATGCTGCAGCTAAAACTACAACTGCATGCAGCTACAACTAGGCTACACTACACTAGGCTTCAACTACACTGCACTACAACTACAACTACAATTTAACTGCAACTGCCACTGCGACTGCAGCTACACTACACTGCACCAAACTACGACTACACTACACTACACCACACTACACTGCACTATGCTACACTGCAACTAACAAAATAGTTACAACCACACCTACACCTACACCCACAACTACACTACAACTATCTACAACTACAACTACACCTACAACTACATCTACACTGGACTACAACTACACTACGCTACACTACACTAGACTACACTGCACCACAACTACAACTGCAACTACAACTACACTAATTACACTTCGATCCATCCGTCAGTGGGTTCGCTCTGCCATCCATGCAATCACAACAACTCACCTCTCCTATAGTGTCTTATCTTTGAAACTTCCGTCACCGCCTTGTGCGGCACTGGTATATCATTTATGTCTAGAATGCATAGCTAGTAATGTAACATAATGTAAGTAATATATAAATTGCATTTAAATAGCTAATTAAATCTAATTAATGCATTATAATCATTATTACCTGCTAATTATACCTGGTTCCCCCATTGATCCCCTCATAAATTCCTCACTCCGGACCTCCGCAGGCGCGGGCAGCGCCACCGCGGAGCGCACCGTCTTCAGCCACCGCGGCGCCGGCTCCGCCGCGGTGGCGCCGTTGCTGGCGCCGTGGGAGTCTGCGGCATCCGCGTTGGTGGCTCCGCGGAGGTTGGCACCCATGGCGAAATAGCGAAGGGATGCGAAGGGCTGAAAGATATGGGGAAAATATGCAGGAAATCTATAGCTAAAACAGAGCAAAACCCTGGGTTTGATGATGTTTTAACAAAACAATGGTGGTCAGTGGTGATCATACTTTTTCTTGCTGTCTTGTTTTTGATTTTGGGAGGATTGCATGGTTTCACTTTAGCCACCAAGTTTAGTGATGAGTAATCCCCCAAATGGCAAAAAAAGTGTGGTGAACACAATAGTTGGATTTCGAACCTCACGGCTAGGTTGGGCTTACCTTGAGAAAATCAGGGCATCAAGTCGGACACCGCAGCACGATGCAGCAGGGCTTGCCTCAAGCTACCAAAGCCGCCCTTTCAACCCTCCTTTGAAGGACAGCAAACACATCTTGGCACATCCCTCAAGGCCTCCACATCCGAAACCTTCCCTTGTATGAGCGCTGCTCTGAATGGAGTCTTCTTGGCCATATTCCGTGCCTGCGAAGACTGCGCCATGCCCTGAAAATCTACTGAGGCTTCGGAGCTTCGTCAAATTTCGTCAAAAACCTGTGTCCACCTACACACAGGAACACTCAAGGAAAAGGAACTTTAGCCCCTGACTTTTGGCACCCTTTCGCGTTTGTTGTGAGCGTGTCCAATCATTTAACATGTCGGAGAAGAAAAACATCCCTCAGGGTTGGTGAAACCAATCCCTACAGGACTCGATCCACGGCTCGACCGAGGTACCAAGGTAATGACACCAGTCCATGCAGGCGCCGCCTCAGTATTCTGACCGAACTTGACCCACATCTCAGGGGTGAGTTTCTGCACCCTTGAGTTTTCCGGGCCATGGTGCTGCCTCATCTTCAGAAGGTTCCAACTGGGGATAGTAATTGCAAGTGTGGTTGGAAAAACTTGCCAAAGACCAAGCCACCTCGTATGGCATTTGGAGGTACTCTTCCATTTTAAGACCCAAAGTCACGGTCACGTTCGTTATGTCCTCATCTGATCTCTGAGGCCCATGCCGGTGGAGCCTCATCGCGCTCATCACCCACAGAATTTGAAATATATATATATCTCACAATAATTTGCACCCAAACACCCAAATATCAATCAAATATCTACATATTGATACATCTAAATATGATTTTTTAATTAAAAAAAAAAAGTATTCATGTTTTTTGATGTAACACAGCAGCTGTATGCCTCCCCCCATCTCTCTCTACAAGCTCAGGCTGCTGCGCCCACTGGAAACTGCGGAAGGATCGGCGCCTCAGCATCTCAAGCTGTGGGTACCCTGATGCCCAAAAAGGAATAATGTCAACCCTGGATTAATAAACCCCCAGATTGTTTAATTGGGAAGGTACCATTTAAGTATCATATTATGACTATTGGAGGGGTACCCCCCTAATTAATAAACCATGGTTTAGTCTCATCCGGGGTTGACATTAGAATTGATGACATTTGGTGATGTTGAACTGCCATGAACTAACATGAACTAGCTGTGCTGGCTGGACCTTCCATTTCGCACATATCCATCTGACGTCCATCTGATATATCTGATCGTCTTCTCGGGACATTTTACGAAGCCCTCACTTTTTGCTGCCTGAACTTCCCGGGTCACCATTTTCTCCACATGTGCCATGAAGAAAATATGGGAATGGCTTATGGTCCAAACATGCTAAAATACCCATTCTCAGATATCACCATCACTGTTTGGATTTATGATGATTTATGGGAAAAATTGCCAGGAGAATTGGATTCACCATGATTCACCTGTTCAGACTGGAATGGATATGGGTTGATCAACGATGATCATCCACCTGCAATCTCACCACAGGCTGCCGCACCCGGGGCACCAAGGGTGTGGGAAGCGCACCTGACCAGGAACAAATGGAGGATTAACCAGCGACAACTGCGGAAAAATATGTGATTTTAGGGATTTTTAGGGTGACTTAATGTAGTAATGCCCCTATTAAAGATGCCGAGTACTCTCTGGCAATCGAACCGTTTGCTATGGAAAATGGCCATTGAGTTTGATGATGTGGCGGTTCTCCATAGCTATCCAGATGGTATGGGAAACAACTCCATACAATACAACTCCAGTTTGAATTTTGGCCACAAAGATTGGAATTCAATGGCCGGCCAGAGTCAACGATGTCAACGTACCAAAGTTGGAGCTCAACACGCTCCAACTCTGCGGCGCCTGGAGCCCCTGCCAGCGCCATGTTGCCCCCAGGCGATTCTGCCAGGGTCTGCAGGATGGCCTGGGTGAGAAGTGAGGCCAGGACTGGAACAAGACCACAAGATTACCGGGAAAATATAGGGATTTTACATGATTTTAGCATGGACATTGGGGTTTAATATGAGTTCATGACTTTCATGGGAATGATCTTCAACAACTTATGGCCAATCATAGCTATATTATAGCTACCCTGCAGCGTTGATTTAGCTTGATAATACCCCAATAGCAAATTAGTTTATCCTCCCAATTTGATGGAAAAACAAAATGTCTGAAAGCACCGTGGCACCAATCTGTCAATACCTTGGGATGTTCAACCCGACTATCTTGGCGGTTTCCATCATTTTCGTGCTATTGGACCCTAGGAGGAAACGGAAAGTCAACAACCCCTGCTCCAGATCCTGATAGATTCAGCCTTCGAACCCGGTGACATTTTAAGCCAGCACAAGAATTGGGATGCGTAAGTGAAAAAATTATCAGGGTTTGACTATTGAAAATATGTTGATATACAGCTGTCTGAGGGAGCCGTGGCGAGACTTAAATGTGTGCCATGGGTCCAAACACCGCAGAATCCTGACATTTCTTTAAATAGATCAATTGAGGCGTTTGACCAAAGAGCGACTTGTGCTTGGGTACCGCTGGCTTTCCCTTTGAAGTTGAGATACACCTGCCCCCGACAAAAATTGCAGACTTGATGCCACACTCGGGTGCGCGCCCGCACTTTTTTCTACACAAAGCAATGGGCCAACACCACGCTCGTGGCGATGTTTGGAATCAAGGAATGATCAAACTACCTTGGCTGGTGGCTGTTAGCCACAACTTCTAGCCAAATGCAAGCTAGAACACCCAAATGGTTTTCAACCAGACTTCCCACCACATTTTCCAAGGTCAAAGTCAGGGTCAAATTGCCAAAGCTTTCCATCGCTTCACTGGTGCTCGTGCGCCTTAGCATCGCTGGCACCCACCACCCGCGCTGGGATTGCCTTCGGATGGTGCTGTTCCTCCATAGGCACACAGAGAAACGTCACCACGGAGCAGCCCATGGTGCAAAACCTGAGGCTGGGATCGTCTGCATCTGGGTGGCCACAAAGATTTTCAAAAAACGCCATCAAAATAAAAAGACATTGGAGTTACAAAATTTGATTCGAAGAGTACATTCGCCTTCATTTGAGAATCCCTCGCCCCTACTGGAAACCCTGGGTTAGTGCTGGATCTACCCTCTGGTAATTTAACATAGCTATTGAAAATGACCATTTATAGTGGATTTTCCCATTAAAAATTGTGATTTTCCATAGTTATGTTAGTTTACCAGAGGGTAGTCGTTTTTTGGGGTCCCAGAGGTCTGCCCTCCCCTGCAGCCGGGGTGACAGAGATGAGGTCACCAAGAAAGGAAAGGCGCCGCGGCGATAGAGGGCAGTTTCATGTTCTGAGAAGCGCGTAGCCACCAGGTTTCCCAAGATATTTCCTCAGTGGCACCAGTTGTTCCAACTGGCCAAAAAGATCCAAGAGATAGAAGCGATGTACAAGATCCGTGGCGTGTGCGTCTTAGAGAAGAAAAAGTGTGCATTAATTGCAGTAACATGCACGCATAGTTGGTCACATATGCACACGCATATTTATTTGTATCTATGTATATATATATATATGGGCCTACAAGTATAGTAAAACATCATATCACATCCATACCTGGAAGGCTCAATCATTTCCCGGCAAATGCAACTGGAAGTCACCCATCGTCGTATCAGCCGTGGAGATGAGAAGCATCATTCCCTCATGATCTATACATTTCCCGCCTGGTAATCATAGACATGTAGAATGACCCATGTGTAAATGATGTTGTTCTTCAACATTGCGATTTTCCATTATCCATGGCTTTGTTATGACAGATTTACCCTCTGGTAATTTAACACAACTATGGAAAATCACCATTTATAGTGATTTTTCCCATGAAAATTGTGATTTTCCATATATATATAATTATATATATATATATTATATATATATAGTTGTGTTAGTTTACCAGAGGGTATGTTAGATTACCAGAAGCTCTCATCATTCATCCGATACGGTCCGATACCGCTCATCGCCCAGATCGCCCAGCGACCCAGCGAGGACAGGACGTTCAGCAACGAGAAGATACGGCCCTGATGCTCTGGAGGCACAGCAATGGTGGCCAGGTGTTGGTAGCAAACCTGGCGCCATGACAATTCTTACAGCTGCTGTGCATGTAAAATGCACAGGTTGATTTCTAACCAGTTTTTATGGGATGTTGGTATTGATAGGTCCATGATCATCCATGGAAGTTTTGATGTTTGGAGAATGCCTCACAAATACACAATTCGTTCGACATCAACCGGAAGTGGTGACCATGCCTTCATGGTGCCACACAGGGCCAAGAAAGTCAGCACGTTCACCTCGCAGGCGCGTTTTAAATACTAAATCTGCATTGGGGATGGTCAATTAATGTTGATTATTCACTTTACGAGTATCACATTGTGGAAGGAATTCATGAGCAGGTTTTGACCCATCCTCAAGCTGCATATGGCTTATCAGCGCAAGCTGGGATGTGGTTGTGCAGCCATTGGCTTGACCAGCTCTAGTCTGCGATTAGTTTATGGTTTATCAATGAAGGGTTGACATTATAAAGGATTCAGATGGGAAGCGTGCGCCAACCCCCGAGCCACCAGGTGAAAAATGCTTGCCATGGTGCTTACAGCAACCACCTACAACTGCAATTTAGCCTCAACCGTCGCCTTGCCACTTTGGCCAAATGGTTCTGCTTACCCAACCCGAACGGATGCCATTTCGGGGCTAGTTTCACATGTAAATATGCCATTGCTGGTGAGGTCAAAGGTCAGCAAACTCACCTGACCCTTCTCTTGGGTCAGTTGCTACTCAAAAGGGTGGCCGCAGCTCCACTTCCCTACCTTCCCTCACGGGAAAATAAGGTACCCAAAATCACCCGGTTTCAAACCTGGCTTTCCACATTGTCTGATGGCCACAGGGGGCAAATACCCAGTTTCCGGACTAACCCATTCACATTTGAAACGTGATTCCAATCTATCCTAGATTACTTTCGTACAAAAACCATTTACAACTCATGGCCCCCTTAAAGTCCCTGTTTAATCATAGATGAGTTTCCCCATGACCTGTCAAACCTTCACTTTCCCGTTTCCCTTGATAGGTCACCACATGCACCAGCTGTCCATAGATAGTTGGCTCAGGCTGCAGAAAAGCCAAGGCCGAGCACACCGCTGCCAGCAGAGGAAGGGCGGAAGCAGTGGCTCGGTGGCCCAAAACTCGAGTCAGAGGTGGATACCTTGGCTTTTCCGAAGGTGAAACCTATGTTACCACCCCTTTTCGAGGACAAAATTCCCACGTTTTTTTCTAGTCCAAGTAACAGGTGTTGCAACTTCAATCACCCCAAAGCGGCAGGGAAAATGACGGTACCATGTTGAAACCGTTGTTTTGTGATGTTTTCTGCAGTTTTCAAGGTTTCTGATCATCCCAAAGATGGCCAGTTCGTTGGCTCGGCTTCCCCCACTTTCCCTGCCCCCACATGTGAAAGGAGGCAACTACCGAATATTTCTATGTGGTAGTAGGGTTGTAGTGGACCCAATTTCATGCAGGAATTGAAAAATCGGAATGTTCTTCTAGAAAACGTTCGAAAAATGCCTGCACAGAACCTACAGAAATAAAGGCTTAGGCGGCTTAGAGATTCAATGAACCGAAATAGGGAACCAGCAGTGGGCTATACATCTAGGAGATTCTAGGAGATATTCAGAGCCCATGGAGTTTTGCTGATGTTCAAGGGGATGTCGCAGGAAAGGAAACCTTGGAGCCCAAGGGGGTGACATCCCAAGGCGGCAGTATCCTCGAAACTTGATTTGAGGAACTTCACAAATGATTCAAATGATGTATTGAACGTATTGGACATGATTTGGGGCCCCTGATGGCCCCTGGATCTTCATGGATGGTCTTGGTCCCTTGGTGCCCCAGCTCAACGTTGAGAACTGAGCCAAGTCTCCCCAGAGTACTGACGATAATCAGCCTCAGGTGCACGCCAGGCACAATGTAAACCTGGATGTAAACCTGGATGCTTCACTACTTACCAAGCTCACAGCTAAGCTCAGACCCCTGCACCACCCCTCAACTAGAAAATCCTTTCTTAGCAAGATATCAAAAGTAATCCGGCATCAAAATCACCAAAATTGCAATGATGGTAACCGATTCACCCAGCATCCACCATTCACCCACCCTTCGCCCATCACTCGCCCACGCACCCACCGTTCACCTATTCACCGCTCATTCACCTCCCATTCACCTCCTAGTCTGCCCAGGTTCAATCCCAGGAGTAGTTTGCCTGGTGCAATTACAATCTCCCCATTTCCTGATGGCTGAATCCCTGCCCTATTGATGATAGTTCAACTAGTTCTTCCCAAAAAAATATCAAATACACCCCAAGAAACCCTGGTTTAGCATTGGATCTTTCATTTTTGGGTTCCTTCTTCCCTTTTAAATGATGCTTAAACTCTTATTAATTAACACCCCAGTTCATGATGGTGCAACTATTCTAACCTCCCCCAGATAATGATGATTTCATTATTGCCAAACTATGGTTGTGCCCCCCATTCGATAATGCTTAAACTGTGGCTAGACGCCCTGGTTAAGAATTGTTGAACTATGGCTAAACCCTCACTTCAAGGGGGGTTCAATCCCCAGCGAATGATTGTTGAACTATTTGAACCCCCAGTCACTGATGGTTGAACTGTGGCTAAATTATGATAAAACCTTTGCAATTCCTCCACCCGCAGGAACAAAATCGATTCTTAAAATATTCACCAAGTAAACCACAGGGTGGTGCCCCCAGTTATAAGTTGGTTTATATACCCCATTGACGCCATATCGGCTTTTAAACATGTTTGAACCCTCGAATTCACCCAGTGAACTGAACCAACTTGGCGATTCCGACCTCGGGCGCTCGGGCACCACCTTGCGCCGAGAATCAGCTGGGAGGACAGCTGCAACCAGGCAAGGTCGTGGGAACCCAAGTGCAGCTTTCGGAGGTGCAGGGGCCACAGCACCGTGACCACCTGAAGCGATGTCTGGAATGGAGGGAAGAATGGGATGAATAAGAGGACCGTAGTCGGTTTAAGAAGGTTTAACCATAGTTTAAGCACGAACTGGCGGTGTTTACCATAGTTTGAGCACCATTAAGTGGTGGTTGAACCATAGTTTGAACATCACTCATACGGGAAGAAGTGGATGGCAATCTCTTCCCCCGGCCCTGAAAAAGAGCGACCAATTGGAGTATAACTGTATGACCATCATAAATTTTGGACTTACTGGGGTTCTTTCCAAAGGTGTGTGTGTGTGTTCATTTGAAAATATCAGGGAAATTGTCCTGATTTCCGCTTCCATTTTGTATGCTATACCATTTCGTCATACCTTATCTCCCCAGGTCTAAAATGTCTCATCTGCCATGGCACGGTCTCCCCAAACGATTGCACCACACTTGTGGCCAGCAGAAGCAGAAGCTGCGAGGAACGCAGGCTGCGGCCTTCGCCTTTGCTGTCCGTCTTCTCATCGAGCCAGGTGGCCGGGCTGAAACGACAGACCAAATAGAAGAAGGCGATGACACAAAAAATGCTGCACTCACCTTGGCAGCGACAGCTGAAAAACAACCGAGTATACGGAGTCTAAGTCATGAAATATATGGATGCACATAGATAGATGCACGTATGTAATGCAATGTCATGCAACGCTACGAAACATACAGGCATGTAATGCAATAAAAATGTAGTGTCAATGTTCATCGACATTGTATGTTATGTATATGTGTACGTGTGGAGACGGTATGTGTATCTATTTGTGTAGACATGTGTACATATAGAGAAAGAGAGAGAAATAAATAAATGTATATATATATATCGGTATCCGATCTCCCATATTTTTTGACAACCCCACATCATTCTGCTCCTATTCCACCAATTTTTTGCCAGCCGACTCATGTGTATCCGATATCTCAGCAGCTTGTGCTGGATGCCACCCGCAATCAGCAACGAGTCAATGAAGGGATACAGCGAGGTGCCGAGGAGCCGTAGAACTGAGACCTGAACCTTCAGGGCTGGTGAATTTCGATGGAGGATTGGGCAAACCCTGAAACCCTGCTGGAAACCCCAGCTTTGACCATCAAGAACGGAGATTGGGAACATTGTTTTTTTAACTGATTCTGGATTTTGTCAGGGACCTACACCTGACCGATGTTGACTTGAGATCGTGATAACGAAATTGATTCTGGCACGTTTTCTTGTGAAACTGATTCGGTCCCCAGAACAAAATCAAGCCCCAAACGAATCTGCAGGGGCCGCCTGAAAGCCGGTGACTACCACGTGCCGCTGTTCACGGGGGGTGGCCAAAGCAACATAGGCACCCACCACATTCCTGTCACCGCCGTTACGGCCCTGTGAGTGGTGTACTGCAACAGCGTCTTCTTCAAACAAACGAATTGTCACCAACAAAGCTGGGTTTGTTTCTCTCCAAGAACTGCGGTAGTCTCCAGACTTGGCAAAGCACCATTGATGATCAAACCATAATTAAACCATAACAGCTATATAACCTCATATAACCTCTTTTTACTCTATACAGCCTGGCAAACTGCTGCAGCCGCCCCAATGCCCGTCCAGAAATTCACTGCCCCCAGCGCAAGCACCACACTGGCCAAGTAGAGTCCAGAGACATCAGGAGCAAAGCCGTGGAAAAGACAGCCGAAGGTGCAGCAAAACGCTGAAAGCACCTGGGTCATAGCCGACATCAGAAACCTCGGCGTAGCATAATCTAACTATATCTAAATATGTACCGTATATACGAGTATAAATATATATATATGTGTGTGTATGTATATTTATATATATATAACTATATATATATATATGTTCTCGACCTAGATCAAGCTAGTAAACCGAAGTCGAGAGTCAAGACTCAGATCTTTGTAGGAATCCTGAATCTACATTATGTCTCAGTCTCAACCAATCTGATGCAAAAAACAAGACCTCCAAGTGGTGGCCCTTGAGCATGGCACTGCAGGCGTGTAGGCCGAGTGCCGATCCAGCAGCCATCCATAGAGAGGAGACACCAACAAGACCCCCACCGTGCGGATCACGCCAAAGTTGCCGATCTCGGCCTCAGCCGGCGTTGAAGAACGCTCTGCGGCTCAGGCCAATGGGCCGTGCTATCTGGTGGCTAAGCTACACTGAAAAATATCATTGTCAATTTGGATAGTCATCCCAAATAGGCTGCAAAATGGAATCATGTGTGAGCCCACCAACCAAATGTCTGTGGCTTGTGGAGTTCCTGTCTGTAAGATCGAAATGTGTTTTCGTTTTTTTTCCACATCCCCCCAAGAAAGAAGCGACCAAAGGGCCAAAGTCGGCCAATTTGGGTTTGTCTGAAAATATGGTACCCTTTACCAATGACCAATGCTTCAGCCACCATTTTCGCGTTAAAAATCTTCATTGCCATTGCCTCCGGGCGACGGTGCTGGCGCCCAGCTCCACCTGAAAGTAGGTGGTCACCGGACCATGCAAGGCTCCACCGAAGGAAGCCACCCAGATCCCAAGCATCGGCACCTCAGAGCGGCACCACGCTACGGGGCCCATGGCAACCATGGGGGCTGTGATGGCTATCATCCCATGTCATATTGGGGCTATATAGGCTATACCCAACAAATCATAAACCATCACAATAGCAGTCTATTGGGGATGTGGCATTGGCTAAGAATACCGCAGTTATGTATAAGAATACCTTCATCTATCTCCAGAACAATCAACAGTTATCGCAACATATCGCAACTCAACTTGATTTTTGGATATGTTTGGTGTATAATTGTGACCAACCACTCTCCAGTGTCCTCAAACAGGGCTGGCTGGGAAATCCCGCAACTAAATGGATGTCTCTAGCTTGGAAAATCATCGAACTAAATGATGGGTTTTCAGTTGCCATGTTTGATTACTGGAGGGCATATAGATCTCAATGAAAATGGATGAATGACAAGGACAATGACCATTCCCCCAGGAACTGGATAAATAAGTACAGTATATTACAGTACCCCAACTGTTGACCATGGCACATATGAGCCCAAGAATGAACAAATCCAACAGTAAACTAGGGCAGGGTTTCTAGGGTGGTAATGCAATATTAGAGAGAGGCTTATGATCCAGAAATGGCCATCCGAGTATCTGGAATCAAGATGCATTACTCAGTACAATAGATGATTCTCAAATATCTTCAATCTGAAAGGTGTGGCTCTTGCCCATCAGTTTTAAGGTCAATCTCAAAAAATCCAATCCGAATCCCCCACAGTTTTCGCAGCAGAGTTGGGATCGGTGGAGCCGAAGCCAAGATTCAAAGAGTTCCTGTCGCCTCAAGATGTTCTTCAAGAGGCTGTACTGCTCGCGAGCAGCATGAAAAATCTGCTCCATGGCGCATGGCGGTGCACAGCCTGTTGTGGCTCCTGTGATCTGATGGCGAAAATCCAGACTCAAAAAATTGTGCTGAAGGGAAAATCTACAGGAAAATATGGAGTTTCAGAGTTTCCCCTGAAATATGAGGTGTAAATTGGTCCAGGCATTTTTTCTGAAGGACAGAAAGTTTCCTGGGTCAAAAGTGCCAGAATCCAGAAGCTCAATGTGTGAGCGACAGCAGTTCGGTGAGCATTCGAACAAGGTGGGCTAGGATAGAGCTGGAGGGAAATCAGCCTTAGGATCTACAGGCTGATGGAGATAGATGTTGTTTCCAAACCTCTCTGAGTCAACTCTTGTGAGCCAAGAGCGGGCACAACCTGAGCTGGTCACCATCCCAAGGCCATCAGTATCCGCTATATTAGTCCATCAACAGAACTAAGTGGTATCCTCCTGTCAAATACGGCTAGCCGTAAAATCCTCTAGATGACTATCTGATTACCTCATATGTTCCCATAGAAAAGTAGCTAATTTTCCAGCAAGCCATTTTAAATTATGAGGCGACCCTCCCCCAAATTGACTTAGACCCTGAAAATCTCCTAATTCTAGTGAGAACGAATCTTCCAAGCCCCTATTGAGAAAGGTCTATGTTACCCTTCGGTCATCAAACGTGGCGACTGGAAATGGATGGTTGGTCTAAGAGGAAAATCCTCTATAAATGGAAGATGCCATCCGGTAATTTCACAGTCTGCAATGGAACTTCTCCCATGTTCTCCCATTTTTGAAAGATACATCATCAAACTAAATGGGCCATGTTCAATAGCTATGTTAAATTACCAGAGGGTCATTCGCATTCTCTCTCCCTATTTTGCTTGGTCCAATCCCCATGAACCACCATTAAAATCCATTAGTTCCCATTATATAAATCCATTGATTGATATTATATATATATCTACATATATATATACACATATATATATATGTGTGTGTGTGTATGTCCATTGATAGACTATTTTATAAACCATTTTGGTTGGTTCAATCCCTGGCTAAATCCCCATGAATCCCCAGAAAATCCCACCAAAAACGGCCCATCTAAGTCCCGCACTCGAGCCACTGCAGGATCCTTCAACATCTGCGCCTGGACGTCTTTTGAGGCATGGACAAACCTGGGCCACGGAACGATTCTTGATGGGATATGTGGGTTTGTCTGAAACATATGGGCTGAAACAGTTCCGGTATGTGTATATATATATAATTGTATATATATATATATATACTGTATCATTTTTTTTAATAGCAATAGAGTGCGGTATACCCCATGTTTTGGGCAAACCCAAGTGAAGTTGCCAGCCAAAAACGGGACCAAACGAATCAACTCATGGCCAACGATGCCCTGTTTACAAATCGCTGGTGAGTACTTGGTGGTTCAAGACCACTAGTAACTGGACCAACCCTACTTTACCCTGGCACTAGGGCTGTAATCCACTTGCGTGGTGAGAACGACCAAGTAAATATCACCATAGAAGAAAATTGAAGTACCAAACTACCCATTCAAGTTTGACCCAGAACTAAGTGAGATGATGAAGGTGCTACGTCGAGAAAGATGGGAGAGGTCGAGTGACCCCTCTTGTGTGATATGTTGCGAAGGACGCGACCAAGACATTATAGAGCCATCTGCGACTGTGATGGCGAGACATGATGGGGAATTATGTCTGTGTATGTCCCTAGCTGAACGCCAAAAAACCAAAGATTCTATGAAAGCATGTGTTTGCACATAAATGCTGGCCATATGTATATCTATAGGATATATATATATAGGCATAGATAAAGATATGGATATGATATATGCATATAGAGAGATAGAGAGAGAGAGAGAGATAGATAGATAGATAGATAGATAAGATAGATAGATAAGATAGATAGATAAGATAAGATAGATAATAAGATAGATAATAAGATAGATAATAAGATAGATAATAAGATAGATAATAAGATAGATAATAATAAGATAGATAATAAGATAGATAATAAGATAGATAATAAGATAGATAATACGATAGATAATAAGATAGATAATAAGATAGATAATAAGATAGATAATAAGATAGATAATAAGATAGATAATAAGATAGATAATAAGATAGATAATAAGATAGATAATACGATAGATAATACGATAGATAATAAGATAGATAATAAGATAGATAATAAGATAGATAATAAGATAGATAATAAGATAGATAATAAGATAGCTAATAAGATAGCTAATAAGATAGATAATAAGATAGATAATAAGATAGATAATAAGATAGGTAATAAGATAGATAATAAGATAGATAATAAGATTGATAATAGGATAGATAATAAGATAGATAATAAGATAGATAATAAGATAGATAATAAGATAGATAATAAGATAGATAATAAGATAGATAATAAGATAGATAATAAGATAGATAATAAGATAGATAATAAGAT
>Ga0126342_10013185_pt1 | contig 14678 bp, 12 predicted proteins | sample Cyp1metagenome_FD_92528 | JGI IMG/M metagenome (GOLD analysis project Ga0126342, IMG submission 92528) | Coral microbial communities from Lord Howe Island, Old Settlement Bay, Australia - Cyphastrea 1 metagenome | ecosystem: Host-associated > Invertebrates > Cnidaria > Coral ... | reverse complement strand
GTATAGAAAAGGGGCTGCGAATGCCGTGGTAATGAAGTCGGGCATGCGCCTGTTCAAGCTGTGTGTTGGATGGGTACCCGAACCCCCTATTTAGTTACAACCACATCGAGAAAATGAACCCTGGCCCTTTTTATTTCCCTTTGTCTTCCATATTGAAGCCATATTGTCTCCCACTTTGTCTTCACTTTGATCCACTTTGTCTCAAACTATAGCTTGTCGCATACTCTGTCTCCCACGTTGTCCCCCACTTTGTCTCTACCCTTGTCACCCATTTTGTTTCCCACCGTGTGGTACCAGTGGTGGTAGTAGTAGCAGCAGCAGTAGGCGCCGGAATTTGACGTCGGAATCGGCACCGCAATCAAGATGGCTTACAGCTACCAATAAGTCAGAAGTATAGTTTGATGATGTATGATGGATGGTGGTGCTAGAAGTGGAAGTGGTGATAGTAATAATGGTATTCGTAATAATTATTGGTAGCAGCACCACCAGCAGGAGTCGTAGCCATTAGTAGTAGTAGTAGTAGTAGTAGTAGTAGCCAGTAGTAGTAGTAGTAGTAGTAGCAGCAGCAGCAGCAGTAGTAGTAGTAGTAGTAGCAGTAGTAGTAGTAGCAGTAGTAGTAGTAGTAGCAGCAGCAGCAGTAGTAGTAGTAGTAGCAGTAGTAGTAGTAGTGGTGGTGGTGAAAAGAATCCCGCAAAATTCTAAAATTTGTAGTGCCGGTTGTACTATATATTTTAGTTTTGGAACGTTTTGGTTTTAAACGATTTACTGCGCTGGCACACCATAGACAGATATGAGCCCTATAGGTGGTTTTCATTAAGTGTTTGCGCTGTGATTGCGCCTAGCGCGCCCGGCCTCCAGAGTAAGAAGGGCTGGGCCATAATTACACATGTCTCACTTGTTGTGAAATTCGCGTTTTTTTTGTGGTTGTTGGGGATATTCTTTGGGTTTATTATTCGACCCACTTGATAGATAGCATCAGGCGGATGGAGATTTCGACGTATACCTCATGGAGAATGACGTCACCCGGCGGCGTCTGGAAATTCGTGACCAAATGGGACCGTGAGACGGATGGTTGGATGAGTTCATCCATTGAAAACTAGGGCATTGGGGTCAACTGACCCCAGTCCATATTACAATGCTATATCATGCTATATCCAGATATATCCAGCACATCTTCATCCAATCAGGATCATGACCAGCGCTTGGACACTCTCTGAGGTTCGATTGACCATCAAACACAATCCATCATGGGAATACAGGGTCGAGTCAAACTGGCATCTTCTGATATACCATTCGGATATAATCCACACACTGCAGTATACAGTCTACAGATGTCTACAGTATGTACAGTAGCTACCAGAATTGTTGAAGGTTTACCCTCCGGTAATCAAACATGGCAATGGAAAAGTGATAGAGGATTTTCCCATTGAAACCCTTTTAAAACATATTAAAACCAGAATTTTCAATTGCCACGTTTGATTACGAGAGGATCTCCATCTTGACATCTTTCTGGGCCCAGGTCATGCCGGTGCTGTTGCAAGGCCTCGATGCTCTCAGCAGGTGCCAGACCGGGATCTGGACCGGTAACCGGTGCCCTTTTGGGTTTGGAAAATGATGGTTATATAACAGGATATAGATCTGGGATGATCTGGGATATCAATAGATCATTGATCCCATCAACAGATCTGGGATGCCATCAATACATCTATTGATGGGATTAATAAGACATAAAATGATATAAGAGTTTGGAAAATACTGGGATAGTTGATGGAATACAAATACTACTGCAATACTACTGATCTATTGATGGGATATTCATGAGAATTAACACGGTTTAACCAGCAACATTTAAGGATTCACCATCAAAAAAGAATATTAAAATATATTGATCAGCGATGAGATCAATGGAGGGGTGAAATCATGGAAAAAAAAATGAAAATATGGATCCTCAATTGGCCGAACTATGACCATTTACCAGGAATGGTACACTGGTTGGTGCGAACACAAGATGTCTTCAAGATGTGTATGATGTTTTCCTCGATGATCATTGCCATTCTTTTGATGGGTTGAATCCATCATAAACCACCAACTGGTATATTGCTAACTCACCAATGTTATCAGGACACAACAGTATGGAAAATAATGGGAGGACGATGCTGCATTACACATCACATATTGTAAAGCTTTCAATCGCATGATGATGTGGAGGGTATATGGCATGTTCCATTCTATGATGAGTGCAAATGAAATCATTGTTGTTTTCCGTTCACCTGGCCATCAATAGTGGCAAACAATGGTACAGTGAGTCATCTATTTGCAGCACTATGCAGCTATGAATCAAAGTGTTACATAGCACTCACCAACACAAGTACTGTAAACATCGTATTTCAATCGTTCTCAGAAGCCATGTGGCTGTCGATCATGCCATTGAGAGGGATACAACGAAATCGGATGCGGAGAGGAGTCTCCAAGACTGGCCAAAGTGATGAAAAGATAGTTTTACAGGTCCAAAATTGAATGTTGTTGTTATCGTGTCACGTAATGGAGGCAATCCCGTGACCCATGGCAAAAAACCTCAGCTCTATGTGAGCAAAAGCTTTGGTTTTGAGATGTGTTCAAAAACGGGAGCTCCATTTCTGTGTCATGAGATATGGGGCAGATACGCCATTGACATCCATTGACCACAATGGATCACAATGGCACAATGTCAGCGCAATGCTTTCAACATGAGTTTACGGCAAGTTTTTCTGGGAAATGGATTCCTCAACTAAAGAAACCACCAGCGCACCACCAGAGAACTTCCAAGTAAAGGATGTGATGACAATGGATCACATACCTACAGCTTGCATGCCTTGGACTCTTGGGTTGCTGATACCGTTAATGCTTAGACACGTTTTGGATAGATCCTCTTTCACCATAAATATTGATATCGCCCATTTGTTAGTGGATGTTCCTGGGGTCAATCCCCGGGACAGTCATCCTTTCATGTGGGGTTGACAACATGAGGCATGTGGACAAGTTGGCGTCCGGCAAGAGCGATGCTTCCTCTGCGCGGAAGCAAAAGTTCAACCCCTTGACGTGGCACGGGTGGCCCAGGGGATCCCAAGAGGGAATGCCACGGGTGAGGGAGCCGCGACCAGGGACATTTGGAGACTATGACTGACTATGACATATAGACCCCATTGTATCAGGGATATGTTCAGGAGAATGTAATCCAGTTACACTGCGAAATGTTGACCGGCTAGTACTCACCACTTGAAAACTAGCCTCACTCGGGAGTATGGACTATATAGAGTACCTGTACGTACCTGTGCCATAGGTTGAAACTCACAACAGACCTTGGCTGCAGAAATTCTACAGCTTGATGTAGTTCTGCCATGTGCATCTTTTTGTGGCCGTTCCTGGGTTTTCTACAGGTTAATGTTGCCGTCCCCTTGAACGAAAGCCCTTGTTTTTCTACACCCTTTGGCAAATGAACGTGTCAGGATGATCTATCAAATTGCTGATGTTCATCTCAAAATTATCTCTGAGTAGTTTTATCACAAGTATGGATATCCAACATTATCCAACTATATAGATCATACATAATATCTCCATATATCCCCATATCCCCATGTACATAGCATGCTACAAGGTTTTTTTCCTTACGCCCAGGTTGGCCCAGTACTTGTTGCGCAACCATCCAACGCACAGCTCGGATCATCGAGACGAGCTGTGCGCCGACAAAAATCGATGCGATTCGATGTGATGCGGAAAATTATCCTCTGGTAATTTAACGTTGCTATTGAAAATGGCCATTTATAGTGAGTTTTCCCATGAAAAATGGTGATTTTCCATAGTTATGTTACTTAACCAGAGGGTAACAATCATCGAATCATCGAATAATAATTAATGGTTGATGGCAGTTAATGGGAAGATAATAGGTAACCAGATAAGAATCATTAATTAACATTAAGATTGTTAATGGTTATTATTGTCAGATAATACAATTAACTAATCATGGTTAATGTATCATGAATCAAAATTGTCAGATAATAGTTGATCTTCCCATTAACCAGATTAACTATGATCTGAGAATTTTGATTAATGATAATGGGAAGTTAAGTTAACCATTATCAGATGAAATCTTCCCATGATCAGATTTATCAGCTATTTTGCAGTTAACCTTTCCATCAACCAGATTAAATCAGACAATGAGGACAATGATGATCAGTGAACCAGCAATGGTTGATAATAGCTGGTTGATATTGAAAAATAACTGGTTATATATCGAACTTGTTTATCAAAACAGCTGGTTGATTTTTGGACATGGTGAGGAACATGATGATCACTTAACCAGCAATGTTTGGGGTAGCCTATTTTCCGACTAATCCATATAGAAATATGTTAACTAAGTGCGAACAGTGTGCACTGATGTGCACTTTTTTTCTTCACGGTGAGAAATGGATACGTCGACTATAGAAATGGCCTCCATTGCGTGTGATTCCGACAGGGTCAGGCTGTCAGGTTTTTAATCGGGATCATGGGCCTCATGGTTTGGCTTTACAAGCTTTGGCCCAAAGCAAGAGACTAATCCTTTCGCATCACAGGCTCAATCATAATGGGAGCTGCTCAATCACCGTGGAGGAAGTTGTGATGCTGGCTGTTGCAGTGGTTGGTGGAACTGTGGGTGTAGGTCTTAAGTACTTTCCCATGCAATGCAAAATTGCGGATGTAGCATTTCGCCAGACCTACCAGATCTTGTTGAAGGCGGAGTTGCCCTCACCAAAACGTTCAAGATCTTCAAGGCTGAAGACATTGAGGCCCTGACACCTTTGTCAGCAGAGCTGCAGGGAAAGCTTATCAAGAACTCATCAGTGCCTTACAAGTTTTCGTTCGTGGTCGGGAAGGGCTTTTCGGAAACTCGCCGCAGCCCAGTCTATCATGCTGGACTGTTGATAGTTGGCAAATTTGAGGAGACCGGCCAAGAGTTTCACTACATGCGTGAGGGTGACTCTCTTCAAGGAGAAATCTGCAGCCCTTGCTCGAATTCGCGATACAATGGTCAATGACGTCCCTTTGACCGATTGCGATGAGACCCCAGCATTCACTAGCTTCACACCAGCAGGCGATCTGGTCCAGTACGTCCAGGAAGATTTGGCCAAGAAGTTGAGCGTCACCGGCTTCAAGAGTGAACAGGGTTTGGCCAATCCGACTATCACCAATTGCATCGCCTTCGCCATCCGTGGAGGTATGCTTTTGGCAGGCCACGACAAGGCAGAGAACTTCGTGAAGACATGCGTTGAGGCCCTTGGCCATCCAAACTAGTAATGACGTCGGGCTTGTGGCTAGACTTGCCAGTCCCTGGCAGTCTATTTCATTCTACATATATAATATACTTTAATGTAAGTTTTTGAAAAACACGTCCAGGGCCAGGGCGGTGTCCATGTGTTTGGTGTGAGTGACCGGACGCATTCAAGTTGGATGCAAAAGGATGGTGCTGGGCTGTTGGATGGTGGGACGGATATGAGATGAGTCAACCCACAGATGCTGGTTATTTTTTGATACTGGTATTAACAGCGGTTCACGATCCTTACAATTTTGCATATTTCCAACAGAGCATCAGACTTCCACAGAGGAGTTTTGGGTGCAATCTGAGGGATCTTAGGCAGTGCTGCCTTGCATGCAGGCGGCATGGCCTCGAGCAGAGTGGAATGTAAAAACTGGTGAAAAATCGATCCTTTCCTTGGGACCACAATTTTGACCCATACCGGACCCATACCTGGAATCAGTGGCGCTGCCTGGTTTCCAAGCGGAACCCATACGCTGACAAGGTACCGGCATCTGCGAGAACTGGCATCGGTGCCCTCGGTGGGTACTGGTGGAGTGTTCCGGGCTGGGCTAAGCTTTGTCAGATGCCCTGACATGCAAGAAAGGAATAGAAATGATACTACCATCAACGGGGGCGTGTAAAAACACCGAGGCATTCTGTGACTGTGCCGTTTGATGATGTGTCCTTTGTAGCAATTGTTCAATGTTTTTCATGCAGTATATTGAAGCGAATCTTGTTGTCTAACCTCCAGACGGTTTCCGTAGGCTGGAATGCCACTGGCCAGTGCCAAAAACAAATTGAATAGGTAGCAAAGATAGCAAAGGGGACTACCCTCTGGTAATTTAACATAGCTATGGAAAATCACCATTTATAGTGGATTTACCCATTGAAAATGGTGATTTTCCATAGCTATGTTAGTTTACCAGAGGGTATGTCACATTGCAGGGTGTGTAGTACTTGCTGGCTCGTTTCGAAACTGATCCAATGCATTCCACTGGCAAACGGATTGCGGATTGCGACGGCGCATTTATAGAGTTACCCTCTGGTTATTTAACGTAGCCATGGACAATGGCCCATTTATAGATGGTTTACCTATTAAAAATTGTAATTTTCCATGGCTATGTTAGTCATAACCAGATGGTGATTATATATTATACTTCAAAACATGATGAAACAATAAAACATGTCTGTATGTAGGTCAATCGCATACATATAAATATTTATCTATAATAATATTACATATATTCATTATTTGTGTCATCATTAGCACACGTGGAAATGTGAATATGATATTGTTTGCTTTCACTTTGCACTTTGATTTGCATGCCAAAACCGGCCGCCAAGGTTGAGCGCGGTCGCCGGAACTTGTTGAGACGCCTCCCGGAATTTGAAACGACCTGGCAGCTCTTCACCCATGTGCCCAGCTCGGCCTATGACGGAATGTTATGGGGTGACACTGTAGTCCAACACATACCTCAATGAGACCCTGATAAATTCAAATGTGGGTATAGGAGTGGAGATGTATTTTTTTGCGAATGGGGGCACTGAGACATGAATGCATCCCAGTCATGAATGCATCACCGTGGAATCCAATTTTTAGGGATATACCTTCATGCTTTGAAACTTTGTTTGCCCAACATAATGATGGTTCAAGCGCCCAGGAAAGACAAAGCTGACAGGATTTTTCAATTTTTTGTAACGTGCGAAACCCAATAGTGAACCATCATGAACCATCCAAATTTTTACTAATGGGTGGTATAGAACTCTCCACGCTTTCCTGCAGGGAGACGGCCTTTCAACGTCACAGATCGAGCAGGTGTTTCAGGTGAGGCACTGGTGGCAGATGTTGATGGTGAAATGGAGGGTGTGCTGAATGTAAGCCTTGAGATTCAGATAAAGTATACAGAGGTTTGTGGTACAGACTTATCAGTGAAGGAGCTTAGTCAAGGAACTTGCATTGGAGTGGCCGACTCTCTGCAATACAATTCCGGGAAGGATCAAGAAACTGATGTTTGCTGGCAACATGTAGTAGCAGAGCAATTACGAACGCAATTATCTATAGTCGACTGGTGTAAGTAAATAGTTATATAAGTGTCTCCATCAAGCACTGAATGACTCTAAAATACCCTTTTTGACTGAAACACATGGAATTATAGTAAAATAATATGTTTTTGAAAACACATATTAAAAGGCAAAACCAAGTTGACAAATTGTACCAGAACCATCCAGAACGGACCTGCATTTGGGAAACGGCTCCCCTGGGTTTTAGTCCCTGTCGCTCAGCAACTGGACACGCTGTGGAATATGGACGGCCAATTCATCAGGTGCGCTTTGTGGTTTCGTATGGGAAATGTGATTGTCAACAAGAATGGGGGAGCAGAACATAAAAACATTGGTGTTGTCAATATATGTCAATAAATGGCCTTACACTTGAATCAACAAGAAATAGGATATCCTTACTGGTTCTATGTTTGAAAAAACTACAGCGAACTTAGGGGCATGCTTCATTTTTGGGTTGACAGTGAAACTAAGCACTTTGGATACTGTAATTGTCTTGGGCATGCGCCCCATGTAGAGAAAAAAACATTTTGCAGTTCACATTGATACTTAGAGGACAAGAAGGGATGAGGTGGGCTGCAATTACATGATTACGATGAACTATCGATGAACTACTGTAATTGTATGATCTTGTATGAACAATTTGTCGATCATTCTGATAATGAGCCCTGAAAAACGATGTTTAGCCCTTCGTTACATGCTTTTTTTTGGGATTCACATCACCAGTACAAAAGCTGGTGATCGGGTCACACATGAAATGGACTGTACTCTACAGTGGTATGCTGTTGTTTGCCCAAACGGCCCAGTCTTGCAGTCGAACCTTTGCACCTCAGCAAGTGGAAACGATCCAAAATGAAATTGGAAAAACAGGGAAGAAATCCTTGACCCAGCTTTCACATCCCAGCCCAGAATGAAATTCTGGGACCTGGACTGTCCAAAGCTTCTCTGCAATGTTAAGGCCACACCTTTCATAATTTCCATAACTCATGACATGGGTTTGTGACTTCCCCCAGGACCTTTGGGCCATTTTTGAGGTAACCATGTCCATCATCAAGCGGTTAGCCACCCCAGGAGCCTGCCCGCCAATTTCGCCGCCAGAATTCCTTGTGCAGATCTCAACAAGGCGGGGACGAGGCAACGAAAGAGGCCATATGTGATGCTGACATCGAATTTCTGGGATGTTTCTTCACTGCAGCTTCTGTTCCCTCACAGCAAGGAAGTGGCCGGGAAAAGGACGGTTTTATCAACCAGTCCCAGGTTTCCACCATTGGTATCCATTGGTTTCTACAGGTGACGTTCAACGAGTTCTGGACTTTCTTTGAGGCACTGGTCTGCTTCAGCTTTGAAGCATCTTTTGATCTTGAGATGCTGCGCCCAAGATGACCTAGAGATTTATAAGACACAGTGACCAGCAATATCTGGGGATTCAAGCTATATAGTATGAACCCTTTTTCAGTGGGATGCCTTGGCCAGAAAGAAGAAGTTTCAGCATCCTTCAGCCCGCAGCTTGGACAGGAAATTGTATCAACACACGATTTGATTCGCCTTTCGGTAGCTTGCAGCAGAAGAGGGAATGAATGGATGGAAATGGACTGGCTGGACGGGACTTGGCGAAGTGCTGCTAATGTTTTTCTGGCAGAGAAAGTCAAAACCAATAGCTATACTCGTAGCACTAATCTTGTCTGATTTCCCTTTGGTATTTGTTTGCAGTTCGATTCGACCAAGCTGAGTTGATGGACTTGTGAAACTGGGATTTCAAATGACAGTATATAGTTTGCAATGAATGGGCGAAAACGGTCTGATGCAAAAAAAGTTTTTTGCCACATAAATCTATATCGAATATATAATGTCGCAACATTGTCGTTTCGTGTCCTTTCACACATCAGATTGCATGTGCTAATCTTCTGACTGGACTCATTTACGGGAAAAGTTACAGGAAACCATATTTCATCCATCAAATATATGGGTGTGTCACGTAAACTTCCCTTAAACCAATGCAGTGATCTTCATTCCCAGTGACCAAATTTCAGCAGTTTCTCTACCTACACTATGTTTAGGAGCTCTATGGAGCTCTGCCTTGGTGATCCTTGGTGCTGTTGGAGAGGAAGTGAACATAACAAAATCAGAAAGCCATGGAAAAACATGGGAAATCCATGGTTTGGGATATTTCATAGAATTGGATGATGGGAAAATTTACAGGAAAGCCCTATATTTGATGGTAAAAACTAAAAACCATGGCTTCCTGTAGATTTTCCCTTAAACCAATCCAATGAATATTGTACGAATGATTTCAGATGTGAGTTCCCACATCTTTTTTTTCCCCCGGAATTTCCCTGATTCTGAGGTCTTTGAAAATGCCGAGAAGAGACGGCAGATGGCCGAGCAGGAGGTGCCCCGTGATAAATGGGTGGTTGAAATCCTTGAAACCGAAACCTCCTGGTGAATTGGTGAATCCTGGTGGATAGTGATGTTTGATCGGCCAATTTTAGCGATCCTCAGCTAATTTTTCACCCAGATTGCCATTTTCTTTGGAGGTGAACGGTGAACGATGTTTTTTTTTCCTCGAGATTTGGTGTGAAGCCATCGCCCAGGCGCAAGATGCCCTGGAGAGACAGCGGCAAAGAGAAGCGACGCTGGGTGAGGTTTCAGTTGTTCCATCCCTCCAAATCACAGACAAAAAGGAGGGAATAGATGCGAACCGGAAGCCAACTGACTACTGTTTTGGAATTGTTTATACTGGTATGTGTGTATAACATTCTATAACCGTCAACCCGAATATGATGGGAGGATGAGCCATGAAAACTAAAGGCTGTTCGGATTACATGTGCCCAAAACAAGCATATGATAACCATGGACCATGTCGGTTCATCAGTTTTTTTTGAACGGTACTCGTATGGCGGGACTACGGCCACCAACCCCACAAGCACCCCCGGCTGGTAAGTTTCGCGTTGCCCAGGAACATTGCCGAGGAAGAGCGGCAGCAGCGGCTGTTGAAGGTGGCCATCGTTTCTGGTTGGATTGGACCCCGGGTAGTAGAGAAGTTCATCGGAGGATGGTGTATTGTCCATGATTGTCTATGATTGTCCCATGGTTTGGGATGGTTTGGAGATTTTGGGGGCTGTATCAAGGTTCTCTTCCCCAGCTATGCCAGTCTGCTCCTCCAAGCTCTTCTGCCAGGCGCAATTCGAGACTTTGTGTGCGGATGCATATCTGAATCCGGAGCTGAACCAGATCATGATCAAGGCTGCACTTGATCTCGCACTTGATGCCAGGAGGGAAGGAAGCTCAAGATCTGAGTTGGACGTATTATTGAATAGTGTACATTGTTAATCACCCCCAAGCATCCCCAAGCAAATTTTGGTCGTGAGCTTCAACATCTTCAACAGGATAAAGATAAAGAACATTGATAAGAAGCTTCAAGCGACTATGAAGATTATGAGTTGGGTCTGGGTCAATTGATCACCAGCATACGGAAAGATGTATAGTTTGTGAATTGTGTTTTAATTATTTTTTTCGTTTGACCAAACATACTGTTTGCAGAAGATCTTCTCATAATCAGACATGCTAATGATGCACTTGAAATCATGGGTGAAGTCATCCTGTACCCCAATTTCTCGGATGGCTCTCGATCATATGCCGGCCGAGGCTTTCCCAAAATCATACTCATTTCACAACGACCTCACTTAATAGCCAATAGAATGATGAGTTGAGGGATTTGTTCCAAACATATTCCAACAATTGTTTCTTCAGTCCAGTATTGCACTATTTGATAGTATGTTCACTGGCCATCTCAGGAACCTAAATTGGAGGTACTTACCATATATAAGGCCTAATTTTTAGGCCTAAATTTCAGGGAATATCCCCACAATTCATATGGCCAAAAATATGGTACTAACATACCTCCATCTGTTGGATCCTGGAGATCTCCCTCATTGATATGTGTCGTAATTTGTCGATGGTCCAGTGGTCTGAAAATTGACCGGGCCCCCCGGGCCCACCTTTTTCGATCTTTAGGGTGCAGTCTTGGCGTATCCCATGGATCTGAAGGCAGGTGGATCCTTGGGTCAAGGGGATGATTGCTGGATCCTTTCTGTTGTTTCATCGATTTTTTGTGGTCCCTCAGAAGTTTTCCGAGTCCTGAAGTGATCAGATGTGATCAGATGATTTGTTTTATTTTTTTTTAGCACACAGGGAATCACCCCGAAGATCCCCAAAGCATATACAAGTTCAAGGTTACAGCTGTTCTGGGAGACAGTAACTGTACATTGGCTTCGATGAACGGCCACCAAATCCCACTCTCGACTCAACGATATGACCAGTAGAACCATTCCATTAGACCCTCAAACTGCGCCTGAAAAACCACGGTTTGGAATCCCCAGAGATGAGATGTTCCATATACATATATAACCATATATAATATTATGTAATAATATTATATAATGTTATATATGTATATATGATTATATGTATATATATATATGTGATTATATGTGTTTCATGACCCTAAAAAAAGCCATCCGTTTGAGCCTCCATTTCCAAGCAACGTTCACTCATTGCCATCAGATCCATCAGCCCTGGTCGGTGGCTCCAGGGTGAACACATCGTCCTGATCCTTCAACTGCTACGCGCCTGGGGCCACTCTTTGATGGACACGGAGGGCAAATACATGGAGCAGGCGCGGACGAGTGGGGTGGATGATGGTGGATGGACATCACATTAATATCATCATAGATCGCAAATTGTGGACGTATTACATATATACATAACCTTAAGATAGTATCTAAAATTATTCAAGTGGATCAATATATACCATATACCTTGAGATAGTATCTAAAAGTGGATATATATATAATATACCAATGTGGATGATATACATTGATATGATAGGAATTTGAAAAAACACTAAATGGTGATGTAATTGGCAATGGAAGGACAATAGGAAGTTCATCATATACTTGAAAGATGGTATGGCTAGGAGCCTGAAATGATGCACATATGAACATTGTGAAGGTAAGTCGTTCTTTTACTTATTTCAGATGACGAAACGGGGCCATTAGCATCGTGTATTTTCGCGAGCATCTTCATCATGATGAGACAGGGCAACGGCTGCAGCGAGACTCTCGTCAGTTTTGTCATTTATATTATATACTATATAGTACATAATAGCTAGTACGTAATATATATATTATTAATATACACACACACACGTGTTCGTCTCAATTATCTCAATTCGTCGTGGTTTGTGGTGATGAATTCACATGTTTTCCATAGGTGTTTCTTGCTCTTTTCTGTGAATGTTGATCTTAAAGTCCTAACAACATTATTTCACGCGTCCTCCTGGTTTCTTGACGTTTCCTCCACCATCTCCGTTTTTTTTTTTTCTGACGTTAAAAACGCTGGTGTTTTATGATTTTTATGATGTTTTATGGTGCGTTCTCCGATGTTTGGATGGTGCGAAAAAACGTCGCCTCAGGACGAATGGGACGAGCACACCAAGGAGCTGTGGATCGGCTGGCGCAAGTTGCATGGACCACAGCGCCTCGGCGAGTCGGTGGAAAAGTCGTCGCTTCGAGATGGAAGTTTTGAGGTGACCAAAAAAGGTGGAGTTTCTTCCGATGTTTTGAAAAAAAGGTGGTTACCCTCTGGTAAACTAACATAGCTGATGGGAAAATCACCATTTTTAATAGGTAAATCAACTATTTCTATGGGCCATTTTCAATAGCTATGTTAAATTACCAGAGGGTAATGATGCTTAATGATGGTTAATAATGATCAATACATATCAATACTACAGATATTAATGTCCATAATTCTGGGGGTTTCCATGGAGGTACCCCCCAAATGCATGGTTTATAATGTAAAATCCCATTGAGATGGATGATTTGGGGGTACCCCTATTTCAGGAAACCTCCAAATGGATGTTACAAGCAATTGGATACTTGCTGGTTCACTCCAGGAATCGTAAGAAGGTGAGGTCAGTCCACTTAGTTAAATGGGGTGATCCTCCAGTTTATATAGTAGGTGGACTAACCCACTTGCTGGAGTGGACCACGAAGTAGTTCCTACGCATCAAACATGTGGCTTCATATATGGTAGATTATGAAATTATTTGCGATTTAATTTGCAATAAATATATTGGAATAGATGGAATTCACATAATTTTACCCATTTTGGCTGCATGCTACCACTGTTTGGTGGTAATTCCCCAGTCCCCCAGATTGATCAACCAGGGTTTGTCACGGTTTGCTAATCAGGGCTGAGTAGTGCTGTCAGCTCCAAACCTACATGATGGGGATTATACCACCCCCACCATTAAACCATTCAAGTCTGAACTGAATAGCAAATATACAATGTATCACCAACTGTAGCAGTCAGTCACCATAAGGCTTGGATGGTTGTGGGCAGGGCTTCAACCCACATGCTTTGCCAATTTCCCACCGAAAAAGTTTACACGATTTCTGGACGCAGGCACCCAGGTGATGCCATCCGTATAAACAAGCACCCGTATTCCCAAGGTCTATTGTTGGTTGACCAATGAATATTTAAACAGAATAGGACTACTCTTTAGTCATTATTCAAGCTTTCAGAGAAAATCATCTATAAATGCTGGTTGGTGGTTTCCAACATCGTTTATGTTCCACCCAAACATGGGATGATCCCCAAATTGACTCATATGTTTTTCTGGATATGCTCGGTGGCTCGTGAACCTCCCAGGACCAACTACCCCGGTGTGGTGGATGCGGAATCTTTGAAGGCGGACTTGGGATCTGATGAGCAGATCCGATCGATTTTCTTTTTTCGGTCGTCGTAAGATCCGAATGCCTTAAGAAGGCCTCAGGAGCTAGAAAAACCATGAACCAAACAGATTTTCCCCAAGGATTTGTTTAGAAATATTCCAGAAATTGTGTGGCAAGACAGTCGACTTTTGCGGTGGGCTTGATAGCATGAGGCCCCCAGGGTGAGCTTTCAGACCCCACCTGTCATCATGGGTTGGAAGCAGCAGCCCTGAATATACAAATGCAGCTTTAGGGCGATTCAATTGACGCAATCAAAACCCACCAGGAGGCAAAGAACATGTTTGGAAGTTTCTAGTTTTTGTTTAGTTTATTTTAGTTTGTTTATTGATTTGTTTGTAGTTTATTCTAGTTTGTTTATTGTTTTTTCAATGTTAGTCTTTTTGAGTTGTTTGTTTTTCCCGAGAGCGCCTGCGAAGGGTTCTTCGTAAAAAAGCAGCCGTTATACTAGATCTTCACACCTTCACACCTGCAGATCTAGATCTTCACACCTTCACACCTGCAGATCTAGATCT
>Ga0126342_10013184_pt1 | contig 14678 bp, 14 predicted proteins | sample Cyp1metagenome_FD_92528 | JGI IMG/M metagenome (GOLD analysis project Ga0126342, IMG submission 92528) | Coral microbial communities from Lord Howe Island, Old Settlement Bay, Australia - Cyphastrea 1 metagenome | ecosystem: Host-associated > Invertebrates > Cnidaria > Coral ... | reverse complement strand
GGTGGGAGAGAAGATGTGAAGATGAGAAGGTGTGAGAGAAGATGTGAAGATAAGAAGGTGTGAGAGAAGGTGTGAAGATGAGAAGGTGTGATGAGAGAAGATGTGAAGATGAGAAGGTGTGAGAGAAGATGCGAAGATGAGAAGGTGTGAGAGAAGATGCGAAGATGAGAAGGTGTGAAGATGAGAAGATGTGAAGATGAGAAGGTGTGAGTGAGAGAAGATGTGAAGATGAGAAGGTGTGAGAGAAGATGCGAAGATGAGAAGGTGTGAAGATGAGAAGGTGGTGAGAGAAGATGTGAAGATAAGAAGGTGTGAAGATGAGAAGGTGAGATACAGACCCCCACTATTGGAAGAACCCTGCGCTCAGACGCTCTCGGGAAAAAACAATCATCATAGGTAGCTGTCGAAGGACCCTGGTATTCTCTTCGTATTCTCAGTGACCATATGACTTTCCTGCGGTTCCTAATCCATTCGTAGTGACGACTGCTGTCCCTTGGAGTTGACTCATGGACCTCACTGCTGCTCCTTGAGCTTGGCGATCTTCTCCTCAGCGTTGATGGATGTCCAGCATCCATTGTCCACTGATGAGATGTGATTGGAGATGATTGGAGATGATTGGAATGGATGATTTCTATGTCCAATAGAGCTGGAAATGGATCACGAAATCAAGAAATCAATGGTCATGACAGTTCTGGTCATGATGGGATCCCCCCGAGAACATCCCCAACCCCCAGCGCCAAGGGTCTGCTGTGTCATCCAATTCCTTCACCAAAGGTTCCAGGCTCTCGTCTGGCATCCACGTAATGCCAGACTGCTTGATGATCACCACCTCGAAATCCCAGGGCGGATGACCCAAAAAATCTGACATCTCGACATCGAAATCTATTGGATTCTAATGGCACTTGTTCACCTCTACAAATATCCATAAAGTCAGACTGGATGTTGAATCTGGAGACCAGGAGTTGCTCCCAGCGTCACGGAGTGATGCCTCAATGTTCTTTCCAGAAGCTTCAGTGACCTCCAGTAGTCCCTTGAGAGCCAACTTGATGGTGGCATCCTGGCTGATAGGGGGCTGTTTGAGATTGTGCCATGGCATCATGGGGATGATTTATGGCTAAGCGGCTAAGAACTTGGAGGATGACTTGGGGGGTCATTCTACCATGATTATCTCCACAAAATTGCCCAATCCACCATGATGGGATTTTCCCATCCAATCAGCCATGCATTCCGCCATCACTAATGGCAGCAGCCGTTCCGCTGAGTCCTCGTCTAGATCTTCTTTGTACCTCGAGGCTGGAGACAAATTCAGTTTCGGCTCGAGCAGGAAACCATTCAAATTTTGGAGTGGGAGGTCGACCCTCAAGATGATCAAGTATCTTGGGTGAACGCACTTCAAATCAGGAGCAAAAGAAGGCAAAGTAGACGAATGGGTAGCGGGCTGAGTCCAAACAACAAAGACAAAGTAGAAGCTGGATACCTATCCGGGGAAGAACACTAGATGCCCTCACAATTCTTTGGAAACCAACCTCCAATACCATTGCTGGCCAAGGCACTTCTTCTCCAAGAAGTCCGTCACACTCTTGGAGTTCTTGCCAATGGCTGTTGCCTGGCCAGCGACGAAGCCACGAAAAATGATTTGATCCCAAGATATCCCATTCATGACCTTCCATGCATAGTAGGTTCCTGCAGGGTCTGTCTGAAACCTCAGCAACTCCAAAGTTCCAACTGTAGCACTGGTGAAGTCCAACAGGTGTTCCACCCTGGGTTTCATCATTGGTTCTTCTCAGCACCAAATGCGTTCTTGAAATCAAGATGCCCTAAGAAAATGATGCTTTAGATGGGTATGGGTCAATACCTATAGATACATTTTTAGTGGGGATGAACATCCATTTGCCAGCTATTTTGGGGTTCACCAGGGGTACCAGGGTTTTGACCCATCCCCAGATTGGTTTATCATGTTTGATCATCATTTTCACCCTGATCCGGGTTCCCCGCAAGGCCGGCTGGCCCTTGGTATCGAATCCGCCCAAAAGGGTGCTGATGCCAAAGGGTCGAACGCCGCCTGTCGAGGTCAAAATGAAGGTGCTGCCAGTGAGGAATTATCCATCATTATACCTGATATATATATATAGATAGATAGATAGATAGATAGATAGATAGATAGATAGATAGATAGATAGATAGATAGATAGATAGATAGATATAGATATAGATATATATATTATATATATATATGTCATTTAATACAGTGGTATAAGGATATGGTATACACTATACCATGATTCTCAACAATCATCCTTATATCACGGAAAATTATTCCGGGTTTACATCATTTCATCATTATCCGTCTACTATCAATGCTGATGGGGAATCCGGGGTAATTAGAATAAATTTATAGTTATGTGATGACATGGAGTGGGAATGGAACGGAGGCAAGGAGGCGGAGAAAGGATGAGAATGATGAAATATGATGAAATTATATTCAATGATCAAAAGTGTCAGTTTTAGAATATTTTATGTAGATTATATAAGGAGGCGATGTGATTGGATGTGATTGGGCAGATTAAGACATGATCCCCAGCAAGGTGACCAAGTCTATTGTGCACGGAGACTGCAAGCTGCCCAGCTCCTCTGTGGGTGTACTTCTGCTGCGTTCTTGCAATAAACCTGGCACCAAGGTCACTGAAATCAGTGGCATCCCCAGTTTGTACCAGGAAATTAGTTGCTCAAATCTGAGTGGTTGATACCTTGGTATCTTTACAACCACACCCACAGAACCTGGAATTGTGGAAACCCATGCTGGAGGCTGGAATTTCAATTTGACGCAGTATTGATCGTGGCATTACAGCGTCCAGTGCAAATCAGTGCAATATGGCTGACTGGGGTAGCAGCCTATAGATTTTGGAATGTAAACAATGACACTCTGAAAACCTCCGCGGTGCATCACCCTTCCACATCAGAAAACCTGTCTGACAGCTCTGGCTGCTCCGAAGTCCCAAGTCTTCAAATCAAGGCACCTAGCCACGTAATCCACTGTTGGAGCGTCCTGGAGACACCCATCGGTAGTTGAGTCTGTTTCTGATCCGTCAGATACAGAAGGCTATATACAAACAGTGTAGGCAAAGGTTTGGTTTGTAGGGTGATGAAAGGATTTTTTTTCACAAGCGATATGCAGTTCACAGAAAACTATATGTCCGCAGCAGCATTCCCTAAGCTTGGTTGCGTACTTCACTTTGGGGGTTAAAAGCTTCCAGCGTTCCCTGTCTTCAGCAATGGGAAGAAGGAGGTTCATGTATCTGGCTGTATTGTACCACTGCTTCATACTAGTGGAGGAGTATTGTTTGAGTTCGACAATCGTGAAATGAAGAAAGAATGAGTGTGAACAGTCTCCTAAGATTGGAGGAAAATGGCGATATTGATGAACTCGGTGGGAGGCATCCGCAAGCGTGAGTTCGGGCCAATGGGCTCTTGGGGCACCACGACGGAAAGGAGCTGAAATGGTACAGAGAAAGTGAAGAGTTAAAGCAAATGAGAAATTCTAGAGAGTTAGGATGGCGGAGAATGTGTCCAAGGATGCCTTGTAGTGGAGAGAGTCAACTTTTGCAAATTGGGAAGGAGAATATACTTAAGATTCAGAGCCGTGGAGGAGTATTGATGGGACTACTTGAGAATAAACACAGAGTTTGAATTTTGGTTAAATGAAAGAAGGAGTCGAGGGTTTTAAAGGCTGAGGAAGCCTGGGAGCATCTGAAGCTGACATCTGGGACGGAAGAGGAGGTAGGAGTAAAAAAGGATCCAATGTATTTTGCGCTGGAAAGTGGAGTTAGAGGAGGACCTAGTGCCTCCGGGTCACAGAAAGGAGAGTCACACTCAGAATAGGCGTTGACGTGGGTGGAAAGAGAAATAGGTAGAGAGGAATGAAGACAAAATAATTGACATTTGGAGCCGTTGATAAGAAGGCCGATTCGAGCTGCTAAGTCCTGGAGATGGAGAAGACGAGAGAGAGTTTCCTGTGAGCGATGACTGTGTCATCAGCATATTCGGTTGAAGGAATATGTCCAAGGAGTGTAGGAGAAGATATCTTCGAGGGAGTGGAAGTCGGAGGAGCAGAAAGATGATAATGAGGTGAGTTGATTAAAAAATTAGAAACAACAAAAAATATCGTTTTCGTACAGGGCCATGATGGCTTGGACTGATATTCAAGGGAAGATACCCAACGACTCAAGTCTCATTTCGCTCCAGTTCTTTTGTGTTTTCCCTTGCTGCTCACGTTTCCTTTCCTTGCTCTTTCGCAGAAAAGGAACTGTGATACAAAGGAGACCCTCTTTGGAAGTCTCCTCCTGAAAGCCTTTTTTGAACGCCCATTTTCACGTTGCCTTTCAACAGGCTGATGACAACGGGCTCAAGAGCTCACCGGATACGCACAAGCCAACTTCGGCTGCACTGGTGTCGACTTCTGCAAACACTTCTGCTTTGAAGGGGTTTTACCAATAGCTATGGCCCCCGTGAAACCCAGTGCCCTCCCAGATTTTTTCTACGCAAGGGTTGGTGCCTCCCCATCACACAGGAATTTGGCATCCTCAAAGAGTGACCAACCGATCCACTCCAGCGCCTTCCAAACGAGGTGGCAGCCCCATCCTCAAAAATGAATACATTACTTGACCACAAATTAAACCAACATTGCCAACAATAATGGAGGAGGTAACCAGCATCATCAAAAAAGGGAAACAAACAAAGAATCACGAAACCATGCCGACCAATTTTGAATCATATTGAAATTTCCTTAAATGGATGTCCAAAAGTCCGGAGGGAAACCCATTATTGGTCACCCAAACAGACCTTGTATGTGCGGACCGACTCTCTTCAAGATTGCAGTTCTCAAATATCCCAGAAATTTGAATTCCTCTCATTGTTCACTGGGTTGCCTTAAAGGAACATGCGCAAGGAATCTCTTAATCATTGATGGTCAAAACAGTCAAAACCATAGTTATCAGAGTTTCCAACTCTGACAACTGTGATCGCCTATTTTTGGACATGGACATATCAATAGGGATATCACGGGGAATGGACACCGCGCCTTCAACACCTTCTGCTGCATCGTCTTTGGCAGCTGGGCCCGGCGCATCATCGTTTCGGCCAGGGTGCCATCCAACTCGTGGTCCTGTCATCAAACATGGCAAAAAAAAAATGCACCATTTATAAATGATTTTCCCCATAGGGTTTCCATTTATGATTTTCAAGTACCATTTTGATTGCCGGAGGGTACCTAGAGTAACACGAAAAAATCTTGATTGCCGAAGTGCATCGCCTCACGTGCCACCACCCACCAGCCAAGCACTTCATGGCCGGAGACTTGCAACTGCGTCACATCGTGGCTCTGTTCAAACAAGGTTTGTCGAGGGAAGACCACCACCTCACCAGACTCTCGGCATGGTTCAAACACCGGACCCACAAAGCATCGATCATGTTGTAAACCTTGGGGACCCAAAGGAGATTTAGACTTTCGTTTGTGATTCTCCGAAATTTATAGCTATTTTCTCATAACGGGAAGGCACCAGTGGAGTACCTTGTAGTCATATTTGTGGAAATGCTGATGCTCGACGTTGGTGATATACCTGGCCATTTTTTTTGCTGTTGATGACCATCCCGGCCTTGCGCTGTGCCATTCGAATGTGGACGTTGTGAGCAATGTCCAGCACCTATGGGCAATGGGTGTCCCATCCAGGACTTGGTATGAGTCTACTGTGTGTAACATCTGAACAATTATATACACATGTGTATGTGTATAATTGTGTATACATACATATATATATATACATATATGACTCGGTGCTTTTACCCAGCGTGGGGAAAACAATAATATAGGTGATGGAGTATCTTAGGGTTGAATTCAGGACAATCTATCGAGTCCATATATAACCATGCATGTCATGTTATAGTCCTGCAATGTAATACGCATAACATATAACATCATTCATCTGCTTTAAATGTGGTAGAGCAAATGTATATGCATTAATCATTAATACAACATGCACAACATGTTTATAAACACAACGTTGTTTACAAACACATTTCCTTTACAAGAAACGACTTTAACATCAGTAAAATCAAAACCCAGATACAACAAAACTAGTAAGCACATTATTGTTGTGTTTTTTGTTTTTTTCTGGTGGCCAAGAGTTTCCCATGTATTTTTTGGATTTCATGTCCGGGAGCTTACCTATAGGCCCTATGCTATCGGTTTCATACGGAAATCGTGTGTCCGTCCAAGCGTCCAAGCATCAGGCTCTTGCCAGTTACCCTGTAAAATGGAAGGAGTCGATCTGTATCAGGCTGGGTGTTATATGATCATTAATCTTCGCTGGAGAATCCACTTCCTTTCGATCCAAAAACGCAGTTCCTAATCAATGCAAGATTAGAAGGTTCGCATACTTTTTGGTGGCACGATGGGAACCTATGAGGATGGCACTGGCGTTATGAATCACAACACCCAAAGGGACTCCAGAGTTTTTCTCTTACTGTACCCCTTTTTGGTATATCCATGATAGTTGCAAGCAAAAGGACAAAGAAGTTTGCTGTGACAAGTTCAGGATACTTTCCTTCACTAGAACGCCGTAACATATTACCAAGATTATCATTCTTTGGGTATACGGCATACACCTGACCATCTACCACTGACTCTGAAATCGTACCAGAAAATGTGTGTGCCCACTGTGGCGTCTATGCGCTCCATAAACTCCGACCAGCCTGCAACGTCTCAATGAAAGCATGAACAAACTCTGCCATCCGCCGCTCCATGAGCTTGCTGTCAATCTTCAACGCCTCTTCATCTGTCCAGGTAAACACCTGGCTATGGCAACCATGGGGTACCAGTGGACCCATAAACAATGTTTCTTTTTGGTATTTAATAATATATTCAATTTTCCATTTGGGTGATATATGATTTGAGCCCTTCCCACTTGATCCCGGCCACAAAGGTTACTGTGCACCCCGTGATGTGGCTGGTGCTCCATTCGTAGCCTTTCATGTGAGTTAGTGATGATATCACCTAGTGACCTACGTAGTGACCATGATTTTCACCTGGGGTATTTACAACGTCGCTGTCAAACAATGCCCCATCATCTGTTAAGTTCTAGTGACCTACTATCATGATGATTATTGAACAACTGGTGTTAGTCGTAATCCCTGCGTCTGTGGGTAGTATATCCTCTGTTTTTGCTGCCTAATTCTGCTTTGCCAGCTCGGTTTGTAGCCTCATTTTTTTCTTGGTAAATCCTCCGTCTTTTCAATGGTATCTTTCAAATTTTCTTGGTTCGAATACTCCACATCTTTATCATGATCTTTGCAAATAATGATAAATGATGATTGTCCATAGTCTTATCATAATGTTCACTGTTTGAATTCTCGAATATTGGATAAAAGTGATAAAAACCAATGATGTCAACGCAGGATTCACAAACCCTGCTTCATTCCTTAGAGTGGTTCCCCCAAAATAATGATGGTTGGACTCCAAAACTAGCTCCCCAAACAGCCAAGGCACCCAGGCGCAGAGCGGCCACGCAGTGGTGCGCGACAGCGTCAGCGGTCCTCGGGGTTTCGCCGCCAGCTGCAGCTTCGAGAGCTGCTGCTCGAAGGGAAAGACGTCCAGGGTCCGCGGTGGCACACCACCAGTGCCAGGGAAGAAACCTGGGTTCTTGTTTGGCAGTGTGTCAAAACCTTGTAACCCTGGTGAACATCAAAATAGCTGGTAAATGGATGTTCATCCCATTAAAAATGGTATTAATAGGTATTGATCCATACCCGTTTCTGTACATGCTGGGAGAATGTGCCCCGGGATGATGAGTGTCCTTGTTGGGGGAATCATTAAGAATTTCTGTGAATGGGTGTAACAAGCCTTGTTGATGAATATAACACCGTGCGGACAACAACCCTTATGAAATGGGCCCCGGCATGACCTGTCGATGATGATGATGATGATGATGATGATGATGATTCCTCGGCAGAGAAGGATCACTTGCACCGACTATTGCTTCCCCATGAAGCGATCATGACTCAGGTCATGTGTACTGCAACGAGTCGGACATGGGTTTGGGGATCGGGTTGACAGGTCGGGGGTTGAGTGGGACAACGGGCTGCGGGGTTGGGGGATTGGGGGGTTGGGGAAAAAGGGTCTGCAACTGCAACCATGAAAATTGATCATGCATGAAACCCAATAAGCACAACAATTGACCCAATCGTAGACGTTTATAATTTATAAATCCGCCCGCACCGAAGGTGCCGAGGCGTTTTTTGTGTGCCTGCGTGAACCGTTAGCAATTGCATTATAGCTAATAAGTTTTAGCTTGGGTGGGGCATTTTTGCTCTAGAATCCTGTGTTTTTGCATGTTTTTCAAAAGGAGTCAAAATTCTTGATCTGGGCCAATATAGGCCAAAAATGGGTCAAGATAGGCCCAACATAGGCCCATGCATGTGTACAATGTGTGCAAGCCATTCACCGGCACTACAAATGGGAGATGTTACCACCGTACTTGTTCTTGCTACATACATGTTGCAACTCCATTTCCCCCCGGCTCAGAGAGCACAGGTCTACCCGATGGCCCCACACCAATTGGTTAACCAAATAGGCTCCATATAAGCCCAACACAGGGAACACAAGTCTGAAGCACGACGAACTCCTTAGACTTCCCGAATCCATTACACTTGGCGCGGGCGGGTTTTCGTCGCGAAGCGACCGTGAATATATAAACCTTCAAAAGTTGGAGTGTGTACTGTAGGACATTAGTTGTTTCCTGTTCCATGTCAGCCCAAGCGCCATGTAGGTGCAGGTGGTTCACCGAAGCCCCAGCTCCAATGGTATTGAAAGACACCCAGAGTCGACGGGAACTGCGCAGTGCAAAGGCCAGGCCCATCATCAGCGCATCCAAAGTCAGCACTTGGGGTTGTTCACCCCCTCGGGGAACCAATAAAAAATGGTTCCGGCAAATCGGATGCCTCACAGGGCAGTTGTGCGGAAGTAGATGAGACATTGTTCGGAATGCGGGATCCGGCGCAAAGAGACAAGAAAGCAAAGTGGATGGTTGATGAAGAAGTCCGTACTTGCAATGGCAGGGATTGCGTCAAAATTGGATAGCTCAAAGTATCAAATAACCATCATTTTTTGGGTTTATAGACGATGTAAGATTTTGACGCATAACCATACCCCCACGAGGTTGTTTTACGCAAGATTGATACTGCATCCTCCAAAAAACACCAGTTCATCTAGTTTTGAGACGGGAACACACAATGGAATACAATGGAGGTATATCCCCAGTTGTGGACAAATGCAGATCCGGTCAATCCAAGAGCTGAGACAGGAGCTGTTGGTTTGGTGGTTTGGAGGTCCATCATTTTGTAAAAAAGGACCGCAGCTTGTGCAGGAGAATCTTAACCGCTGCACAGGAACTTGTTCACAAGGACCATGGCTGGATCATCCTTGCAGTTCCCCTCCGAAATCTCGGCGTATTGCGGCCAGTGGCAGGTGTTGGAAGTGTCTGTATGATGGCATGAACTTTGACGCCAGGGATTGAAACACAGCAAGACCTCCTCTTGGTCCACCTGGGCATGTTGGGCTGAACGGCTGATGGCATCAAAGTCCCATACTTTTGCGAGTCAACTGTCACATCAATAAGCAGCTGGATTGTCCTGTGAGGCTCTGGTGGAGTTGTTGATGCGCCAGGAATAGACTGTAATGTCATCTGAGTTTTACTTCACCGGCTGGGCCTAGAACAACTCTGGACCAGTTTCACCCACTGATACTTCAAACTGCATCAAATCCGCTGCCAAGTTGTCCAAGTTGTCAACCCCAGGCCTTACCGAAGTGAAATCTCTCACCATCGAACGGCATCCGCGTCGAATTCATCTGCGGGGAGTTCAACGACCTCCGCGGCTGGGCCTTTTTGAAATAAAAAATTGCAGCACATTGTCACATGGGATTTTTTCAATACCTATGATTGAGCCATTTCAACACAGGGGATGAACTCGGGATGAACGTCAGTTTGAGTTTGTGCAAGTTCATTTATGGTTGTTTGTATATATTATACAATATATAATATAATATAAAATATATAATATATAATAAATAATATAATATATAAAATATAAAATATAAAATATAAAATATATAATATATAATATATATAATATATAATATATATAATATATATAATATATAATATATAATATATTATATAATATATAATATATAATATATAAAATATTATATAATATATAATATATAATATATAATATAATATTATTATTTATATATATATAATATACTATATATGATATATATAATATTATTTTATATTATATATTTAAATATATATATACAGCGCTATTTCAGGGTGTTTTCCCCACCTCTTCTTGCCACGGCTTGGCGCCAGTTGCACCACCATTTTGCTCGGCCCATCTAAGGCATGAAACTCCCCCAGATCGTCGTCGCTGGCCGGCCACTCCAAAACGCCTTCGAATGAGGGGAGGATGGGCTCTTCACAACGTACCCAGAAACACTACCCACTTCGGTGCTTCTCATTGGAAAACCTTGGAAAAGTAGCTCCACTGCAGCAATAGGAATCGAAACAAGGACTTCCGCACAAGCAACACCGACACAGCTGCTAAATGGATTTTTATTCTCTAAAAGTGGTCCCAATTACCCATCCCCAACTCGCCCCAAATCACGCCTGCACTCCGACGTCGCTCCCAGGCTTCACAGAGCCGCTGATGGAGGTAGCCCTGCACAAGAAACCCATTGGTTCCTGTCGGTTTTCCCTTCACAAAATCTAAGACATGAGGTTGCTGATGAGTTCATTCTTGACACTAGATTATTCCAGAAGTGCTTCAGTACTCGTTTGTCGAATGGTACGATTAATACATTCCGGTAATCAATCCTGGCGGTGAGAAATCCTGAGATGATGTCCTTTTTGAACATGGGTTTTCTATGGTTTTCCATTGCCAGGTCTTAATTCCGTGCGCGCCTCCCCGAGACATCTTTCAAAGGCACCGCATTTCCGCCAGCATAGCACCAGAAACGCGATGGTCAGAGGCCGTGCCATGGCAGAGTTCAAGCAAGTTGGTGCTTGGGAAGGTTGAGGATGGCAGCTGGGGGTGAGTAAGGTTGGTAAGTGCGGCAGTAAGCACATCAATTTGGGGAGAAACAGACTAGACTGGACTCAATGTTTGATACTCGCAAAAGGAAGCAACAGCAAGTTTGGCAGGGACAGAAACTGATACAGTACCAATCATCTGTGAGATGGTCTTGCTGTGTCTCTGCCATTGACACCATCTGAGCTAGTGAAAGGTTCCCTTGTGAGATTCTGGCATCTGCACAAATGACTGGATTGAAGCTGGCTCTGCTGCAGATGATGATACTTCAAGAAGGCAGCAAGCATCTGTCCGGGGTATTCCTCAGTCCCCAGAGTCTTGATTCCATGCTGGCATGCAGAAAACTAAATATATATCCACTTTCAAACTCTCAGCAATGCAATCCCATGGTCCTCGACATTCAGGCGATATGACTGGCATTCCACTCTCGTCTTGTTCACCAGCACCCTGGCATCTGCATTCAGACCTGCGATGCATCGGCTGCTGAGTAACTCTCTTGGAAGTGGCTCACTTCGAGCCTGCGAAGGTCAAAGCGATGTTGTCGTCCACCACCAAGATTTTTCGAATTGTCCTTGGCTGTGCGCCAAACGTCTAAAACCCCCAGGTTCTTTGGAAAATTGTTCGGAGGTTCCTACCTACCAATGGCACATGGTTCCAGTTTGCGGGTTTTTCACCTTCAGCATCACAAGAAAACCCCAATGGCCACCTAGGAAATCAATAACATTGAGCACAAAAAGGTATCATCCATGACCATGGCAGATTTTCCCACCGAGTCACCTGGGATCCTGCAACTTGGGCGTTGCGCGCCGTTCCACGGCCAGGACAACACCTCAAAAAATGGCCGCTACCGATACACCAATGAACCTAGGGAGGGGGATTAAACATGGCTAAACCTGGGGAAAATAAGGGGGTAAACGGCAAACCAATGAGATCTTTTGGGTCCAAGCCAACTTTAGCAGAAATGAATTGGAGGCCACCGAGCCATTGGGTATCAACCACACTAGAAATACAATGATTGGGGCTATAAATTCATATAATTCTAACCTACTCAATGCATGGATAAGCAACCCTGGATCTTGCCCCTAATTGGGTTTCCTTCCTGCGTGTTAAGGAAATTCCATTCTTTTACGGTCATGATTTTGATACCCCCAAAAGGTAGAATTTAGCAGCTGTAGTTTATGATTGGGTTTGCCACATGTTGTCTCGTGTTGTCTCTCCTAATTCTTGGGGAGGGGATATTGTCAGCAAGCCATCTTCAGCCCCTGACCTGAAACCAAATTCCTCTCATCCAAATATTTCCATCAGTTAACACGTGTTGGTAGGTTTCGACCCAAAACACGCCACGGCACCATAGACCTCCACAGCTGAAAAGACAAGTTGCAGTCCTTGCCCTTGACGCCCACCGTAGTTGTGCCCTTCCTGACCGCCTGGGAGGCGCAAAACATGTTCCCTTCAACCCAGACCTGCAACAGCAAGAAATAATAGCAAAAATTACATATAGACATATTATGAAATCCATACCGGTTGAGGGGATGTTTCACACCCAATGGTCTTGTAGCGGTGGGTTTTCAATGATGACTTGACTGTGACACTTTATTGCGAAATGAAAAGAATTGGCTTTCGATCGCAATGGTTTTCCAAAGTTTTCCCGCTCAAACAGAGAAAGTTGGATTCATTTTGCCCTCCGCAAGTTTCACAAACATATCCATTTGGAAGGCCCTTAACCTCCGCGAGGCTCCACCGTGCCTCTAGGGCGTACTCCACTTGGAATAGATGGCCATCCGGCGAGAACACGGTGATGGCACGGTCGTAACCCCCAGCCATCCTGGCACCATGAGATTTCAATCCTACAGGCATCCCACGGGTTGTACAATTGAGCCAAACAAGCAAGGCCAGATTGTATTTCCCTTTGCTCGTGCATCTAGACAGCTTAGATAGATGGATCGATAGATAGACAAATTGAACAAATCAACAAATTCACTGATAAACATATCGATAGACAGATCGACCTATTTATCTCGCTGATCAGATGCATAGTCAGGGTAGATACAGTAGACAAATAGGATCAAATAGGTAGCCAGGTGGGTACCGGAATAGCATGGAATACCACACTCCGTCACCCAGCTCCTGCCACGCTACAAGGAACCCGTTGGCTACTGGGGAAGCCAGGATTGGTCTTGAGCCCGAGCATCGACCAGGTGGATAGGAAATGGAATGAACATTAATATAAATTATATATATATATATATATATCTTCTTGAAGTAGGTAAGTCCAAGCAATGAGAGGATTGCTTTAGTTCGTGTTGCGGCACTATGATGTTCTTCCAACTCTTCCTTCATGCCGCAATGCCGCGGGTAACTCGATTCAATCTTCTCTCCTCAAACGGACATGATTCAAAACTCAAGACCCAGGAACATATTTTCAACAGATTTTCATTTCTTTTTCATCTTTTTCTTACATTGTCCAACTTTCGGAGTCGACGGTCTTGACCCAAGATGTTGTGGCACAGGTTCATGGCAGCTCGCCAAGGATCCCAGCATGGTGGAGAGCTGCAAAGGAAGATGAGCCATCTGTGTCGAACACCTTGCATTCCCAAGCAACTGAATCCAATGAAACAAATAACAAGTTATCCAAAATCCAAAACCATGTTATCCAAATCGTATGATGAGCCATCTTACTTTTCACTGTATGACTGTATGACTGGAACCTTGAAAACCCATACAGCATGGCCAGCAAAGTGAGCAGACTTGAGGACATGACCACAGCAACAGAAAAAGTGCTATAAGGGAGTATTGAATTCGGCTAGTCATTTGCTGGGAGCGCCACGATGCTCTGTCCAGTGAGATTCAAGTGAAATGACAGCAAGTTTGCCTGGCAAGAAAATGGAACAGCAAGGTTGCTTTTCAGCTGGTTTTGGCCCACGCTGACACATGCACCAAAACCTAAAATGAGGCACACCCTCCATCCAACGAGAACATACTCATACTGACTCATACTCTTTCTTGAAAAATCGTCTCCATATCTGGCGTCTCTGGCCTCGCGAGCCTGCGAACCACCCAAGCCGAAAGAGGACGCTTCAGATGTCCTGGTGGAGGCTTTCCATCGTCCACTCGGAAATGACTGGTGAATGGCTTAAAAAGGGGATTTCAAGCAACTCCGGGTCTGTCTGCAAAATATTCTAAATCCGCCAGCCCCGGCCAAGCAAGGGGGAAAGTGCCAGGGAATAGGAGGTTCCGACTCAACTCGTCAACAGCAACTTCGCAACAACAGTCAGATAGAATAGAAAGAAAGAAAGAAAGAAAGAAAGATAGATAGATAGATAGATAGATTCCGATAGATAGATAGATAGAATCCGATAGATAGAATAGAATAGAATAGAATAGCATAGCATAGCATAGCATAGCATAGAATAGATAGATTCCGATAGATTCCGATAGATTCCGATAGATTCCGATAGATTCCGATAGATTCCGATAGATTCCGATAGATTCCGATAGATTCCGATAGATTCCGATAGATTCCGATAGATTCCGAT